>Ga0078972_1000041_pt1:0-295000 | contig 327457 bp, 282 predicted proteins | sample YelNatPaOPGAMG01_FD_67568 | JGI IMG/M metagenome (GOLD analysis project Ga0078972, IMG submission 67568) | Hot spring thermophilic microbial communities from Obsidian Pool, Yellowstone National Park, USA - OP-RAMG-01 (SPADES assembly) (version 2) | ecosystem: Environmental > Aquatic >...
AGCTCCTTGCCGGTCCCGCTCTCGCCCACCACCAGCACCGTGCCCCGGGTCCGTCCCGCCGCCTCGATACGCTCGTACAGCCGCCGCATCACCGGGCTTGCCCCCACCAGGCCGTGGAAGCGGCTGCGCTGGCCCGGCGGCAACTGCGCGGCCTCGCGCTCCAGTTCCTGGATACGGGTGCCGGCAAGCGCTGTCTGGGCCCGGAAATAGGCGCTGGTAAGGACGATCATCCGACAGTGACTGAGCTTGTCGAACGACTGGTAAATCGTGGGCGGACTCCCGCTCGGAAATACGGTACTTGCGCTCTCCTCGAACAGGTGGATCGAGACGATGACTTCGGAAAACGGGACCCGGCGCTCGGAAAGCCTCTCGCCAATCCGGCGGACGTGAGCGGTGAACGTCTGAATATCGCTGGCGAGAAGGGCCTCGGTGGTCGTATCGAGCTCCTCCCCGAAGATCTCCATGAACTCGGATTCTGCCAGGGTGCGGGTGTCACCGAAATGCAGGACGTAGAGGTGATGCCAGTGCGCAAGGACCTCTTCGCGCCGTGCTTTGAGCGCCTCGAAAACGCCACGCAGCTCCTCCAGTTCGTAATCCCAGAGGAGATGAAAATACTGCGGCTGAGTGGCGGTCATGCTGTTGATTTTAGCAGATGTCACTTCCCGCGCCCGTAATGGTGCCAAGCGCGACACCGCGAAACAACCGTGGGCCTGCAGGATACACTAGATCCCACTTGTGTCAGAAAATCGAAGCGAATGCACTCTCTTGATTCTTGCGGAACTCCACAAGTTCTTTCTGGCATGATTTAAGCTTCGGTTCCAGACCAGCTTGAGGGCTTTTGAGGGTTTAAACCGGTGGTGTTTATTGAGCCGCTTGCCAAACTGTGGAAAGGCCGAAAACATTCAGCCTGGCTTCTTCGGGCGCTATTTTGACCTGCATACTGTACCAGAAAGGCTTCGGGACTATGAGAATTTTGCACTGGAATCAGATAAAATCCAATTCCATTGGGGCGCCAGTGAGGAACAACCAGGCGTGATCAGCGTTCAGTCGCGAGTTGAGTGGGCTTGTGATCCCGATGACCAAACGTAAGCGCGCGCTGCCGAAGCACGCCTCCGCGATGGCGGCCGTGGCTTCGTCCTCGCCAACGATAGCCGTTTTTTCTTCTGACCCGTCGCTGGTCAGCCTGGTTAATGAGGTTTGCCCGCGCGCGTGGCAGGTCAAATCATGCCGTGACCCCGAGAGCGGACGCGACGTATTGTCACGCCCGGACATCCGGATGGTCGTGGTTGACGATGAAGAAATCCAGGAGCAGTTGCGCGGATGGCTTTTGGAGCGAGTCCGCAAGTTCGCTCCGCAAGCGTTGCTGTTCTACGTCGCAGCCCATCACAGCGAGGCTGACGAGAAACGCGCGCGCGCCTACCAGGCTCAATATTACACCTCCAAGCCGCTCGACACCGGGCGAACCCTTCGGGTCCTGGAATCGTTTCTGCAGGTTGCGTGTGCGCGCGATGGTGTGTCTCCCGAGCGGCTCACGAAACGTCACTAACCGCTTCCTTTGGGGCCGAGCTCCGAGCCTCCCGTTCCCTCAACGTTCGTCCCGGGCCACAATTGAACCATTGACGCCGCGTTGTGGTCGCGCGTCTCATTCTCAATAAAGGTTTTTTGGCCGATGAGCGAAAGCCCGAGAATTGTGCGATCCGTTGGGCAGGGCATGGTGCACGCCTTTGCTCCCCGACCGTTGCCCGATATTCTGAACGTGCTCGGCGACCTGGCGCTCGACTTGCGATGGACCTGGAGCCACGCGAGCGACCGCGTGTGGGAAACGGTGGACCGCGAAACTTGGGAGTTCACCGCCAACCCGTGGCTTATCCTGCAGACAGTCTCGCAACGCAGGCTCGAGGAGCTGGCGCAGGATTCGCGCTTCGTGCGGGAACTGCAAGCGGCCGTCGCCGAACGCAACCATTACCTGGGCAGTCCCGGATGGTTCGGAGGGGCCTATCCCGAACGTCCGCTCAGAACGGTTGCCTTCTTCAGCATGGAGTTCGGGCTTGGCGAGGCTCTTCCGCTCTACGCCGGCGGGCTTGGAATTCTGGCGGGCGATTTCCTCAAGGCTTCCAGTGACCTCGCTGTGCCGGTGGTGGGCGTGGGCCTGCTCTACCAGGAAGGTTACTTTCGCCAGGTGATAGACCGCGACGGCTCGCAACTCGAAGCCTATCCCTACAACGATCCGGTTACGATGCCGGTCTTCCCGGTGCGCGATTCGCAGGGCGGATGGCTCAGCGTGCCGGTCGAGCTTCCGGGTCGGACCGCGTTGTTGCGTGTATGGCGTGCGCACGTCGGGCGCACCGATCTCTACCTGCTCGACAGCAACCATCCGCTGAACAGCCCGGCCGACCGCGGTATCGCGAGCAAGCTTTACGACGCCGAACGCGATCGCCGCCTGCTGCAGGAAATAGCGCTTGGAATTGGCGGATGGCGTCTGCTGGAGATGCTTGGAATCGAACCCGAAGTGCTGCACATGAATGAAGGCCATCCGGCGTTCGCGGCACTCGAGCGCGCGGCTTCGTTTGCGAAGAAAAACGGACTCGCTTTCGAGGAGGCGCGATTTGCGACGCGGGCGGGCAACGTCTTCACCACCCACACGCCGGTCGCCGCGGGATTCGATACATTCCCGCCAGCGTTGATCGTCAAATATTTCCGCGACTATGCCGACACTCTAGGCATAACCATGGACGAGTTGCTGGCGCTCGGAAAGCCCGTCGCCGATCCGGCCGAGCCGTTCAACATGGCGTTTCTGGCCGGGCGGATGAGCGGCACCATCAATGGCGTAAGCGCGGTCCACGGCCGGGTGAGCCGCCGGCTTGCGCAGGTCGGGTTCCCACGCTTTCCCGAGCATGAAATTCCCATCGGCCATGTCACCAACGGCGTCCACACGCCGTCGTGGGATTCCGAGGAATCGGACCGGTTATGGACGAACACCTGCGGCAAGGCGCGCTGGATGGGGGCGCTCGAAAATCTTTGCGAGATGCTCGCCCGCGCGGGCGATGAGGAACTATGGGCGATGCGCGCGCACGGGCGGCGCATGCTCGTCGAATATGTCCGCCAGCGCCTGGTCCGCGATCTCGGCCAACGCGGCGAGGAACCCGAAGCGATCGAGCACGGCCGCTACGTGCTCGATCCTAACGCGCTTACGCTCGGATTTGCCCGCCGGTTCACCTCGTACAAGCGCCCGACCCTTCTGCTCAAGGATGCCGAACGGCTGCGCCGTATCCTGCGCGACCCCGTGCGCCGGGTCCAACTGGTGGTCGCCGGCAAGGCCCATCCCGCCGACAGCGAGGGCAAGGAATTCGTGCGCGAGTTCGCCCAGTTTGTGCGTGATCCCGAGGTGCGTGACCGGGCGGTGTTCCTCGAGGACTACGATATCCTTATCGCGCAGCATCTGGTGCAAGGCGTCGACGTGTGGATCAACACCCCCCGCCGCCCGTGGGAGGCGTGCGGAACCAGCGGAATGAAAGTGCTGGTCAACGGCGGACTCAACCTGTCGTCGCTCGACGGATGGTGGGCCGAGGCGTACACGCCGGAAGTTGGATGGGCGGTGGGCGACGCCAGGGACTCCGACGGAACCGAGGACGACGCCGACGCGCGCCGCCTGTACGAGATTCTCGAGAATCAGGTGATCCCGGAATTCTACGACCGCGACGCGGCCGGCTTTCCGCGCAAATGGCTAGCCAGGGTGCGCGCGAGCATGTCAACGCTGACGCCGCGTTTCAGCGCCAACCGGATGATTCGCGAGTATGTCGAGCGCGCCTATCTTCCCGCGGCCTCGGCCTTTCGCGACCGCGCGGCCGACGGCGGAGCGCTCGCCCGTCAACTGAACGCCTGGCAAAACGAAATACGCCGATGCTGGCCGCGAATTCATTTCGGCGCGCTTCGGCTCTCGCAGTCCGCCGGGCGGCATCATTTCAGCGTGGAACTCTACCTCGCCGAACTCAACCCCGACTTCGTGCGCGTGGAACTCTACGCCGAGCCCGTCGACGGCGGAGCGCCGGTGCGCGTTGCGATGGAACGCAAGGACGCCATCCCCGGCTCGATTAACGGCCATTTCTACGAAGCTGACGTTTCCGCCGAGCGGCCCGCCACCGACTACACGCCGCGCGTGTTGCCGTACCATCGCGCTGCCCGCCTTCCGCTCGAAGACCCGCATATCCTCTGGCAGCGATGAGCGACGGGCGGGGACACGCGGAGCCGCAAGCGACGCCGTTCCCTGCGAGCGGTGTCGATTTTGGAGACCGGTTCACGTCTCATCGCGGGACACCCTGGGGCGTGCAGCCGCGCGACAGTGTTTCGGGTCTGCGCGGCCTGCCAGCGCGCGGGCGAGACGGCCTTATCCAGCTTCATCAGGCTTTAACGACCAGTCGCCAATTTACGGTTTCAGTGTTCACCGCTGCGAATTCAAGGCACGGCATTTGCGTGCCAGACCCGTCCAAGCCGCGAGAAGCTATCCAGTGGGGCACGGTTTCCTGACCAGGCCCGCCGTCCCGAGCTGAATGCGCGCGCCTCAGCATGCACAGGACAAACAAGAACGGGAAAGCATCCGGACTCGCGGAACTGAAGAAATTAATCGCAAGCAGCGCGGCCAGTCGCAACGGCGCCTCAGAGAAGTCGACTCTCTTCGCGCCGGCACCGGGGGGTTCAGAACCTGAGATAGAAGCTTCATGGGCAGTGCGGATGGTCCGCAGCGGGTTCTTGATGGTCGTGCTTTGGGGCCTGTTCACCAGCGTGTGGACCTCGAGCTCGCCTGGTACCCCTACGGCCGTCAGTGGGCTCGAAATCATCCATGGCGCAATCGGAATTGTCGGCTTCATGCTGACATTTCTTCCCGGGTTCCCCCGTTTCTGGAAGCCTGCGGCATTTGGGCTTGTAACGATACTGGTTGCGATTGATACGGTGATCGGCGTGATGTCGGGGAGCAGGATTCCCGCTCTCGTCACGATTCTGCTGTTATGCATGGGCACCGGTGCACTGGCGCCGTGGGAACCGGTATGGCAGTTTGCCATGGATTCCATCTGCCTGGCGGGATGGACGTTCGCATGGGTTGCTGTTCCTGCGCACGGCAATCACGCGGTATACGAATGGTTCGGAGTGATAATTGCGGGCGGGGTCGCCTATCTTGGCTCGATACTGAGAAAGCGGCATACGGAGGCGCGCAACGAAACCGAACGGATGTTGCGCGAGAGCGAGAGCAAGCTCAGGCGCGTCTTCGAGGCGAGCTTGGACATCATATTGATTAGCCGCCTGTGCGACGGACGTTTCGTTTCCGCAAGCCCCGCGCTTCGCGCATTCGGATACGACCCGGCGGAACTTGTCGGGGCGACCGCGCTTCAGGCCGGAATCTGGGCGAATCTGGCCGAGCGCGAGGAATTCATCCGCCAGGTCACGGCAAACGGACGTATCGAGAACCTGGAAGTGACCTTGCGCCGCAGGGACGGCTCGCTGGTACCATGCCTTCTCGCGGCCAACGTCACGGAGCTGGGCGGTGAGCTATGCGTCGTGACCGTGGTGCGCGATATCACGCTGCTCAAGGAAACCGAGCGCGCGCTTGTTGCCGAACGGGAGAAAGCGCTCAAGGCTTCCGCCGCCAAGTCCGAGTTCGTGGCCAGCCTCTCGCATGAAATCCGCACCCCGATGAATGCGGTGCTTGGGATCGCGGAGTTCCTGATGGAGACGCCGCTGTCCGAGGAGCAGCGGCGCTACGTAAGGGCGATTCTCGGCAATGGCGCGGCCCTGCTCGACCTGCTCAATGAGGTGCTCGATTTGTCGCGTATCGAGAGCGGGCAACTGGTGCTGGAAGAGACCGCTTTCGATCTGGTCGATTTGGTCGAACGGGCTGCCGAGACGTTCGCGGTGCGCGCGCAGGAAAAAAACCTTGAGCTTGCGACCCGAATCACGCCCGGGGTCCCGGCGCATCTGATTGGCGATCCGCTCAGGCTCAGGCAGGTGCTGCTCAACCTGCTCGGTAACGCGGTCAAGTTTACCGAGCGCGGCCATGTTCTGCTGACGGTCGAGCGCGAAGCGGGCGGTGAGGATTCAGCGACGCTGCGGTTTTCCGTCGAGGATACCGGCATCGGCATCCCGCCTGATCGCATCGACCGTATCTTCGGCCGTTTCAGCCAGGCCGACTCGTCGACCGCGCGCAAATACGGCGGCAGCGGGCTTGGCCTCAATATCGTCAAGCGCCTGGTCGAGCTCATGGGCGGGCGGGCTTGGGTCGAGAGCGAAGCGGGACGCGGGAGCACGTTTCGCTTCACCGCGCAGTTCAAAGTTGGCTCGGCGCCGGAGGCCGCCCGCGACGGCGGCGAACCCGATTTGACGGGGGTGCGGGCGCTGGTGGTCGACGACACCGCTGTCAACCGGATTATCCTGCGCGAGATGCTGTCGAGCCGCGGCGCTTCGGTGAGCGAAGTCGCCGACGGGCCCGCCGCGCTCGCAGAAGTCGAGCGGGCGCGGCGCGAGGGCTCTCCGTACCGGGTGATCCTGCTCGATTACCGGATGCCGGGGATGGACGGTATCGAAGTCGCCAAACAGCTTCGCGAAACCGCCTGTCCCGAGAAAACTGCGATCCTGATCCTGAGTTCGGACGGAATGGGCGCGCAGCTTGCCCGCATGCGTGAAGCCGGGCTTTCCCTCTACATAGTCAAACCGATACGGCGCGCGGAATTGTTCGAGGCATTGGCGCGGCTGCTCGACATCGCGCCACGCCCCAGGTCCGCAGCGACCGTCCCCGAAAGTGTCGCGACCCGAAAGCCCGTTGTGCCCGCGATGCGCCCGCTCAGGATTCTGCTTGCCGAGGATTCGCCAGACAATCGACTTCTCGTCGCCGCTTTTCTGAAAAAGACTCCCTGCGTGCTGGAAGCTGTGGAAAACGGAGAACAGGCCGTGGAGAAGTTCAAGCACGCTCGCTACGACGCGGTCCTGATGGACATGCAGATGCCGGTGATGGACGGTTATGCGGCCGCGCGCGAGATGCGCGCCTTCGAGCGCGAGCATGGCCTGGGACACACGCCGATCGTCGCGCTGACCGGGGACGCGACGCACGAGGCGGTTAAGATGGCCGCCGATGCCGGATGTGACCAGCATCTGAGCAAACCTTACAATCGGGCCGCGCTTCTGGCCGTGCTCGAAAACGTCACCGCGACCCCGCGCGATCCGTTGCCGCGCGTCGCCGCGGCCGTCCGCTGAGCAATCGCGTTGATCCCGCGCGCCCGGAGCGGGGTGCTCAGGCAAGCTCGCCGGCCGTGACGATAACGACGCCCGAGCGCAACAGTCGGTCGCGCACCGCGTCGTCGGTCGAGGGATCGACCGGCCGGGTCAGGTCCCAGATGACATAGGCGCGAAATCCTGCGGTCACCGCGTCTTCGGCGCTCCATGCAACGCAGAAGTCGCGTGCAAGCCCGCAGATGAAGACTTCGCGCACCCCACGCTCCCTAAGATATCCGCCGAGACCGGTGGGCGGACGCTCACCTCGCGCGTTCCAGTTATTGCGAAAGGCGCTGTAGGAGTCGCAGTCCGACTCGGTCGCCTTGCGGATAATCACCTGCACGTGATTCCACGGGATATCACGGCAAAGTTCCGCCCCCGGGGTTCCCTGCACGCAGTGGTCGGGCCACAAGGTCTGCGGATAGCCATAAAGCTCGATGACGTCGAGCGGCTTGCGCCCCGGATGGCTGCTGGCGAAAGAAATGTGCCCTCCAGGATGCCAGTCCTGGGTCGCCGCGATGATCCGGAACCGGTACGATTCCACCAGATGCGCGATCGGCGCGACAATTCGGTCGCCTTCGGCAACCGCCAGCGCGCCGCCGGGCATGAAATCGGGCTGCATATCGACCACCAGCAGCGCCGCGGATTCCCTGTCGATTTCGACCGACCCTGTAGCCATGGCGGCCTCGCACCATAGAGATTACCCAGTGGGGCGCGTGCGTCCAAACGGCGCCGGCAGCTTCGGCGCCATGGTCTCGCCGGCAGGGCGAGTTCAGGAACGACCAGGCAACCGGTCAATTGGCGACACCCGCTGTCATCAAAGTGTGCGAGGTTGATTTTCGTTAGATTCAACCGCTTGGCATTATTAGGGCAATCGCGACGGAGGACAGAGAGCGATGGCGAAAGGGGGACTCCGATTCCATCGGCTGCGGGCCCGCTCGATGAGCGCGGGACGGAGTCGGACGCCATGAAGGCCCGCCGCTCGCGAATCGTCCGAAGGGCGCCCAGGAAGGTCGCGCTTGCGCGCGCACAGGCATCGTCGGCGCGCAAGCCGACCTACGGCGCGGCTGCCAGGCTTGCGCGGATCGTGCTGCGTCTGGCGTTCCGCCCGTTCGCGTGGAACTTCGATGCGATCCGCAACGAGCTGGGGATCTCCGAGCGCACTCTGCTCCGCTATATCGCGGTGCTCCGGCGCGAGCTGGTCGATTGGGAGGGGCGGCCAGTGATCGAGGTCGAGAAGCGCGGTGAGCGCCGCCTGCTGCGGCTTGCAAATCGGGCACCGACCGCGGAATCGACCGCGTACGAAGCGGCTTCACTTTACTTCACCTTCACCATGCTGCGGTTTCTCGAAGGGACGGTGCTGCGCGATCTGGTCGACACACTGTGGGATAAGGTTCTGCAAGGGATTCCGGCCTCCGAGCGCCTCCGGATGGAGGACCTGGAGCACAAGTTTTATACGGTCGCGTACGTGCCAAAAGTCTATGAAAAGCACGACGCCGACCTGGACACGATCTTCGGCGCGCTGCTGCGTAACTTCAGGTTGCATATTGACTACGCGGGCCTTGCGGGCGAGGGCCGTCAGCACAACTTCGACCCCTACACGCTGCTCGCCTACCGCAGCGGTCTTTACCTGCTTGGCAAGAGCGACGTTTACAACCGTGTCATCTATCTGGCCGTCGAGCGCATCCGCTCGGTCAGGTTGCTGACCGGTCCCGACGGCCAACCCGAGCGGTTCGCCTATCCGCGCAATTATCGTCCCGAGAATTTCCTCAATGGCGTCTTCGGCCTTATCGACGGCCCTGAAACCCGCGTTGAACTGCTGCTCAGGGGCGAAAGCGAGGCGCTTCTGCGCTCGCGGATGGTTCATCCGAGCCAGCAGTTCCGCCGCCGCGCCGACGGCTCGACCGTGCTTACGATGACCGTCAAGGGAACCACCGAGCTTCGCAACTGGATCCTGGGCATGGGACCGTGGATCGAGGTTCTGAAGCCTGACAAACTGCGCGCCGAAGTGGCGGACCTGCTTAGCGAGGCTTCTTCCCTGTACGCCGCCCCGGGGCGGCGCCGTCTTACCCGCAAGGCCAAACCCTGAACGGTGCCCTCGCGCCCGCTATTTGAGACCTTTCAGTTGACCCAGGGCCACGACTCGGAATTTAATTCCGTCATATGGCAGGAATAGTTTCCTACGGGTCTTACGTTCCATACCGGCGGCTCAAGCGTGCCGCGATCGCTGAGGTGCTTGGCGTACCGGCGACCAAGGGCGAGCGTTCGGTTGCAAGCTTCGACGAAGACAGCGTCTCGATGGCTGTCGAGGCGGTGCGCGACGCGCTGCGAAATGCTCACGGCAGCCCGGTGCAGGCTCTTTTCTTCGGCACGACCACGCCTCCGTATGGCGAAAAGCTCAACGCGGCGATAGTTGCCGCGGCGTCCAGCCTCCCAGCCGAGATTCGGGCGGCCGACCTGACAGGCTCGGTCCGGGCCGGGCTATCCGCCGTGCTCCAGGCCGCCGACGCGGTTGGCGCCGGGGTGAGCCAGGCGGTCGCTGCCGCGGCCGATTGCCGGCTGGGCGCACCTGAGGGCAAGGCCGAGCAGGCCAACGGTGACGCGGCGGTCGCCTTCGTAATTGGCTCGAACAACGTGATCGCCGAAATCGAAGCCAGCGCCTCTCTGACGCGAGAGTTTCTGGATTCGTGGCGTGCGCCCGGCGAGCGTTTTGCCCATAGCTGGGAGGAGCGATTCGCGCTGACGCAGGCTTACGCCCCGCTACTCGGCCAGATTATTCAAAAGGTGCTCGAACGGGCGAAGGTCGCGCCGTCCGAACTTGCGAAAGTGGTGCTCGACGTGCCGAACCCGCGCGCGATCGACGAAGTTGCGCGGCGCATGAAGCTGGAGCCCGCCAAGCTCGCCGACTCGCTTGCGCTGACTGTCGGCCAGACCGGCGCGGCTCACGCGGGCCTGATGCTCGCCAATACGTTGCCCGCGGCAAAGCCGGGCGACCGTATCCTGGTCGCTTCGGTGGCTGACGGCGCGGACGCGATGGTGCTTCGGGTTACGCCGGCGGCCGCGTCTTACAAGCCCGCGCGCTCGGTCGGCGGCATGATCGAGTCAAAGGGCGACGTGTCATACGGCAACTACCTCAAGTGGCGCGAGATTCTGCCGACCGAACCGCCCCGCCGGCCCGATCCCGAGCGTCCGGCCGGACCGCCGATGTTCCGGGCCGAGCGATGGAAGTTTGGCTTCGTGGGCTCGCGATGCACCGCGTGCGGAACTCCGCAGCTTCCGCCGCAGCGCGTATGCGTCAAATGCCGCGCATTCGACAAGATGGAGCCGTATTCGTTTGCGGACCGCAGTGGCCGGGTGGCAACGTTTACCCTGGACAGACTGGCCTATTCGCTCAATCCCCCGACGGTAAACGTTGTGATAGACTTCGAGGGCGGCGGCCGCTTTCTTTGCGAGATGACCGACTGTGAACCCGACAAGGTCGCGATTGGCGACCAGGTCGAAATGACGTTTCGCCGCCTGTTTACCGCCGACGGCGTTCATAACTATTTCTGGAAAGCGCGCCCGAAGCGCTAGAGTCTCAGGAGGATCGCGATGGCAAGCAAGGGCATAAAGGACCGGGTGGCAATCGTCGGAATGGGGTGCACCTCATTCGGCGAGCATTGGAACAAGAGCGCCGAGGACCTGCTGGTCGAGGCGGCCTACGAGGCCTATAACTCGGCCGGCGTCGACCCGAACGACGTTGACGCCTACTGGCTCGGCACAGTGGGAAATCTCTCCGGACTCACGCTTTCGGGGCCGCTCAAGATCCCCTACAAACCCGTCAGCCGGGTCGAGAACTTCTGCGCGACCGGTTCCGAAGCGCTTCGCCAGGCCTGCTACGCGGTCGCCTCGGGCGCCTATGACATGGTGATGGCGATCGGGGTCGAGAAACTCAAGGACTCGGGCTACTCGGGCCTGGTGATTTCCGATCCACCCAACGACGGCACGCTCGGCAGCATGACCGCGCCCGCTTCGTTCTCGCTCCTTGCTCCCGCCTACTTCAAGAAGTACGGACTCGATCCCGAAAAGGGCAAGGACGTTCTGACCCGGATCGCCTGGAAAAATCATCGCAACGGCGCAAAGAACAAGAAGGCGCAGTTCCAGAAGGAAGTGCCGCTCGAGGTGATACGCAACTCGCCCAAGGTTGCCGACCCGCTCGGAATCATGGACTGCTCGGGCGTTTCGGACGGCTCCGCGGCCGCGATCGTGGTTCGCGCCGAGGACGCTCATAAGTACTGCAAGAACCCGATTTATATCAAGGCGCTGTCTTTCGTCGCCGGGCCCGGCGAGGGTCATCTCTCGCCCGACTATGACTTCACGACCTTTCCCGAAGTGGTCGCTTCCGCCAAAGACGCCTACGCGCAGGCGGGCGTGACCAATCCGCGCGAGCAGATCAGCATGGCCGAGGTCCACGACTGCTTCACTCCGACCGAACTTGTGCTCTACGAGGATCTCGGTTTCAGCCGGCGTGGGACCGCGTGGCAGGACGTGCTAGACGGCTTCTTCGATCTCGAGGGCAAGCTTCCGGTCAATCCCGACGGCGGGCTAAAATCGTTCGGCCATCCGATCGGCGCCTCGGGCCTGCGCATGATGTACGAGATGTGGCTGCAGTTGCGCGGCGAGGCCGGTCCGCGTCAGCTCAAGAATCCGAAGCTTGGGTTAACGCACAACCTTGGCGGCGCGCCTGGGCGATGCGTCAGTTTTGTTTCGGTTGTCGGCAGCAATCTCGGCTGAGCGGCGCAAATCATAGTAGAATCAGCGATGCGGAAGGCGTCGGATATACTCCGGCGCCTTCTTTGTTTATCTTCTGCTTGAGGGCGCGCGCCGCCCGGTTTGGAATCGGCCGTATCGAGCAAACCCGATGGCGAAGAACCTCGACCGGATTCAGACTCTGGTGATCGCGATGATGGAGAACCGATCGTTCGACCACGTTCTCGGTTACCTGAGCCTGCCCGAATTCAGGCACCCCGCCTGGGCGCGTATCGACGGCGTCCGCCAGGCCCAGGCTTACTATGCGCACGAGCCGTATCCGCCGCGCCCGCTCACCAGTCCGAGCCTCGACCCGGACCCGCCGCATGAGCGCGAAGATATCGCAATTCAATTGAACCCGCCGCTCGGCGGCCGGATGCACGGCTTTATCGACAGCTACAAGCGGGCAAATCCGGGCGCGCGGCTTGCCGGTGTGATGGAATACTGCACGCCGAAGGATATCCCGGTGACGGATTTCCTCGCGCGCAACTTCGCCGTCTGCGACAACTGGTTTTCATGCATCCCGGCCAGCACGCTGCCCAACCGCCTGATGGCGATGAGTGGGTACGCGCTGGTCGATCGCACGCCCGACAGCTACCTGCAGATAGTCGAAAATCTCTTTTACGACGATCCCGACAATCTGCTCTACGAATGGCTCGACAGGCGCGGCGTGAGCTGGCGCCTTTATCATTCGGGCACGTTCTTTTTCATGCAGATGCCGCGTCTGGCGATCCGTTACGAGGCGGACGACGGGCAACTGTTTCGTACGATCGATCGTCTGGTCGCGGATTTCGCGGCTGGCGACGTGCCGCAGGTCGTGTTTATCGAGCCGCTCTACGAAGACGATCCGCGAAGGGACGGCGCGCAGGCCACTGATGACCATCCGCCCGCGTCCATATGGGGCGGTCAGCGGTTTCTCAAGATGGTTTACGAGGCGATATCCTCGAATCAGGAAGTGTGGTCGAACCTGCTCGCGGTGATCACGTACGACGAGCACGGCTCGTTCTTCGACCATGTCTATCCGCCTGCAATCAAAACCGATCCGCCCGCGGGCGCGCGTTACACCGACGGGTTCCGCACACTCGGCGTGCGGGTTCCCGCGATCGTCGTTTCGCCGTTTGTCGAGACCGCTTCGCTGTGCGAGAGCCTGTTCGATCACACTTCGATCCTGAAGCTCATCGGCGAGAAATTCGGCAATGGAAACTACACTGCGCTGGTTGACGCGCGCCCCGTCGCAAGCCTGTCGCAGGCGCTGAGCGAGGCGCGGCTGGCGTCGAGCGTGCCAATTCCGGGGCCGCCCGCGATACCGTGAAGTCCGATAGGGAGCGGGCCCTTGCGGCGCTTGCATCCGCAAGAGCCCGCTCCGTTGTCATGCGTTTGAGAAATTTTCCGATGCGCGTCCGTGCGCCCTATTCGGCCATCAGCTTCGCCATGACCTTGAGCCCCATGTCCATCGCCTCCCACGTGAACCCGGCATGGAAGGGCTCGCCGTGTCCGAATCGCCACGGAGCGTATACGCCGAGCAGCTTCTTCCCGAGTCGCCACATCGGCGACACGCCGACCTTGTAATTCCCCTGCTCGGTCGCGACAGTGACCGGCTTGAGCGGGTCGTCTGTGTACTTGAGCGGCACCTGGGCGAAGGTGGCGCGATTGAATTCCTCCATCACGCACATGCTCATCGGCTCGAACTTGAGTTGTGGGGCCTTGCCCATGATTTCCGCGGCGATGTGCTCGGCCGCCGCGTCGCCCTGCAACAATGCGAGGAAGGCCTGCTTGATCGGAAAATCGGCCGCGTCTCCCGCCACGAAGACGCAGGCCTGCCCCTTCACCCTGCGGCTGTCGGGCTCCACGTGGATGAAACCGCGGTCGTCGCTCGGCAACGTCGCGTAGGTTTCCTTGGCGATATACGGCGGAAACGAGACCAGCAGGTCGTATTCGCGCGTCTCTCCGTTTTGATATTTGACCACACCTGGCTCGACCGACGTGACGACGAAGCCTTTGAAGCCCTTGATGCCGCGTTCCTCGAACTCGGCCGCTACCACGGTGTCAAGGCGCGGACCGAAGGCCTGGATAAAGCCGGCTTCGAACGTGGTCCAGGTTATATCGACAAGGTCACGCACGCCTTGACGGCGAAGCCACGTGTCGCTCATCAGGCACATCTCGTAAAGCGGCCCCGAGCATCGGTTGTTCGGCGGGATAAGAAACAAAAGCCGTCGGCGCATGCCGGACCTGGCTTCCTCGACAAGCTTCTTCAGCGCTTCGCGCAGACGCAGCATCTCCTCCGGTGTCCATACCGTGACCGCGTGTTCCTGAAGTCCAGGGATCTCGGCGGGCCGCAGGTCGGCTCCGGTTGCGACGACCAGGTAGTCGTAACCTATCTCCCGCGTTCCGAGACCGACCTTACGCGGCTGTGGCTCGACGCCGCGCACGACGTCCTTGATGAATTCGATATTCTTGCGTTTGACGGCGTCCGCGAGCGGAACCTTGAAACTCTCCGGGTCTTCGCCGAAGGGGATGTAAATCGTGTTGGGCTTGAACAGGAAATAATCCCGGTCTGAGACCAGTGTCAGGTCAACGCGGTCGCCAAGCTTGTACCTGAGATAGAAGGTGGCTTCCAATCCGCCGAAGCCGCCCCCAAGAACGACAACTTTTGGCCTTGCGCCCATGATTTCTCTCCTTAAGAGGTTTACTTTCGGTTCAAAGTGAACGACCTCGTTCAGACCGAGGAAAGATGCAAACCGCTTGCCGCGCATTTCCCATAATAAAATCGCTAACCTGCAAGTGTTTGCCCGGATTCTGCCGGAGAAAACTGGCCTTTGCGTGACCGCGAGCGCCGCCCTCCGGCCTTCGGCGTCTCCTGTTTCCTAAGGGGACACCCGCGCGGTGAATCGCTCGGCGACACCTTTTCATGCTCCCGAGCGACGAGGAGGATCCGCCGCCTCGATCAATCCATCATCGGTCTTGGGGCCTGAAGCATACGTGTACGCGATCTTCGAGTTCACCTTTCAGGCTCCCGCGCTCATCGGCGAAGGCTCCGGCGATTTCGCCGTGTTCGGCGGTTGAAAGAGTAAATGGAATCGATAAAAGCTAGCAAAGCTCGTCATCGGGATTCGAAGATAGTCACTCGCTGGCTCCCGCGCTCATCGGCGAAGGCTCCGGCGATTTCGCCGTGTTCGGCGGTTGAAAGAGTAAATGGAATCGATAAAAGCTAGCAAAGCTCGTCATCGGGATTCGAAGATAGTCACTCGCTGCGCACTTCTGGATTCGATTCTCATCTGGACATAAATTCGTGGGCAATCTGTCAGGACTAGTCGCGGCGGTGCGCGCCGGGCCTGCATGATTGTCGAAATCGATAAATCTGGACTGCCGGGAGGGGCATATGAACCAGAGCTCGAAGCTTCCAGCCAGATTCGCCCAGTGCCGGATCGTGGCCGCCATGGCGGCGGCCGCCTTTCTCGCTTGTCAGCCAGGTTCCGCTCTGGCCTCGCGAAAGCATCAGGAATCCGTCACCTCGATTGGCGGGTACGTAACGCCCGGGACAGGCGCGACGCATGTCTCGGTTGCAGGCAAGGCGAGGGGAGCAAGGATCAATCCCAAGTCCGGGTTCTTTTCGCTCAAGGGCAAAAATCTCTCGGGACCGCTCACGCTGATCTTCACCGCCAAGCGTAAGAAGTATTCCCTATCGCTCACTGCGCTGGCTGGCAGCCACGTCTCGCTGAGCGGGGTGGTGCTGAGTGCCGGGGGAACCGCTCAAGTTGAGCAGGAGGACGTCGAGGTAACCGGAACGCTCGGCGCCGTCACCTGCAACAGCAACCCGCCCGACTCGCTCGTAATCAACGCGGCAAGCGGCGCGGTCACCATGTCATTCGATCCGGCGGTGACAATGATCGAGGACGACGCGACCGGGACCGGAATCACAGACTGTGCAACGCTTGCCTCAGCCGCCTACGCGGGTGTGCCGGTCCAGGCCGAGGCGACGGTTAACCCTGATCAGAGCCTCACTGCGACCGACATCAATCTCAATCCGCAGTCGGAGGGCGGCGCCGAGGTCGATTTCGAAGGCGTCGTGACCGCTGCGGCCTGTCCCACGCTGAGCGTGATGCGCTCGGATGGGACCAGCATAGCAGTCAACACCAGTTCTTCGACCGTGATCACGATCGAGAGCCAGGATAGCGAGACTTCCGGGACCTGTGCCGACATCGCAGTTAACGACGACGTCGAGGTCAAGGGCACTGTTCAGTCCGGGGGCGGCGTGAACGCGACCGATATCACGGTCAACCTCGACGGGTTTGAAGCGTCCGGCACGATTCAAAGCACTGATTGCACGGCGACTCCGCAGAGCCTGTTGTTCCTGCCCGACGGACAGACCAATCCCGTGACCGTGACTATCGGCGCGACCACTGAGATCGAGGTTAACGATAACCCGAGCGCTTCGTGCGCGAATCTGACCGATGCGTCGGCCGAGGTCAAAGGCGTGCTGCAAAGCGACGGTTCGATAGCCGCGACCTCGATCGACCAGGGAAGCGGCTCCGGCGGTGAAACCTCCGGCGGTGGTGACAGTGGTGGAGGTGGCGACTGACCGACTCCATTTCCCCGGCGTCGTCGCGATGTCTGCGACGAAGGGCAGGCCGACAGCAGAAGGTCTGGGACTTCCGCGGCGAATCGAGGCGACACCGGGGACAAACCCGCAGTTGAATTCCGCCCCAAAAGCGCCCCCTCCGGCCGGATTGGACCCTGCGCGAAAGCCCGTCCGGTGCGCAATCTTGAGCACGGCGGGGTGTGTCGCCCGATAGCCTGCATCCGCGGGTTTTGGCCGCGCGCTTCCGTCGAGCCCCTGCACTGGGTGAGGGTAGCGACGGCTTCCTTGCGCGGAAGAGAAATAATCCATCCGTAACGCCGTGTAATCCGGACTTCTGAGAGAAGCCTCTGAGCCGGACGTCTCCGCGGCGTCGGCGAACGCCTTTTTCGCCCGTCTTTGGATTCCATGAGGGTGGGATGCCGGCCGCATTGTGCGAATCGCAATCATGGCAGGCCGCGTCGTCGACAACCGGGCGCGGGCGAACCGTCCGCCCGTCGGTTTTTCTTCGCGTGCCCCTTGTGCACGCCGGGCGAGCCGGTAGGCTTTCTTCTTGTCATATGAAGCTGAATGCTGGTGCAGGAATGCTAAAGCGCATTTTGCTCAATCTCGTGGTAGTTGCCGCTGGAATCCTCGCCGCGCTCGCCCTTTTCGAAATCGGACTTCGCATCGCCAACCGGAAATTCCCGTACTTCTACTGCTACGATCGCTATCGCGGATGGGCGCTGAAGCCGGGGGCCTCCGGACTTTACGATCGCGAGGGAGTCGCGTTCGTGAGGATCAATCGCGACGGCTTCCGTGGACCGGACGAGCCCAGGCTAAAGCCGCCAAACACGTTTCGAGTGGCAGTGGTAGGCGATTCGTACACGGAAGCGATGCAGGTGCCGTATCGGGAGACCTTCTGTGCCGTCATGCAGCGTCATCTGGCCGAGTGCCCTGAGCTTCGCGGGAAGAATATCCAGGTGCTCGACTTCGGCGTCGACGGTTACGGAACCGCACAGGAGTTGATTACGCTGCGCCGGCAGGTATGGGCATATTCGCCGGACGTGGTGGTACTCGAGTTCTTCCCCGGCAACGACATCCGCAACAACTCGGTCGTGCTGGAGGGCGACCAGTGCCGGCCGTTCTACGTCTATCGTAACGGCAAACTGGTGCTCACTGGGCCGTTCGTTACCTCGCGCAGCTTCCGCCTGTGGTGCATGGCGCGCTTCGACTACCGCACGATGAGCCTGCTGACGCTTGCCGGGCGCGCGTGGAGCATCCTGACCGAGCCGTCGCAGGTTCCGTCGGCAGAGAATCCCGAGGAAGTTGCGATCAACTACAGCATCTACAAGCCGCCCGCCGACGCGGCCTGGCGCGCCGCATGGCAGGTGACAGAGGGCCTGCTCGGAGAGATGAACAACGAGGTGCGGGCGCACGGCGCGCGTTTTCTCGTGGCCACGCTCGACGTCGGAATCCAGACATGGCCCGATCCGAAGGTACGGGCAAAGTTCATGAAGCATCTCGGAGTGACGACGCTCTCGTACCCGGCCCATCGGATTGAAGCGATCGGCCGCGCCGACGGCTTTCCGGTGCTCGCTCTGGCCCGTCCGCTGCAGATGTACGCCGAGGAGCATAACGTCTATCTTCACGGTTTCTCGAACACGCCGCGCGGGTTTGGTCATTGGAACGCAATCGGCCATCGCGTCGCCGGCCGGCTGATCGCGGCGAAGCTGTGCTCGATGCTCCAGGGAGCAGGCGCGACTGAACAGACCGCGAGCGACAGCGCAGCGCACTGTACGGGAAGCGCCGTACCGGATCCGGCAAAGCGGGCCACTCGGAATCCTGATTCCGACGGCGTTGGGGAAAGCGGCGGCGCGTCATGCGAACTGGTCCGGCCGCAGTGACCGCGCCTGCATAAGGCGAATCCGGGTGCCACGGGGACGCGTTTCAGGGCTTTTGACGCGGGCGAAGTTTTCCGCAAACTGTTGGTAACCGGCGCGCGGCAATTCATAGGAAGCAAAGGAAGAAGGATAGATGAAACTCCAGGATCGAGTCGTGGTGGTGACGGGAGCGGCAAGTGGGATCGGACGGGCGCTCGCGATCCGTTTCGCTCGGGAAGGCGCAAGGCGCGTGATTTGTGCGGACCTTAATGCCGACGGGGCGCGCGAGGTCGCTGCAGAAATCGGCGGCGTTGCGATTGAAACGAACGTCGCGCGCGAGGCCGACGTTCAGCGGCTGATCGAGCGCACCGAGTCTGAGCACGGACCGATCGCTCTTTTCTGCTCCAACGCCGGTATCGGCATCGGTGGTGGTCCCGAGGTCTCCAATGACCAGTGGCAGCGCATCTGGGACATCAACGTTATGGCGCACGTTTGGGCCGCAAGGCATCTTGTCCCACGCATGATCGCGCGCGGTGGCGGCTATCTGCTCAATACCGCTTCGGCCGCGGGCCTGCTTTCGCAGATCGGCTCGGCCCCCTATGCAGTTACCAAGCACGCGGCAGTCGGGTTCGCCGAATGGCTCGCAATCACCTACGGTGATCAGGGCATCAGGGTTTCGGTACTTTGTCCGCAGGCCGTCCGCACCGCGATGACTGCCGGCAATCCGGATGGCGTTGCCAGCGTGGACGGTATGCTTGAGCCCGAGGAAGTCGCCCAAGCCTGCGTGGATGCGATCGAGAACGAAAGATTTTTGATTCTGCCGCATCCCCAGGTGCTCAAATACATGCGCAACAAGACCAACGATTATGATCGCTGGATCGCCGGGATGCGCAAGCTGAACCGCGTCTACAAGGGCTGACCCCTCCCGCGAAAAATGCCGCGCCGACGAGAAGCTCTCGACCCGCGATTGGTCGTTTAAGACATCGTGCTCCTCGCCGGCGCAAGACGCGACGCCAGGAACCGGGGGACACACCCCGCTCCGATGGCAAGTGCTGTCCGCCATTCCAGCTTCGGAAAGGATAATCCATTTCCCTAACTCTCGAGGCCGGCCAGCGAACCCCCGTGGCGAGCAAATGAACGCGCCACGCGCAGCGCGATTATTCTCGATGTGGGGAATAACCTGCGGCCCGAACCGGAGATTGACGGCCCGGGCCGCGGCGTCTTTTCTGCGCGGCGGCTCGCAAGGCTAGCGATAGGACAGAAATTCGCGCCCGAAGGTCTCGCGCGCGATCACCGACTTCATGATCTCGGGCGTGCCGTCGCCGATCTCCAGTCCCATGACGTCGCGCAGGCGCTGCTCGTGCGGCAGGTCCTGATCGTAACCCATCCATCCGTTCAAAATGATGCAGCAGTGAATCGCTTCGACCGCGGCCTTCGGACCGAGCCACTTCGCCATCGCGGCTTCCTTGGTATGCGACTCGCCGCGGTCGCGTCGAGACAGGCATTCGTAGGCGAGCATCCGCGCCGCATGCAGGATCGTGAGATGCTCCGCGATCTGGAACGAAACGCCTTCATTTTTTGCCAGGGGCTTGCCGAAAGTCTCCCGGCGCTTGGTGTATTCGATGGTTTCCTCAAGGGATTGGCGGGCTGCACCGATGCATGCGAGGGCGATAATCGCGCGGTTGTAATCGAAGGCGCTCATCACCTGGTAGAATGCTCCGCCTTCCTGCCCGATCAGATGGTCAGCCGGAACACGCACGTCCTCGAATACCAGCGAGCCGCGCTGGGTGAGCCGTTCTCCCGCGCTCCGATATACGCGGCGCGAAACCCCGGGGCGGTCGAGTGGAACCAGGAAGACGCTGATTCCCCGTGCTCCCTCGCCGCCGGTGCGCGCGAATACGAGCGCGCCGTCCGCCAGACCGGCAAGGCTGATCGACGCCTTCTCTCCATTAATGACGAAATGATCGCCGTCGCGGCGCGCCGTAGTCTTGAGCGCCGCGGCGTCGGAGCCGGCTCCCGGCTCGGTCAGGCCGAGCGCGAGTATTTTCTCGCCCGAGGCAAGACCCGGCAGCCACTCGCGCTTGATAGTCTCGGTGGCATGGTGCGCGATGCTGCCGCCGATCATTCCGACCTGGAGGAACAGGGTGGTGCTGATATCGCCGCGACCGAGCTCCTCACCCGCGATTCCCGCCATCGTGAACGAGGCATCGCTGCCGCCATACTCGGCGGGGATACTGAGGCCGGTGATGCCCAACTGGCCGAGCTCGCGTACGCGTTCGCGCGGAAATGCGGCGCCACGGTCCCATTTGGGATAGTCGGGCAGCAGGCGCGTCAGCGCATAGCGGCGGACCGAGTCGGCAAAGCGCTGTTCCTGTTCATTGAAGGTAAAGTCCATTTCTCACTCCGTAGTTGCGATGCGACTTCGCGCCGCGGGCGGGCTTGCGTTAATCGCATTCATCGCCCGCTGAACTTGGGCGCGCGTTTTTCGAGAAAAGCATTCATGCCCTCCAGCCGGTCCTCGGTTGTGAACAGAAAGGCGAGCGCCGCACGCTCCGCCTCGATTCCGGTCCTCAGGTCGGCGTTGATTCCCGCCTGGACAAGGCTCTTGGCGCATCGGAGCGCGAGCGGCGGGAGCTCGGCGAGCCGGCGCGCCCATTTGAGCGCCTCGTCGAGCACGCCTGCGGCCGGAACGACCTCGTTGACGAGTCCGTGCTGAAGCGCGGAGGCGCTCGACAGCGGTTCGCCGAAATAGATCATCTGCCGGGCGATAGCCGGCGGAAGCATCTTCGAAAGCCGCTGAGTACCGCCCGCGCCCGGCAGCGCGCCAATCTTTATCTCGGGTACGCCGAGCGTGGCGCTGTCGGCCATGATTCTGAAGTCACACGCCAGCGCCAGTTCGCATCCTCCGCCGAAAGCGAGACCGTTTATCGCGGCGATAGTGGGACGGTCAAGCTCCTCCAGCGCGTTGTAGGCGGTCTGGATATTTTCGAAGAATTCGATCGCTGCGCCCGCATCCTTGATTTCGACCAGGCGCGAGATATCGGCGCCGGCGGAAAAAGCCCGCCCCGCGCCGGTAATCACCAGCGCGCGCACCGAACGGTCGGCGCGAACCGCGGCGACGAGCTCGCGCAATTCGGCAATCATCGCCGGGTTGATCGCATTCAGCTTGTCGGGACGGTTGAGCCGCGCAGTCGCGACTCCGTTCTCACATTGGTAATCGAGCGTTTGGTACATCGTTTAAAGCCTCGTTGCGGCTGAACGGCTAAAACCCGCAAACCCGTTCGCGCGAAGGACCGGTGGGGATGGAACTCCGGGTTCCGGATGGATCGCGATTCGGCACGCTGCGCCTCAGTAGGAACGGGGTAGACCGAGGACGTGCTCGCCGATGTAGTTGAGGATCATCTCGCGCGAGATCGGCGCAGTGCGCATCAGGCGCGCCAGCGGCCAGAGCGTGATTACGTCGGTTTCGCCCATGAAACCGCTGCCGCCGTGCACCTGGATCGCGAGGTCGACGGTCTTTGCCGCAGTTTCTCCGGCGGCGTACTTCGCCATGTTGGCGTACATGCCGGCGTCGCCTCCGGCGTCGAATACCTCGGCCGCCCGATGGGTCATCAGCGAGGCCATCTCGAGTTCGGTCTTTGCGATCGCCATCGGATGAGCAAGCCCCTGGTGTGCGCCGATAGGGGTATTGAAGACCTTGCGCGTGCGCGCGTATTCGACCGCCTTGGACAGCGCGTAGCGGCCGATCCCGACACCCATCGCCGCGGCGGTGATACGCTCGGGGTTGAGCGCGTCGAACATCGCGCGCATCGCCTTTCCCTCCTCGCCGACCAGGTTGGCGCGCGGGATTTTCACCTCGTCGAAAAAGAGATGGAACTGGCCCTCTGGCATCAGGATCTGGGTATCCATCCGATGCGCGGTCAGGCCGGGTGCGTTGGTGTCGACGATGAACAGCGACATTCCTTCACGCTTGTCCCTGGCGGAGTCGGCGGCGATCGTGCGTGCGACCACGAGCATGTGCTCGCACTGATCGAAGCCGCTGATAAAGACCTTCTGGCCGCTAAGGAGGTAGTGATCGCCGTCGCGGCGCGCAAGCGAGCGGATGCGAAAACTGTTGCTGCCCGCGTCGGGCTCGGTAATCGCAAAGCAGAACCGCTCCGAGCCGTCCGCGAGAGGCGGCAGATAGCGTCGCTTCTGCTCCTCGGTTCCGTGCTTCGCGATCGCAACCGCTCCCATCACGCTGACGACCAGGAGCAGCGGCGGGATGCCATGGTTTGCAAGCTGCTCCATCAGGATTGCGACCCTCCTCAGGCTGACGCCGCTTCCTCCGTATTGCTCGGGCGCCATCGCGCCGAGGAAGCCGGCCTTGCCGAGCTCCCGCCAAAGCGCATCAAGCGCTTGGCCGCTTTTCGCGCACTGAAGCCAGTAGCGGCGATCGTACTTGGCGGCCAAGCGGCGGACGGCCGACTCAATCAAGCTTTGCTCGCTCTCGAATTCCGGGCTCATTGGCGCCATTCCCTCACTTTGACCGTTCGATGCGCAGCGCAAGCGCAACCCGCGCCCATCCGGGAGCGCACAGCTCGTTTCGCTGGTTGCGCTCCTCGAGTTCGCACTCGACGTAGCCGCACCCGTCGCCCATCTCGGTCTTGACCACGGTTCCGGAGCAGGTGAGAACGTCGCCCGGGCACGCGATCGCGCGGTTTTGCCATCGGAACCCGACCAGGCGCGCCGAGGGCCCCGCCCAGTCCATTACCGCCTGCGCGAGAAAGGAGCCGTGCAGGTGCGATTGCACCAGGACGTCGGGGTAGCCTTCGCTTTGCGCGTAAGGTTTGTCGTAATGAATCCGGTGCGAATTCCACGTTATCGCGCTGAAGCGGAATAGCTGCACAGTGCTCGGGCGCTTCACCAGCGGCGTGACGGTTGCGCCGACTTTCACGTCCTCGAAAAAAAGCTTCGCCCGTTCCATCTCGCTCCTCTGCTTTCAGCGCGCGATGAAATTCTCGCGGCAGGTCACAATCGGGGTTCCATCGGCCGTGAGAAATCTTTTCTTTAGCTGAACCACCAGCAGCGGGCCGGTTCGTCCATGCTTCAATTCCGCGTTGCTCACGCTGAATTCCATCACCACGTCCATCCCGGCCGTGACCGGCCGATGGAACTCGAGTTCCTGTCCGCCGCCCATGACCCTGAGGCCGCGGATCGGAACTGCCATCGCGTCGTTATCGGGAGTGCCGTCGGAGCGCAGCGAGCGCTCGGGTGGACCCGCCTCCCATCCGAGCACGCTGCTCAGGTAGAGCGGCGGCGCGATCGCGCCTGGGTACCCGTGCTCGCGCGCGAAGGCGTCGTCGAAGAACAGCGGATTGGGATCGTCAACCGCGACGGCGAAGCGTTCCAGGTCGCGCCGACTGAGTTGGCCGATCGGGATGGTTCGTGTCTGCCCGACCAGCGCCCTGATTTGCTGGTAAACCGTCTCGAAGGAAACAGCCATCCTCAAAGCTTCCTACTCTCGCACGCAAACGCCAAGCATAGCGAGCGCCGCCGTCCCCCTTGGCGCAAACCGCTGGAATCGCGGCGGCGAAGGTTACCAGGCGTGGTATCCGCCGTCCACGTGAAGCACCGAGCCGATCACGTAGCTCCTGTCCCGCCAGCTCCTCTGGCGGTTCGAACGGTCCGAGCTTCTCCTGGGTGGCTGTCAGTTGCCGGAGCACCGCGCGCAGATCGCCGAGCATCGCGAGGTCGAATTCGCGATTCATCCGAATCGAAGCCGCATCGTTGCTCCTCCGAAACCATCTCCTGCAGTTGAAACTCGCCTCCCGAGGCTCGCAAGGCCCGCGCCATCCGGACCCGACGGTCGTTCGCTATCCGTCGGGGCCGCCCAATCAGTATGCGACGTGCACCTGATTCCGACACTATGCAGTGAATCTGTCGGTTACGAATGCGAGCCGTGGCTCACGATATATGGTCGGTATGAGTCTGATAGAACCAGCGTGTCGCCTTCAGCATCACTGGCTGTACCAGTCGGCCAACTGAAAGCCAAGAAATTTCAAGGCGCGGGCCACTGGCACGTGTATTGCGCACGCCCTAACGCACGTTAGGCAGTCTTTCTCGGGGGTTGAAAGATGCCGCCACTGCGGATCGCGGGAGGTTGGCCGAGGCCATCCACCCAACGCACATCGGCCGCTGTCCGCGTGCGCGGGCGATACAGGGCTGTGCGCCGTTTGCGATTGGGGTTCGAGCAGCGGGCGAAGAAACAGTTGCGCCGTCCCCCCGCGATGGCGCGGGCGGTTGGACTTGGCTTCGCGCGACGCGCGGCCCTCGCCGGCGTCAACGTCTCATCGGCAATAGCGTCCGGAGGGCTCACGGACGTTTGACGAAAAGTTTCGGACCAACGGCCTGCGGGGCACGAGAGGAAAAATTCAATGAGCAAAAGACAACTTGCGATGGTAATCAACCTCGACAAGTGCATCGGGTGTCAGACCTGCACCGTGGCCTGCAGCACCCATCGGCTGAACCATCCCGGGACCGAGATGCTGCGCTACATCTGGTGCGAGACCAAACCCGGCAAGGGGTGGCCCAAGGGCTGGATGGAGATGGGGCGCAAGCTTCCCGACCGGGTCGAGGACTACGGCGGCACCTGGACCTTCAACTGGGAGGAGGTTTACTCCTCGCCGGTCGGCGCGAAGTACCTCCATCCGGTAACCGAGGAGACCGGGACCCCTCCCAAATGGGGCCCGATCTGGGAGGAAGACCAGGGCGGCGGCGAATGGCCGAACGGCTACTTCTTCTATCTGCCCCGGCTGTGTAATCACTGCGCGAATCCTCCCTGCGTCAGCGCCTGCGAGAACCATTTCGCGCGCGGCGGAGGCTTGCCCTCCGCCCGGGAGAACGGCGCGGCGTCTGCGATGCGCAAGCGCGAGGAGGACGGTATCGTGTTCATTGACTTCCGCTCGTGCGACGAATGCGCACTTTGCCTGGCCGCCTGCCCCTACAAGATCCCGATGGAGAACCTGAAGGCGGGGACCTTCGAGATGTGCGATTTCTGCGCGGGCCGGGTGGATAACGGATACGCTCCGGTGTGCGCGAAAAGCTGTCCCGCGCGCGCGATGTACTTCGGATATCTCGACGACGAGGAGAGCTTCGTGCACAAGCTGGTCAAGCAGTACAAGGTCGCGTTGCCGCTTCGTCCGGACTATGGCACCGCCCCGAGCGTCTATTACATCCCTCCTTTCATCCGCCCCACCACTTTCGCCGAGGGCAATCGGCCGACCGGAAAGCCCGACATCCCGATCGAATTGCTGCGCCAATATTTCGGCGATCAGGTGGACCAGGCGCTGGCCACCCTGCGCGAGCATCGCGCCAACGCCGAGAACGGCGACGTGTCAGAACTGATGGAGCTGCTCATCATCTACAAATGGGCCGACGCCTTCATCCCGTTCAACGTCGCGGCTCCCGTGGAACCGCTCGATCAGGACGCCGTAGCGAGCAAGGGGCGTTAAAATGGCAAGGCAGAAGGTCGACGAGAACGCTCCGGCAAGGCAGGCCGCCCTCAAAGCGGACCAGACTTACTGGCAGTGGGACAATTGCCGATGGGGCACGCATCGGGTCAACTGCTACCCGGGAAGCTGTCCTTTCAAGGTCTACGCCAAGGACAACAGGGTGATCCGCGAGGAAATCAGTTGCACCTATCCTGAATTCCATGACCCGGAGTTTCGCCTTCCCGATTACAATCCGCGCGGTTGCCAGAAGGGCTATCAGCACTCGGGCGCGATGTACGGACCCGACCGGTTGCTCTATCCGATGAAGCGCGTCGGGCAGCGCGGCAGCGGCCAGTGGCAACGAATCGAATGGGAGCAGGCGTATAAGGAAATCGGCGCGAAGCTCGCCGACATCATCCAGAAGTACGGCCCGCAGGCCGTGATGGACGACCACGGCACCAATGGCGCCGGAGTGCTGCGCGGCGGCGGCGAGGGCGCGTCGACGGGCTTCGTATCGCGCCTCGGCGGCGTCAGCTTCGACCTGAATTTCCTCATCGGCGATTTCAACGTAGGCCAGTATCTGACTTTCGGCCAGTTCCAGCAGGCTCCGGGAATCGAAACCTGGTTCCTTGCCGACACGCTAATCGTTCTCTCCAACCCGGCCTACGGCAATATCCCCGACATTCACTACATCCTGGAGGCGCGCTATCGCGGTGCGAAAGTACTTGCTATCGCGCCCGACAAGAATGCGACTGCGCAGTTCGCCGATATGTGGCTGCCGATCAACTGGTCGGCCGATCCGGCGCTATGGCTCGGCGTGTGCAAAATCCTGATCGAAAAGGGATGGATCGATCCCCACTTCGTCAAGGAGCAGACCGACGCGCCGGTGCTGGTCCGCGAAGACACCCATCAGTTCCTGCGCGATTCGGATTTGAATCAGGGCGGAGATTCCGAGCAGTTCTACGCCGTCGACAGCGCAAGCGGCGAACTCGTGCAGATGCCAAAGGGCACGCTCGAACCGTCCTGCGATTACGCGCTCGACGCGAATCCCGAAGTCACGCTGAGCGACGGCAAGCGCGTTCACCTGACGACAGTCTTCTCGCTGCTCAAGCGACGGGTCGCGGAGTACACGCCGGAGAAGGTGCACCAGGTTTCGGGCATCCATCCCGAGCAGCTCGCGAGAGTCGCCGAGTTGTGCAAGCCGCCGCGCAAGGTCTTCGTGTTCGTCAACTGGAACGCCGGCAAGCTCTATCACGGGGACCTCTTGGAACGCTCGTACTGTTACATGCTCGCGCTCACCGGCAATATCGGCAAGCCCGGCACCGGCACGCGCGGATGGTCTGCGGGCGCCGAATATATCGGCGGCGCGGCGGTGGTCGGGGGGATGCCCAACCAGGTGCTCGAATCTGGCGATCCGATTCTGCACGCGATGGACATGACGCAGAAGGTACAGGAGGACTATCGCAATCACTTCAAGATGGACCCGACGATGCCGCCGCAGGAGGCCGCGCTTGGCGCACTGCGCGAAGGTGTGCGCGCGGGTGCGACGCTCGCGCCGCCGGTTTTCCTGTGGTACCACCACGCGGGCTACAAGGAAGTCTGGGACAGGTTCCTCCGGGATCCCAACGCGCCGCGCAAAATCAGTTCCTACGCCGAAGAAGCAATCTCCAAGGGATGGCTCAAGGGTTTCGAGCGCCCGGCCAGAGATATAACGCCCAAGGCGCTGCTCGTCTCAGGCTCCAATCCGCTCAGACGCCATCGCGGCGGCATGAATACCTATTTCAAGACTCTTTGGCCGAAGCTCGAACTAATCGTTGTGCTCGATCCGCGATGGAGCACTACGGGTTTGCTCGCCGACTATGTATTGCCGGCCGCCTCGTTCTATGAGTACGCGGACGCAAAATATTCAACGCCCGCGACCCGTTTCAGTACATTCACCGACCAGACCGTCCCGATGGTGGGCGAGTCCCGCACCGACCGCCAGATAACGCTTGGGATTCTGCGTCACGTGCAGGCGGAGCTCAAGAAACGCGGCATCGAGAAGTACCACAACGGCGACAAGGAGATCATCGTTGACGAGCTGTACTGGCGCGCCACTTTCGGCGACCGCTATGGCGAGACCAACGAAGACGAAGAGCGCTTGGTCAGTGACACCTACCGCGCCCTGGGCCAGATGGGATGGTTCGAGAGCCTCGATGGCGAGGAACTCAACCTCGACAACCTGCGCAAGAATGGCAAGGCGTGGCTCTCGGGACGGCCCGGATGGCATGCGACTGTGGTCCAGAACGCGGATATCGTGCCCGGCGAGGCCTTCTGGCCGTTCCGCGACCAAATCGAGCAGAAAGTTCCCTACGCGACCACGACTCGCCGAATCGAACTTTATCTTGACCATCCGTGGTTCATAGAGGCTGACGAGCACCTGGTCCGCTACAAGCAGCCGCCCAATATCGGCGGATCCCAGCCGCTTCGGCTGACCAGCGGGCATCTCAGATGGAGCATTCACTCCAACTGGGTAGTTGCCCAGGAGATGCTGAAGCTTCACCGCGGTGAACCGTTCGCTTTCATCAACAATCGCGTTGCAAAGGACAAGGGTATTGCCGACAATGACTATATCCGGGTTTTCAATGACTATGGCGAGTTTATCGTCAGGGCAAAGCTGAGCGCCTGCATCCGGCCCGACCAGCTCGTCATCTATCACGCCTGGGAGCCGTACCAGTATCCGAACTGGATGCCCTATGACGCCTTGCTGCCGGGTCCGCCCAAGGGGCTTCATTTCGCCGGCGGCTACCGACATTACGAATACACGCTCTGGAACTGGTCACCTTCGCAGTCCGACCGTCAGACCAACATCTCATTCGAGCGGGCGGAGTTGCAGAAGTAGCCGTCGGAGGGCCCGAAAATGTCGCGCGCAATCCCCGATGACGAAAGGTCCGAAAATAGACTGCATACCGAACAGGAGTGGCATCGATACTGGCAGTGGGAGGGTTGCCGATGGGGCACCCATCGGGTGAATTGCTACCCCGGAAGCTGCCCTTTCAAGGTCTATGTCAAGGACAACAGGGTGGTTCGCGAGGAGATATCCTGTACGTATCCGGAATTCTCCGATCCGGAGGAGCGGGTCCCCGATTATAATCCGCGGGGATGCCAGAAGGGGTATCAGCACTCGCGCGCGATGTACGGTCCGGACCGGGTTCTCTACCCGATGAAGCGCGTGGGAGAGCGCGGCGGCGGCAAATGGGAGCGCGTCGGATGGGAACAGGCATTCGATGAGATCGGCGCGAGGCTGGCCGACATAATCCAGAAATACGGCGCCAAGGCCCTGCTCGACGATCACGCGGCCAACGGTATCGGCGTCTTCCGCGGCGCTGCTGAGGGCTCGACCACCGGCATCACGGCCCTTCTCGGCGGCGTGAGCCTTGACCTCGATTTCGTCACCGGCGATTTCAAGTCCGGGCAATGGCTCACGTTCGGCGAGATGCATCACGCGCCCGGAATCGAGAACTGGTTTCTTCCCGACACGATCATCCTTATGTCGAATCCGGTCTACGCGAACATCCCCGACGTGCATTATGTTCTGGAGGCGCGCTACCGTGGTGCAAAGATAATCGCAGTTGCGCCCGACAAGAACCCTTCCTGCCAGTTCGCGGACGTGTGGGTGCCGATCAACTGGTCCGCCGATCCGGCGCTGTGGCTCGGGGTGTGTAAAATCCTCATCGATAACGAGTGGATCGATCGCAACTTCGTTGCCGAGCAGACCGACTGTCCAGTCCTCGTCAGAGGCGACAACGGCCGCTTTTTGCGCGATTCTGACCTGCGCGCGGGCGGCGACCCCGAGCAATTCTATGTAATCGACGCCGCAACCGGGGCACTCGCGCAACTGCCCAAGGGCACGCTTGAGCGCGCATGCGAATACGCGCTCGACGCGCGGCGCACGGTTCGGCTCGCCGATGGCGTCGAAGTCGAAGTGCGCACGGTTTTCTCCCGCCTTAAGGAACGGCTCAAGGAGTACACGCCCGCGAAGGTGCACGAGATGGCCGGCGTGCATCCCGAGACCCTTCAGCAGATCGCCGAACTCTGCCGCCCGCCCCGAAAGATTTTCGGCTACATGAACTTCATCGCAGGCAAGCTCTATCACGGCGATCTGCTCGAACGCTCTTACTGCTATGTGCTTGCCCTCACAGGCAGTATCGGCAAGCCGGGAGCGGGCACGCAGGGATGGTCGCCCGGAACCGAGGCCGCGGCTTCGATGTCGGCCGTCAGTGGGATGCCCAAGCAGTTGATCGAATCCTCCGAGCCGATTGCGGCGGTTGCGACAATGTCACAGCTCATGATGGAGGACTACAAGACCCGGCTTAAGATGGATCCCACGATGCCGCCGGTCGAGGCTGCCAACGGCGCAACGCGCGAGGCGCTCAAGGCTTCGGGCGTGCTCACACCGGGCGCGTTCCTCTGGTATCGGCACGCCGGCTACAAGGAGGTCTGGGACAGATACCTGGAGGATCCCTATACCGATAAAAAGACAAGCGACTACGCCGAAGACGCTCTCAGGCGCGGATGGTGGGAGGGTTTCGATCACAAGGTCGAGCCAAAGGCGATGCTGGTGTCCGGCTCGAATCCACTGCGGCGTCATCGCGGCGGCATGAATACCTACTTGAAGACGCTTTGGCCGAAGCTCGAACTTATCGTGGTGTTCGACACTCGATGGAGCACAAGCGGCCTTTACGCTGACTACCTGTTGCCGGCCGCGTCTTACTACGAATATGCCGACGCCAAGTACTCCACTCCCGATACGCGGCTGCTCTGCTTTACCGATCAGTCGGTCGCAATGCAGGGCGAGTCGCGTTCGGACCGGCAGATCGCGCTCGGCATCCTGCGCAGCGTCGCGAAACATCTAAAGGCGCGCGGCGTGGAGAAATACATTTCCGGCGAGCGCGAGATCATCGTCGACGACCTATACTGGCGCGCGACCTACGGCGACCGCTACGGCGAGAGCAACGAGGACGAGGAACGGCTGGTGGACGATTGCCTCAAGGCTCTCGGCCGTATGGGATGGCTGTACAGCCTCGACGACGAGGTTCTGAGCCTTGCCAACCTGCGCAAGAACGGCAAGGCGTGGCTCGCCGGCCGGCCGCCCTGGCATGGTATGGTGTGTCAGAGTTCGGACATGGTGCCGGGCGAGGTCCACGTTCCGATGCGCGACCAGGTGGAGAGAAAAATCCCGTACGCCACCACCACCCGCCGCATCGAGCTCTACATCGATCATCCCTATTTTATCGAGGCCGACGAGGCCTTGGTGCGCTACAAACACCCGCCGAATATCGGCGGACGTCAGCCGATGCGCTTTACCGGCGGACATGTCCGGTGGAGCATCCATGCCAACTGGCATACCTCGGAGGAGATGCTGAAGCTCCATCGCGGAGAGCCGTTTGCCTTTGTCAACGACCGCGTTGCGGCCGAAAAGGGAGTCTCTGATCACGACTTTATCCGGGTCTTCAACGACTACGGCGAGTTCCTCGTCAGGGCGAAGCTCACTCCGTGCGTGCGGCCGGATCAGGTCGTCGTTTACCACGCCTGGGAGCCTTATCAACATCCTAACGGGATGCCGCAGGACGCACTAATGCCCGGTCCTCCAAAGGGTATCCATTTCGCGGGAGGCTACCGGCATTTCGAATATACACTGTTCAGTTGGGCGCCTACTCAGAATGACAGGCAGACCAACGTCGCGTTCGAGCGGGCGAATTTCGAGGCGAGCTGATGTCGAAGGTTGGAGGCGCCCTGCCTTCATGGTACTGGCCAGTGGGCATACCCCGCCGTGTGCCCGTAGTTCAGCAGCCGCTGAGCAAAGTGTTGCGCCAGCGCCTGACTGCGGCCGCCGCCAAACCAGCAGTCGTGCGTGACGACCTGACGCTCAGCGGGGCCGAACTCCTCGAACAGGTGCAGGGTGCTGCCGGCGGGTTGCAGGCCTCGGCGTGCAAGGGGCCGTTCGCGGTCCTCGATCCCGATCCGCTCGAAAGCCTTGTTCTGTTGCTCGCCGGGCTGTTCGCGGGCCGCCAGATCTTTCTGCCTGAAGGCGACGATCGCGCCGAGCAACTGGCGTCGCGCATCGCCGAGGCCCGGATCGCGGCGACGCTGACCTCCGGCGGTCCGGGTCAGTTCGCGGCCGCGGGTCTCGAGACGATCCGAAGGACGGAACTCAGCGGCGCCTACAACGGGGCCGCCGGCCCGAAGCGCGCTGTCGAACCCGCCGTCCTCCTGTCGTCGCGTGGCGGCGTCGTCAGCCATTCCCATTTCTCGCTCTCCGCGATGGCGGCGTCGATGGCTGCGTTCATACCGGAACTTCGCGAGATGGCCTTCGTATGGAGCGAGCCGGCGCTCGGTTCGTGGGAGGCGCTGACCGGCATCCTGCTCGCCCTGCTTCACGGAATGCCGATCGTGTTCGCCGGCTTGGACGATTCGTCCGAGGAGTGGTCGCGCAGGCTGGGGCGAAGCTTTTACCTGATAATGCGGCGCCGTCGGGCCGACGCGATGCTGGTGCGCGGACGGGCGGCGTCGATGGTCGCCGGGGCGAAGTACGTTTTCGTATCGACCGGATGCTTCGATTCGCGATGGCGCACGCGGCTTGAGAACGACTGCGGACGCCCGATCTTCACACTGTGGGGATTGCCCGAGTTGGGCCCGGTGGTTGCACCGCATCCGACCTGGCTTCCCCCGCACGGCCACGGCTTTCCGCTCGTGAATGTGTCGCTGGTTCCGCTCGATCCGGGCAGCGGACGGGTCTCGATCGTTCCGTGGGAGATGCTGGAGCAGGCCGAGATGGGAGTGGAGGCGTTGTCGGCGATGCTCGGCTATGCGGAGGCGGAGCGCAACGTGGGAATCAAATCCGGCACCGCGCTCCGCACCCGTCAGATTGCCAGCATGGATCACGTCGGCGTCGTGGTTCTGCATCATGACGAGTCGGCCGGAGGCGACGGTGCTGGCGGCTGAGACAAGGCTTATCTTCGACGTTCCAGGCGGGCGGCTCGTGTTTCAACCCGGGGCGCTCGACGCATGGGCCGAGCATCTTGCCTGGTGCTACGAGATTATGGGCGTACGGCGCGGCGCAACGATTGCGGTGCAGGACTTTGGCTCCAGTCCGCTTTCCTTTCTCGGTTCCGCCCTCCTGGTGCCGGGTCTGGTGCGCGGGGTGGCGGAAAGATTGGGCGGCCGCTTCATCGGCCTGGACGCTTCGGCTGAGCGCGTGACGCTCACCCCGGCGGTACTGGAGCAGATCCCGGTGGACGTGCTGGTGGTTCGCGCCGACGTGGCCGCGCTTGTCGCGGCCGGAATTCGTCAAAAGGGCCGAAGCGGCACTGGAAGACCGCCCGCGCGCACCGTCGTCGCCTTCAACGATGAGGACCCGCCGCCAATGCGCAGCGACGCGCCCTGGCGTTACCTTCTTCACGTGCCGTCCAGCATGCTGATGGCGCCGCAATGCAGGACCTGCGGATACTTTCATCTGCGCGCCGGGGTCTATCGGCTCGATGGTGCCCAGGTGTTCAACCTGCGCTACCGCGGCGCGCCGCCGTGGCACCTGCCCCAATCATGGACCCGAACACCGGGGGGATGTGCGCTCGGCGTGAACGACTCGGCTATTTCGCCTGCGGCCTGGGGGCAAGGTGGCTGAACAGGGATGAGGGAGAAGAATTTGCAAAGGCCGGAGCGTCGCGACGAAATCGAGCAATGGCCGCGCGCCAGACTCGAAAGCTGGCAGCTCGAGCGGCTCAATGAAGTCCTGAACCACGCCCGCGCAAACGTTCCCTTCTACCGCGCGCTTTGGTTGCAGGCGGGGTTCGGCGAGGGTCAAATCAAATCGCTGCGCCATTTCGCGCGTATGCCGGTCGTCAACAAGCAGGACCTGATCAAGGCGCGCGAGAGTTGGGCCAACCCGGCGGACGGCCCGGTCGGTTTCAGCACCCGCGGAACCTCGGGCGAGCCGCTCGTGCTTTGGCTCGACGCTGCGGAGGAGGAAATCTATATCCGGCCGACGATGCGCGGTTTTCGATGGGCCGGCTTTCGGCCCGGAATGACCGCGCTCCTGATGAGCCCGGTGTGGCATCGCTTGGCCGCATGCGAAGCGCACGCGGTGGTCCGGCTCGGTGGCAATTGCGCGTTTTTCTGGGGAAGCCTCGGCTCCGACAACGTCGATTCCTTTGTGCGGACCCTTGTCTCGGTTCGTCCCGAGTTCGTCACCACCACGGCGCCATTTCTGCTCGCGATGGTCCGGCGCGGCGCGCAGGGCGGGTTCGACCTTGCCGAAGCCTTTCGAAGCGTCGAGTCGGTGGTTGCGGTCGGACTGCCGCTGACTCCGCGGATGCGCGAGTTTCTGGCCGAGCAACTCGGCGTCGGCGACGTTTTCGAGCGCGCCGGCACCCAGGAGGGCGCCGCGCTCGACGATTGCCGCCTGCACGCGATGCCCCACGTGCACGAGGACGTCTGCTACCTCGAAGTCGTTGACGCGAACGGGGCGCCGGTGGCGCCCGGCAGGCGAGGGCGGCTGGTGGTCACCAAGCTTGCTCCGGCGGGCAGCGTCTTCGTGCGCTACGACACCGGCGACATCGCGGTGTTCGCCCTTGACCCGTGCAAGTGCGGATGCGGATTCCGCAGGCTCAAGATCTACGGCCGCCCGGAGAGCAGCGTGATGGTCGGCGGGCGAATGATTACCGCCTATGACGTCCGCATCGCCGTCGAGCAGGATTCCGCGCTGCTCGGGCGTAACGTGCTTCTGATTCGCGAACGCTCCGCCGCCTCGGGCCGCTTGACCGTCGCTATCGAAGGCGAGCGATGCGACAGCGCAGAGCGTCTTGAGGAAAGGCTTTGCGCCGAACTCGGCGTCGAGCGCGTAAAAATACTATGGCTCGGTGGCCTTCGAATCAACTGGGGATTCCGCCAGGTAATCGACGGCCGCGAAATCGGGATATCCAATGGATAAGTCGCACGATGTCAAGCTGATGCTCCCGACCAATTGGGACCCTGCGCTCGTCTCGCGGATCTCCCCCTTCGCCCCCGAATACATATATGGAAGCCTTCCGGCCGAGGCGACGCTGCGCCCCGCGTTCGTACTTTCAGAGGCCAGCGAGGACGATATCGCACTCCACATAGCCGAAGCCGCGCGGCATGCGATTCGATTTATCTACGTCATGAACGCGACCTGCCTCGGCAACAAGGAATATTCCGAGAACGGCCGCGGAGAACTGCTCCAGCGCCTTGAATGGGTGGCCGAGGTTGGTGCGGCCGGCGTGGTTACCGCGAATCCATTCCTGATGGAACTGGTGCGCAGGCATTTCCCCTCGCTCGAACTGCACATCTCCGTGCTCGCCTCGGTCGATGACCCGCGCAAGGCGACATTCTTCGAGGACCTCGGCGCCTCGGTGATTCATCTGGACCCGCAGGTCAACCGCGACTTCCGGCGCCTTGGCGCGATTCGGAAGTCGGTGAAATGCCGGCTTTCGCTCGTGGTCAACGAGGGATGCCTGCTGAGTTGTCCGATTCGGCAGTATCACTCGAACATGATTTCACATTCGGGCGAGAGTATCGCGGACAGATACTATGTCGACTATTGCTATTACCAGTGTTCGCTCAAAAAGGTCGGCGATGCTGCCGAATATTTGCGCTCGCCCTGGGTGCGTCCCGAAGATCTCGGCGTGTACGAAGATCTCGGGATCGATCTATTCAAGATCGCGGGGCGCGAGAAGATGGGTGAGGGCCCGAGTTCGCATACCGATTGGATTGTGGCGGCTGCGCGAGCGTATCGTTCGCGTCGAGGCGGCGATCTCGCTCGACTGCTGGTTGGAATCCAGCCGCCGATGTCGCTGATGGGCGATCCGCCCAAAACCGTTCAGGTTCGTATCGACAGCCGCAAGCTCGACGGCTTCCTCAGGTTCTTTCGCGACGATCGATGCTCGCTCGACTGCGCGCGATGCGATTACTGCGGGCGATGGGCCAGGCGTGCGGTCTCGGTAAGGGGGCGGACTGAAGCATGCGTCGGGGAGCTTGCGGCGGACCTCGAAACGATTCGGGTTGGAAGCTATCGGAGTGGGCGGTGATCACGCTCGAACTGCAAATCCTGGTCGCGCTGCATCTGCTGTTTGCGGCTATTTTCGTGGGTTCCAACGTGTTCCTGGATTTTCTCCTGACCCCGCGGCTTGACCTGATTCCGCCGGGCCAGGCTGCCCGTCTCGGTGATCGGCTGGGAACTGACTTCGCTATTCTGAACTGGATAACGCTGGTTGGCCTTCCACTGAGCGGGTTCGGGATGCTGTGGCGGCTGGGCACCATCAGGGAACTTGGCTACCTCGCCTTTTACCGCAGCGGCTACGGGATCGCGCTGTCCGCAATGATTGCGATCTGGGCGTCGCTGGTCGCCACCGCGAGCGTTCTGACCTTCTACCTGCGCCCGCGCGTGGTGGTGAAGCTTCCCTACGACGCAAGCCGGCAGCAGGTCGAGGGTGCGAGGCAGGACGCGATGCGTTACGCGAACTGGATGCGATGGCTTGCGCGTTACAACGTGGTGGTTTCGATGCTGGCGATAGTGGTGGGCGGGTTTCTGAGGTTCGGAGGCTTCACGTTTTGAAGAACGCCACGACATCTGAACCAGCTTCACCGGCGCGTCCAGCGCTCATCGACCGCTTCGGCAGGGTCAAGAAAAAGCTCAGGCTCTCGCTCACGGATCGATGCAACTACCGATGCCTTTACTGCATGCCGGAATGTCCGGTGTGGAGATCGCGCACCGACCTTCTTCGCTTCGAGGAACTTCATGCACTGGTCGCACGGTTCGTCGGGAAATTCGGTATCGAACAGGTGCGGCTCACCGGCGGGGAACCGCTGGTGCGCAAGGGCGTGGCCAGATTTGTCGAGATGTTGCAGAGCGTGCGTCCCGCTGGGCTCAAGCGCGTTTCGCTTTCGACCAACGGCGCGATGCTTGCGCGCGCGGCCGCACCCCTTGCGGCGGCGGGACTGGACGACGTCAACGTCAGTCTCGACGCGCTTTCGCCCGAGATGTTTTCGCAGATGACGGGCGGTGGGCGCGTGCACGAGGTCCTTCGCGGTATCGAATCCGCGCGCAGAGCGGGACTTCGAGTGAAGATCAACGCGGTGATAATCCGCGGTTTGAACCAGGAGCAGGTCGTACCCCTGACCGAGTGGGCTGCCGCCGAAGATCTGCCGCTTAGGTTCATCGAGTTCATGCCGCTCGACGGGCGCGGCTTCTGGAGCGAAGACAAGGTCGTTGCTGAAAAAGAAATCCTTGCCTCCGTATCGGAACGATTCGACGTATCGGCGCTGCCGCGCACCAGCGATCCCGCCTCGTATTATCTGCTCGATTCCAGGTTCAGGCTTGGAATCATCGCGACGGTTTCGAACCCATTCTGCGCAAGCTGCGATCGAGTGCGCCTGACTGCGGACGGGCGGCTTTTTTCGTGTCTGTTCGCGCCTGCCGGAATCGACCTGCGAAAGGCGCTGCGCGCCGGCCGGTTCGACGCGGTCGATTCGCTCGTACGGGACGCGACCTGGAACAAGCCGCGCGGGTTTATTGAACGGTGCAACCGGGGACGCGCAGAAGTCAGCATGAACGTTCTCGGCGGGTAGGAAAACACTGTTGCTGCCGGTCAACCTCGATGGCCGGGCTGACTGCGATGGGGAAGAACGATGAACACGTATCTGAATCCAAACAATCCGAACCGGATACTGGACCGCGGCGCGGCCGGCGAAAGGCTCTCGGCTGACGAGGTTCTTGCGCTCTACGACCTGCCCGCGAACGAAGTCGCGCAAGCCGCCCATCAAGCGCGGCTTCGGGCAACCGATCCGGAGATCGCAACCTATTCAATTGGCGGCAATATAGACTATACGACCGTGTGTACGGTCGCGTGCAGGTTTTGTGCTTTTTATCGTGCGCGGCATCAGGAGGGTGCATATACACTCACTTTTGATGAGATAGCGCGCCAGATGGACGAGATAGTGCGTATCGGCGGCCTTGATGTGCTAATCCAGGGCGGCGTTAACCCCGACCTTCCGTTCAGTTGGTACGTCGACCTGATGAGGATGCTCAAGGCCAACTATCCCGCCGTGCACGTCGACGCGCTGAGCCCCGAGGAAATTCTCGGCCTTGAAAAGCTGACCGGCCGAACCGCTTACGATCTTCTTTCGGAACTGAAGGACGCGGGTCTCGACGGGATGCCGGCCGCCGCGTCTGAGATCCTGGTCGACGAAGTTCGGCGCAACGCGGCGCCCAGCCGGATAATGAGCGGCGACTGGTTCCGGATCGTGGACGCGGCCCAAAGCCTTCATCTTCACATCCCGTGGGTCGGGATGGTGACGGGGTTCGGCGAGACACTCGCCCAGCGCGTCGAGCATCTGCTTGCGCTGCGGGCGCAGCAGGATCGCGCGCTTGAGCGCTATGGCAGCGGCTTTAGCGCGTTCAAGGTATGGCCCGCTCGGCTGGAGAACACCCGGCTTAATGGGACGCTGCCGCAGAAGAGCGCGGAAGAGACTATCGACGAATACCTCAAAAACGTTGCGATTTGCCGGCTCGCGCTCGACAACGTCGCAAACCATCGCAGCGTGTGGCGAACGAAGGGCTTCGGCGTCGCGGCTAAAGCGTTGCGTTCCGGCGCCAACGATCTATGGGGAACGGGTTCGATCAACGCGATAAACGCGACGATGGTAGCCGCCGGAAAACACCTGCCGGATCCCAATCAGGAGCTGCTCGCGCGCGTGAGGCAATGTATCGAGGACGCTGGCTTTATCCCGGCATTGCGCGACCCGTGTTACAAAATCCTCGCGCGCTACGGGGCGAGGACTGAAGCAGTCCCGGTCTGCCGGGATTCCTGGAGTAGGTAAGTCACCCGCGAACAACTGCGGTCGCCGTCGGACTCGACCCGATCAACGAGTACCGCCGACGGAGCGCCGACGCCGCGCGAAATAAAAGGCTCGAGGTACATCGGAGCCACATCACGCCGCCGGCCCGGCCGGTTCTATCTCGACCAGGATTGCGCCGTAAGCAACGGTTTCACCGACGGCGCAGAGCACGGCCTTGATTCGTCCGGCAAGCGGCGCGACCAGCGAGTGCATCAGCTTCATCGCTTCCAGCACCACGACGGTTTCGCCTTTATCGACCTTCTGGCCGACTTCGACCGCAATAGAATTGACAACGCCCGGCATCGTCGCGACGACTCGCGGCGCGCCGTCAGCCGCCGCCGCGTGCCTGCCTGCGGTCTCGACTTCGGGAATAATTGCAAACTCCGACACGGCGCCCTCGCGCGAAACCATTACGCGCGCGCCATCGATCGCAAAGAGGAACCGATACGTGCGTCGGTCGTGCCAAATCGCGACGGAATCTGGTTCGAATTGGCTCTCCGCGGCGCTCGTGGCGCCATCGATCGTAACCTGAAAGCGTGACGCGTCACCGGTTATCTCGGCCGGTAAGTTCATGCCGCGATGCTCGATCCGAACGCGCAGGATTGCGGGTCTGCCCGCCCGTTCGGTCACCCGAAAGCCGCCCAGTGTTTGCCAAGGACTCTGTGGCCCGGTGTCGGCGTGACTCCGGATCGTGCGTAGCCAGACGGCGATTGCACATAGCCGCTCGACCGGGTTCGCCCCCGGCTCGGCGCGCCATCCGCCGGGGAACACCTCTTCGATAAAATGCGTCGTCAGATCGGCGGCGAGGAATCGCGGATGGCGGACGATGTCGCGCAGGAAGGCCTGGTTGGTGGTCACTCCGAAGATCGCAATGCGGCCGAGCGCGGCCGAGAGCCGCGCCAGCGCCGATGTGCGATCCGCGCCGTGCGCGATCACCTTCGCCAGCATCGAGTCGTAATAGGGTGTCACCGTCGAGCCTGCGCCGATTCCCGTGTCGATTCGGAGTCCCGGCGCGGGATCGGCGTGAAACCCGACAATCGCCCCGCTGCACGGACGATATCCGGCCGCGGGATCTTCCGCGTTGAGGCGAACTTCTATTGCCGCGCCGCGACACTCTATCTGCTCCCGCGTGAGCGGAAGCCGCTCGCCCGACGCGATCCTGATCTGCCATTCGACCAAATCGAGGCCGGTGATGAGTTCGGTGACGCCATGCTCGACCTGAAGCCGCGTGTTCATCTCGAGGAACAGCGGTGGGCCGCCCTCGGCGTCGAGTATGAACTCGACCGTGCCGAGCGAATCGTATCCGATAGCGGCTGCGATCCGTAACGCCGCCTCATGCAGCATCGCGCGAGTCTCAGCCCGAAGGCGAGGAGCTGGCGCCTCTTCGACCAGCTTCTGATAGTTGCGCTGAATCGAGCACTCGCGCTCGTACAGATGGACCAGGTTGCCATGCTTGTCGCCGGCGATCTGAACCTCGATATGACGCGGGCGCAGGATGAGCTTCTCCAGCAGCAGGCTGGGATCGGCGAACGCCGCCTCGGCTTCGCGCCGCGCAAGCGCCAGCGCCGGCAGAAGCTCATCCGGCCTGTCGATACGGCGCATCCCGCGTCCTCCGCCGCCCGCGGAAGCCTTGACCAGCAGCGGGTAGCCGATAGCCGCGGCCTCGGCTGCAAAGCGCGCGTCGCTCTGATCCTCGCCGGCGTAGCCGGGTACGCCGGCGACACCCGCGTCCGATGCGATACGGCGCGCACGAATCTTCGAGCCCATCGATTCGATCGCCCGCGCGGACGGCCCGATCCACACCAGGCCGTTGCGATCACACAGCTTGGGCAGGGTCGGATTCTCGGAAAGAAAGCCGTAGCCTGGATGGATTGCGTCGGCACCGCTGGCGAGCGCCGCCTCGACGATCGCATCAGCATCCAGATAGCTCTGCGCCGCCTCTGCGGGTCCGACTCTCATCGCCTCGTCCGCTTCGCGGACGTGCATCGAATCGCGGTCGGCGTCGGAGAACACAGCCACCGTTGCGATTCCCATACGGCGGCAGGTGCGAGCGATGCGGCATGCGATTTCGCCGCGGTTGGCAATAAGAAGCTTCCGGATCACGACCAGGTTTACATCCGATAGACGTGCGAGCGTCCCGTCGCGCGCGGTTCGGCCGCGGCCAGCGCAAGGCATAGCCCGAGCACGTCGCGCGTCTGCCCCGGTTCGATAATTCCGTCGTCCCAGAGCCGGGCTGTAGCGTAGTACGGATCGCTCTGCTCGGTGAATTGTGCGCGGGTCTGACGCTCCAGCTCGGCGAGTTCCCTGTCCGACGCAGCTCCGCGCTTGATGCTGGTGCGCCTCAGTTCGAGGATGACGTTGGTTGCGACGTCCGGGCTCATCGTTGCGATTCGCGCCGTGGGCCAGGCAAAAAGGAATCGCGGTTCGAAACCGCGCCCGCACATGCCGTAATTTCCGGCCCCGTAGGAACCGCCGACGATCACGGTGAAGCGCGGGACGCGCGCGCATGCGACCGCATAGACCAGTTTCGCGCTATGCTTTGCGATTCCGCCCCGTTCCGCCTCCATGCCGACCATGAAGCCGGTAATGTTCTGCAGAAACAGGAGCGGGACGCTGCGCTGATCGCACAGTTCGATGAAGTGGACGCCCTTGACCGACGAATCCGAGAACAGCGGTCCGTTGTTGGCGATGATTCCGAGCGGGTAGCCGTGAAGGTAGGCGAAACCGCATACCAGCGTCGCGCCCCATTGAGGCTTGAACTCCTGGAACTCGCTCCGATCGACGAGCCGCGCGATTATCTCCCGGCAATCGTAAGGGACGCGCGGATCGCTCTCGACGATTCCGAGAATTTCCTCGGGGTCGAAAACGGGCGGTTCCGGGCGCCTGGGCGGAGGCGGAATCGACCTCGGCGGGTTAAGCGCCGCGACGATGTCACGGAGTTTGGCCAGCGCCTCGAGTTCGTTTTGCGCGAGATAATCCGATACGCCCGAGACCCGCGTATGCATCTCCGCCCCGCCGAGCGTCTCGGCGTCTATTTCCTCGTTGATGGCGGCCTTGACGATCGACGGTCCGCCGAGATGAATTCGCGCCTGCCCGCGCACCATCACTACCTCGTCCGAGAGCGCCGGGATATAGGCGCCGCCCGCCGTGCATCCGCCGAACACGGCCGAGAGCTGCGGCAGGCCGTCCGCGGACATCCGGCACTGATTGTAAAACGTGCTGCCGAAATGGCCCTTGTCGGGAAACACGCGATCCTGCTCGGGCAGGTATGCGCCGCCGCAATCGACCAGGTAAAGGCACGGCAATCGGTTTTCCCACGCGATCTCCTGCGCGCGGAGGTGCTTTTTCACTGTCTCGTGAAAGAACGAACCGCCCTTTACGGTCGCGTCGTTGGCGATAATCATGCACTGCTGCCCGCGCACGGTTGCGATGCCGGTTACGATTCCTGCGCCCGGCACCTCGTTGCCGTACATCCCCCAGGCCGCCAGCGGCGAGAGCTCGAGGAACGGCGTCATCGGATCGACCAGCAGGTCGATACGCTCGCGCACCAGGAACTTGCCGCGCGCGCGATGGCGCGCGACGTGCTCTTCGCCGCCGCCGGCGATTGTGTGAGCCATCGCGGCGCGAAGGCGCGCAAGCAGCTCCAGGTAATGCTCGCGGTTTCGCTTAAAGCTGGCGCTTCGCGCTGAAATCCGCGTTTCCAGCCGTGGCAGATGATTTTCCATGGTCAGCACGCTTCGCACGCAATGCTTTATCTTGTGCAAAGTTCCGAGCACAATGGCTTCGCGTCAAATTCGCCCAATGGGCGCGACGCCCATAATCGTTTGCCGGAGAGCATGTCTGCCGTGGGAATTGAGAACAAGGACTTTGTCGAGGCTCCGTATCTGTCTCAGGAGCATATCTTGTTTCGAGAGCAAGTCAGGCGATTTGTCGAAACTGAAGTCAAGCCGCGCGGCGAACAATGGGAGGAAGCCGGATTCGTCCCGCGCGACGTGCTGCGGCGGATGGGCGAGCTGGGCTTCCTCGGCGTGCGTTACCCGCAGGCTTACGGCGGAAGCGAGATGGATTCGATCGCGACCGTGATCCTCGCCGAGGAATTGGGCAAATCGACTTTCGGCGGATTCGCGGTCACCGTGCTCGTGCATACCGACATGGCTTCGCCGCACCTCGCCAACGCCGGCACCCGCGAGCAGCTCGAGCGATGGATGCCGGACATCATAGCGGGGAAAAAGATCGCGGCGGTCGCGGTGACCGAGCCCGACGCCGGCTCCGACGTCGCGGGGATTCGCACCACGGCGCGGCGCGAGGGCGACAATTACGTACTCAACGGCTCGAAAATCTACATCACCAACGGCGTGCACGCCGATCTCTATTTCGTCGCGGCAAAAACCGATCTCGCGGCCAAGGGAAGCCGCGGAATCTCGATGTTCGTAGTCGAAAAGGGAACGCCCGGCTTCTCTGTCGCGCGCGCGCTGAAAAAGCACGGCTGGCTGTCGTCGGACACTGCAGAGCTGGTCTTCGAGGAGTGCCGAGTGCCCGTTGCAAACCGTCTCGGCGAGGAGAATCGCGGTTTTTATGCGGTGATGAAGAATTTCCAGAACGAACGGCTCGTCCTGGGCGCGCAGGCTATTGGCGAAGCACAGGCCGCCATCGCGCTCACCCTTCAATGGGTCACCCAGCGCCGCACCTTCGGCACCACGCTGTGGGAGAAGCAGGCGATCCGCCAGCGCCTTGCTATGCAGGCGGCGAAAGTCGAAGCTGGCCGCCAGCTCGTTTACAACACCGCCTGGCTTGCGTCGCAAGGACGCGATTGCGTCAAAGAGGTCTCGATGCTGAAGGCGTACTGCGGCGAACTGGTCAACGAAGTGATGTACGACTGCCAGCAGTTCCACGGCGGTTTCGGCTACATGCGCGAGGCCGCGATCGAGCGCATGGTCCGCGACGCGCGTATCCACTCGATTGGTGGCGGCACCACCGAAATCATGCTCGAAGAAGTCGCGAAACGGATGATTCCGCCGAGCGATCGAAGCTAGCTTCCGGTTGCGACCGGACAACGTGCCGGTATTCCGCAGTGCTGGGGAAAGCCTTCAATCCCTTGACGACTGCTGCAGGCCAACGATACTCGGTGAACTGGACAGGCCAGGGGATTGAGCCCGCCGTGTGCCGGGGCAACGCCACGCAGCGGGCCTGCTGAAAATGCCTGATACTCGCCGAGGAGGTTCGCCGTGACATGGCGGAATTCGATATTCTGATTCGTGCCGGTACGGTGGTGGATGGAACGCGGATGCCGCGTTACGTCGCGGATATTGGAATCAGTGACGGGCGGATCGCGGAGATTGGTAGAATTGCCGCCCATCGCGCCGCCAAGGTTATCGAAGCCGACGGACTCGTCGTCGCGCCCGGCTTCGTTGACCTTCACACTCATTATGACGCCCAACTGTTCTGGGATCCGTCCTTCTCAATTTCGAGCTGGCATGGCGTAACCTCCGTCGTCATCGGAAACTGCGGCTTCGGCTTCGCCCCGATGCGTCCCGATGACCGCGAGCGCGCGATGCTGACGATGACCCGGGTAGAGGCGATTCCCTACGCCTCGATGAAAGCGGGGATGCCATGGGACTGGGTAACCTATCCGGAATTTCTCGATTCTGTTGACCGGAGACCGAAGGCCGTCAACGTCCTGCCTTATGTGCCCGTGTCGCCGCTGCTCGTGTGGGTGATGGGCTTCGAGGATGCGAAGAAACGTCGTCCCACCGAGGATGAGGAAAAGGAGCTGCGCCGGCTGCTTAACGAGGCGATGGACGCCGGCGGGTGCGGATGGTCCGCGCAGCGCCTCGACCCCAACGGACCAGCCTGCGTGCAGCGCGATTTTGACGGCTCGCCGATGGTTTCGGACGTTATGTCCGACGAAACCTGTTACGCACTGGCGCGAGTTCTGGGCGAGCGCAACGAGGGCTTCATCCAGATGACGCTGACCACTGACAGCCAGCGCCGGGACTTTGCCCACTTCGAGGAACTGGCGCGCGTCAGCGGACGTCCGATCCTCTGGAACGTGGTCCAGCCCCGCGACAACCGCCCCGAGGTGCATCGCAGGATCCTCTCATGGCTCGAGGAATGCCGCCGCAAGGGACTGCGCATCTATGGGCAGGGAGTAACCACCGTGGACGGCGGGTTCGCCTTCACCTTCAAGGACTGGAACCTGTTCGACGATTCCCAGCCCTGGTGCGAAGCCACGACCGGAACCCCCGAAGAGCGCAAGGTCAAGCTCGCCGATCCCCAACGGCGCGCAGAGTTGAAAGCACATCCCCCCTACATAACGGTTACCGATATCGGAAAAATTTTCGTCAGCGGCGTCAATCGCGACGATTTGAAGCCGTGCGAGGGCCTGACGCTCAGGGAACTCTCGGAGAAGCAGGGTAAGGATCCCATCGACGCGATGCTCGATCTGGCGGTCGCGGACGACCTGGAGACCGAATTTTACCTCCCGCAGATCAGCGAAAACGTCGAGTATGTGAAGGAGATGCTGAGCTATCCGTGGATAATCCCCGGGGTCTCGGACGGAGGTGCTCATACGAAATTTTTCACCGGTGGAAAATATCCCACCGAATTTTTGGCCATCTGGGTGCGCGAGCACGAATTCCTGAGCCTCGAGGAGGCGCACTGGCGGCTCAGCGCGCTGCCCGCGTACTGCGCAGGGTTTCGCAATCGCGGCGTCCTGCGCGAAGGTTCGCCCGCCGATATCGTCATCTACGATTACGACCGCCTCTCGATTCGTCCGATGGAAGTGGCGCACGATTTTCCGGGCGGCGAATGGCGGCGGGTCCAACGCGCCGACGGTTATCGAAACATCCTGGTCAACGGTCAGGTGACTTTTGAAGACGGCCAGCCGACCGGCTGCTTCTCCGGCAAGCTCCTGCGCCACGGCGAATAGTCAATTGCCAAATGCGTATAGCTAATCGCAAGAAACCGGCTCATGCCGAATATTTTTGGACATCGACCCTGTGCGCGCTTTTGAGGTGAGCAACGGGGAATGGCAAGGCAAAACGGATGTGGGTATTGCCTGGGGCTGAGCTGACAGTGCCGAGGTCGCTTCTGATGCGCGGGGGAGACGAGACGCTGGTGAATCTTCCGTGTCCGTCGCTCGCGCGCGAGATTCCTGTTGCCAGCGTCAGCGCCCAGGCAATGGATGCGATGAGCTCCTATGCGTGGCCGGGCAACGTGCGCGAACTGATGAACGCTATAGGCTCGGCGCTTACCTTCAGCCGCTCGGACACGATAAGGCTCGACGACCTGCCCGAAGCGATCTCGGGGCGGCCGGTCGAGCCCCCGGGCGCGCCCTCGGCGAGGGTCATGAGCATTTCAGAGGCCGAGCGCCAACTCGTGATTCGCAGCCTCGAAGCGAACCGCGGCAACGTGTCGGCCGCGGCGCGCGCGCTCGGGGTTTCGCGCAGGAAGCTTTACGCCAGGATTCTCCGCTTCGGCCTGTCCTCTTAGGCCCGCGAAATCCTACCGATCGCTCTCCCCAATTCATCTGCGCGTGGGCCTCGGTTGAACGGGATCGGCGTCGATCGAGCGCCCGCAAGCGCAGCGCTAAAATCCCTCCATGGTGGCGCTGCAAGTTGCAATGCCTCAGGGTGCATATTGAAAACCCCGCGCCATTCTTTGCGAAAAGCCTTCGTTTTTGAATACGCTCGATAAGGCACGAAACCTGCTGAGGTTCTCGGAACATGGTCCGGGATGTGGTTTTTGTCGCCGCGACGATTCTCTTCTTTGGGATCTCTCTGGCCTACGTGAAGGGATGCGCCCAGTTATGAGCACCTGGGAACTCGTGATGGGAGCAGCGATGGCCGTCGGCCTGACCGCATATCTCGTTTACGCGTTACTGCGCCCCGAAAAGTTCTAGGCGCTGGAGAAAATTCGTGTTTGAAAATGCGGCCCTTCAAGTCGGCCTGTTCACCGCGTTGGTTGCGGCGATTAGCGTCCCGCTTGGGCTCTACATGGCGCGTGTGTTCGCGGGTGAGCCGACCGCGCTCGATCCGGCGCTCCGGCCGCTGGAACGAGTGATTTATCGCGTTGTCGGAGTTGATCCGGAAGCCGAGCAGAATTGGGTCGAGTACGCAGTTTCGATGCTGCTTTTCAGCATGGTGGGTATGCTCGTGCTCTACGGGCTGGAGCGCCTGCAGCAATTCCTGCCGTTCAACCCGCAGCATCTGGGCGCGGTCGCTCCCGACCTCGCCTTCAATACGGCGGCCAGTTTCACGACCAACACCAACTGGCAGGCCTACTCGGGCGAGACGACCATGAGCTATCTGACACAGATGGCGGGGCTCACCTTTCACAATTTCGTGTCGGCCGCTGCGGGAATCGCGGTTGCAATCGCGGTCATTCGGGGGTTCGTGCGCCGCTGCGCTCGCACTATCGGCAACTTCTGGGTCGACCTGGTGCGCGCGGTGCTGTGGGTGCTGCTGCCGATTTGCGCGCTCTTTACGCTGGTGCTCGTATGGCAGGGCGTGCCCGAGAATCTCAATCCTTACGTGCACGCGAAAACCCTGGAGGGAGCCACGCAGGTCATCGCGCAGGGTCCGGTCGCCTCGCAGGAAGCGATCAAGGAACTCGGCACAAACGGCGGCGGATTCTTCAACGCCAACTCGTCGCATCCCTACGAGAACCCCACACCGCTGACCAACCTGCTCGAGATGCTCGCGATTCTTTCGATCAGCGCCGCGCTGACGCATACCTTCGGCGCAATGGCCGGCGACCGGCGCCAGGGATGGGCGCTATTCGTCACCATGGCGCTGCTGTTTCTGCTGGGCGCGGCACTTACGATCTGGAGCGAGCAGAGCGGTAATCCGCAGTTCGCGGCGCTCGGAATCGACACAAGCGCGAGCGCTCTCCAGAGCGGCGGAAACATGGAAGGCAAGGAAGTCCGTTTCGGGATCGTTGACTCCGCTCTGTTCGCGACCGTTACCACCGACACTTCATGTGGCGCGGTCAACTCGATGCATGACAGCCTTGCGCCGCTCGGCGGCCTGGTCGCGCTGCTCAACATGCAGATCGGCGAGATCATCTTCGGCGGAGTGGGCGCGGGGCTTTACGGGATGCTGGTAATGGCGGTGCTCGCGGTGTTTATCGCGGGCCTGATGGTGGGGCGAACGCCCGAGTACCTGGGCAAGAAGATTGAAGCGCGCGAGATGAAGCTCGCGATGTTATACATCCTGATCTTTCCCGCACTGATCCTGCTGCCGGCGGGAATCGCGGTGGTTACGAAGCCTGGCCTTGCGGGCATCAGCAATCCCGGTCCGCACGGTTTCACGCAGATCCTCTATGCGTTCACCTCGGCGGCAGCCAACAACGGCTCGGCCTTTGCGGGACTCAACGCCAACACGCTCTTCTACAACGTCGCGCTTGGAGCCGTGATGCTGTTCGGGCGCTTCATGATGCAGATCCCCGTGCTGGCGCTGGCTGGCTCGCTGGCGGCAAAAAAGGCCGTACCGCCGAGCGCCGGAACCTTTCCGACCGATGGCGCGATCTTCGTCGTGCTGCTGACGGGCGTGATTCTGATTGTCGCGGCGCTGACATTCTTTCCCGCCGACGCGCTCGGCCCAGTGGTCGAGCAGCTCGCGATGCTGCGCCATCAGCTCTACTGAGCCACCGGGAGCAGGATTCCAATGGCTGAACGCAAACCAGCGGCCCTCTGGGAGCCCACGATCGTAAAGGGCGCGTTGATAAACTCGCTGTATAAATTTGACCCGCGCATCCAGGCGCGCAATCCCGTCATGTTCGTGGTAGAAGTCGCAGCCGCAGCCGTGACGCTCATCCTGTGCGCCAACCTCTTCCACGGCAATTCCAGGCTCCTGGGTTTCGAGGTGCAAATCGCGCTCTGGCTTTGGTTTACGGTTGGGTTCGCCAACTTCGCCGAGGCGATGGCCGAGGGACGCGGCAAGGCCCAGGCCGACAACCTGCGCAAGACCCGCACCGAAACCCAGGCACGCCTGATTCGCGAAGGCGCTGAGGTGGTGGTGCCCGCCACGTCGCTTCGCCGCGGCGACGTCGTGATCGTGCGCGCGGGCGAGGTGATACCCGGCGACGGCACCGTGATCGAGGGTGTCGCCGCCGTCAACGAGGCTGCGATCACGGGCGAGTCGGCTCCGGTCATCCGCGAAAGCGGCGGCGATCGCAGCGCGGTCACCGGCGGCACCACTGTCATCTCGGACTGGATCAAGGTCAAGATCACTGCCAACCCCGGCGAGACCTTTCTCGACCGGATGATAGGCCTGGTCGAGGGCGCTGAGCGCCAGAAGACGCCCAACGAAATCGCGCTCTCGATCCTGCTGGCAGGGCTGACGATAGTCTTCATGTTCGTGTGCGTGAGCCTTTACCCGTTCGCGCGCTATGGCGGCACGACGCTTTCGCTGCCGGTGCTGGTCGCGCTGCTGGTATGCCTGATTCCGACCACGATCGGTGGCCTGCTGTCAGCGATCGGGATCGCCGGAATGGACCGTCTCGTGCAACACAACGTGCTTGCGATGTCCGGGCGCGCGGTCGAAGCGGCCGGCGACGTCGATACGCTGCTCCTGGACAAGACCGGAACGATCACGCTCGGCAACCGGATGGCCGCCGAATTCATCCCGGTTGGAGGCGTCCCGCCGGCCGAGCTCGCCGAAGCGGCACAGCTTGCCTCGCTCGCAGACGAAACGCCCGAAGGCCGTTCAATCGTGGTGCTGGCGAAGAACCGCTTCGGGCTGAGAGGGCGCGAGCTTGCCGAGATCCACGCGCACTTCGTTCCCTTCTCCGCGCAAACCCGGATGAGCGGAGTCGATCTCGACGGCCGATCTATCCGCAAGGGCGCGAGCGACCGGATAGCAGCGTTCGTGCACGAAAACGGAGGCGAGCTTCCAGACGAGCTCAACTCTGTCGTCGAAGCAATCGCAAAACAGGGCGGGACGCCGCTGGTCGTTGCCGACGGGCCGCGTGCGCTCGGTGTGATCCATCTGAAGGACGTCGTCAAGGAGGGCATCCGCGAGCGCTTCCAGCGGCTGCACGCGATGGGGCTTCGCACCGTGATGATCACGGGCGACAATCCTCTTACCGCCGCGGCTATCGCGAAGGAATCGGGCGTCGGTGATTTCGTGGCAGAAGCCACTCCGGAAACCAAGCTGAAAATAATCCGTGACGAGCAGGCCCAGGGGAAGCTCGTCGCGATGATCGGCGACGGCACCAATGACGCGCCGGCACTGGCGCAGGCCGACGTCGGTATCGCGATGAACGCCGGAACCCAGGCCGCACGCGAGGCCGGCAACATGGTCGACCTCGACTCCAATCCGACCAAGGTCATGGAAGTGGTCGAGATTGGAAAACAGCTTCTGATCACCCGCGGAGCGCTCACTACCTTTTCCATTGCGAACGATGTCGCCAAATACTTCGCTATAATTCCCGCGATGTTCGTCGCGGGTTATCCGCAGCTTCAGGCGCTGAACATCATGCATCTGGCGACCCCCCAGAGCGCCATTCTGTCCGCCGTGATCTTCAATGCTCTCATCATCATCGCGCTAATCCCCTTGGCGCTTCGCGGCGTGGCCTACCGGCCGCTTGGCGCCGCGGCGATCCTGACGCGCAACCTGCTCATCTACGGGCTTGGTGGCGTGATCGCCCCGTTCATCGGTATCAAGGCGGTCGACATGATTGTCGCGGCCCTGCATCTCGCTTAGGACGGCAGCCATGAAACTCTGGACCGCAATCAAAATGACGCTGGTGCTCACGTTTCTCACGGGCATTGTCTATCCGCTTCTGATGGTGGCGATCGCACAGGCGATATTCCCGTTTCAGGCCAACGGCAGCCTGATTGTGCGCGACGGCCAGGTGATTGGCTCGAGGCTGATCGGGCAGAATTTCGACGCGCCCCAATATTTCCATCCGCGCCCATCGGCGGCCGGTGACAAGGGCTACGACGCGGACAATTCCGGGGGCTCGAATCTCGGGCCTACCAACAAACTGCTGATCAAGGAGGTTCGCGCACGGCTTGCCAAAGTGCTGGGAGAAAACCCGGGCATCTCCGCCGGCCAGGTTCCGGTCGACTTGGTGACCGCGTCGGCAAGCGGGCTTGATCCGGATATCAGTCCTGCCGCAGCTGCGATTCAGGTTGCGCGAGTCGCGAAGGCGCGGGGAATTCCTCCAGCCGAGGTCGCGGCGCTTGTCCATAAGTACACGCAAAGCCGATTCCTGGGGATTTTCGGCGCACCGCGCGTTAACGTCGTGATGCTCAACCTTGCGCTCGACAACCTGAAGCGGACCGAAGCCAGGCCGGGCGCCGATTAGCGGGAGAGCGAGCCGGATTTTGCGGATTCGCGAGAACGAATAGAATTCAAGGAGACGGTGAATAGTCGAAAAAGCGAGCGGCGTGTGGCATGAGGAACGACGAGCGTCCCGAGCCGGAAACTTTTCTGGATCTGGTCGCACAGCCGCTCAAAGGGCGGCTGAAAATATATATCGGCGCTGCCGCCGGCGTGGGCAAAACCTGGCGAATGCTCGAGGAGGCGCATGAGCTTCGCGCGAAAGGTGCGGACGTCGTACTCGGCTTCATCGAGACTCACGGCCGCGCCGAGACCGCGGAAAAGATCGGCGACCTCGAGCTGATTCCGCGGCGAAAAATCGAATATCGCGGCGTCATCCTCGAGGAAATGGATGTGGACGCCATACTCGCTCGCAAGCCCGAGATCGCAATCGTCGACGAGCTGCCTCATACCAACGCGCCCGGCTCGCGTCATGAAAAGCGCTACCAGGACGTCGAGGAATTGATCGCCGCTGGCATCAACGTCATCACCGCGATGAACATCCAGCACGTCGAGAGCCTGAACCCGGTTATCAAGCGGATGACGGCGGTTGAGGTGCGCGAGACCGTGCCGGATTCGTTTATCGCCCGCGCCGATCAGATCGTCAACGTCGACGTCACGGTCGAGGCGCTGCGCGAACGCTTGCGCGAGGGCAAAATCTATCCCGCCTCACAAGTCGAGCAGGCGCTGAAGAATTTTTTCAAGCCGGCCAATCTTGCTTCCCTGCGGGAACTCGCGCTCCGCGAGATTGCGCGCGGGCTCTCCCGCCAGCGCGAGGAACGCGAAGCGGTAAAGCGCGAGGGCGGCCGACGCCCTCCCGTTACCGAGCGCGTGATGGTGGGACTTTCGTCGAACCCCGCCGAAGCGGGAACCTTGCTTCGCAAGGCCTCGCGTATCGCAGGCCAGCTCAACGCCGAATGGTACGCGGTACACGTGGAAACCCCGGCGGAATCGATAAAAAAGATCTCTACCGCCAATTTTGTCACTCTGCTCGACAATATAAATCTGGCCGCCGATCTTGGGGCAGAAACCGTGTGGCTGAAAGGCAACGACGTGGTCAGTGCGATGCTGGATTTCGCGCGCGAGAAGGGGATCACGAAGATCATCGTCGGACGCACCCATCAGCCGTTCTGGAAGCGATGGATTCGCGGAGACATACCGCTTCGGCTTATCGCGCAGGCTCGGGATTTCGACGTCGAAATCACCAGCGACGAGGCTGACAGGGAATGAGGCGAAGACCGTCACTGCGAAGCCGCATCCGCAACGGGACTCTGCTTCTCGTCCTGCTTGCGGTTGGTCTCGGAGCCTACGCATTGCCGCGGGTTTACCGACTCGGCGGAGCGATCCGCGAAACGCTTTACCGTAACTACATCAGTATCCGTGCCGCCCAGCACATGCATGCGGCGCTCCACCGGCTTCAGGTCGCGGAACTCGAAGGCAACGCGGCTCAGACGCTGCCCGGCGCACGCCGCGAGTTCATGCACTGGATAAGGATCGAGGACCACGACTTTACCGAGCCGGGTGAATCAAAACTTGCCCGCGACATCAAGGATCGGGGCCAGCGCCTGTTCGCCGAAATAGCCGCGGCGCCCGCCGGCGCCCGCCACGATGACGAATTCGCCGAGTTGCACGCGCGGCTCGACGAGCTGGTGGCGATGAACGAGGCGGCGATGTTCCGGGCCGACAGTCGCGCGATGAAACTGGGCAAGCGCCTCACCTACGAGTTCGGGGCGGGACTGATCGGGCTTCTCATCGCGGGCGCGGCGGTTTCCTACGGGCTCGGCCTTACGCTCTCGAGACCGCTCACCGAGCTTGCCGAACGGCTGCGCGGCGTAAGCCAGCGAAAGTCGCAGGTCCGGCTTGGACCGCAGCCGCTCGAGGAGCTTGACACTGTCGCTCGTGAATTCAATCAGATGGCGGAGCGGCTCGAGCAATACGAAAAGCTAAATGTCGAGCGCCTGCTGTACGAAAAGAGCAAGATCGAGGCAATAATCGAGGGGCTCGAGGACGGGATCGTTCTGATCGATTCCGAAGGCCTGGTGACCCATATCAACGAGGTCGCCGCGATTATCATGGGCGTGGAACCGGCCGAGGCGCTCGGCAGCCAGTTCGACGACCTCAGCAGCAATCATCCGCATTACCTGAGAATCCGCGACGCGCTTCACCAGCTGCGCAGGGCGGAAGCGGAGCCGCAGCGCGTGGAAGTGCAACTGCACGTGCGTGGCCGCGATCATTCGTACGTCCTGAAACCAGTAGCGCTCAGGCAAGCCGATGGCACCGCGCTTGGAACGCTGCTCATTCTGCAGGACGTCACTTATCTGCGCGATCAGGACCGCGCCCGCGCCAACCTGGTCGCAACTCTTTCGCACGAACTTAGAACGCCGCTCACGTCCCTGGCCCTGGCGGGAGAGCTGCTTTATCGCGAGAAGGATCGGCTCACGCCGAAGCAGTGCGAACTGGTGCGCACGATTGTCGAGGAGTGCACCCGGATGAAGCAGCTTGCCGACAACCTGCTCAACCTGGCGCGCGGCACGCCCGCCTCAATCGCGCTTCAAAGGGAACGCCTCGACCTTGGGCGCATCGCGGACGAGGTGTGCGACAGGTTCGCAATCCAGAGCCGCGAAAAAAGCGTCACCCTGGAGAAGCGGATAGAGCAGGTTCCGGAAATTCTCGGCGACCCGGTGAAACTGTCCTGGGTGCTGTCCAATCTGATCGGCAACGCGCTTCGCTACACGCCCAGCGGCGGGCGTATCCAGGTTGCTGCCCATCGGGCCGACGGCGCGGTCAGGCTTGAAGTCGAGGATTCGGGACCGGGAATCCCGCCCGAGTTGCGCGCCCATATTTTCGAGCGATTCGCGCAGTATGGCGACGGCGCGCAGAGAGGATCGGCCGGCCTTGGCCTCGCCATCGTCAAGGATATCGTGGAAGCTCACGGCGGTCGCATCTTTCTAGAAAGCGCGGCGGACCACGGCTGCCACTTCATAGTGGAGCTGCCGGCCGTCCCGGAGGCCTGATGGCACGGCTGCTCATCGTCGACGACGAGAAGAACATCCGGCGCAACCTGTGCGCGTTTTTCGAAGCGTGCGGGCACAAAAGCGCGAGCGCCGCGAGCGGCGCCGAGGCGCTGCGGATGCTCGGCGAGAGCGCCTTCGACCTGGTGCTGACGGACTACAGGATGGCCGAGATGACCGGCCTGGAGCTTCTGCGCGAGATAAAGCGTCGCCGTCCGGAAACCGTGGTGGTCCTGATGACCGCGTACGGCACGGTCGAAAACGCCGTTGCGGCGATGAAGGCCGGCGCCTACGACTACGTGACCAAGCCGTTTTCGCTCGCTCAGATTCAGCACACGGCAGAGCGCGCGATCGAGTTCGGACAACTCCGAGCGGAAAATCGAGCGCTTCGCGATGCGATCGAAGAAGAGCCGTTGCTCGATTCGAAAAGCGCCACGATGCTTCGCCTGCTTAAGACCGCGCGGCAGGCCGCGGAAAGCGAGGCGACGATTCTGCTCGTCGGCGAAAGCGGAACCGGAAAGAATGTCCTCGCCCGGAAAATCCATCAATGGAGCCCGCGCCGCGAGCGCGCCTTCGTCGTCGTCAACTGCACGACGCTTTCCGAGCAGTTGCTCGAAAGCGAACTGTTCGGTCATGTGCGCGGCTCATTCACTGGCGCGGTTAAGGACAAGCCTGGCCGTCTGGAAGCGGCCGACGGTGGCACGGTGTTTCTTGATGAAATCGCAGACCTGGGGCTTGCGCTTCAGACCAAGTTTTTGCGCTTCGTGCAGGAGCGGAACTTCGAGCGGGTCGGCGGCGGCGAGACCATCAGCGTCGACACGCGGATCATCGCAGCCTCCAACCGCGACCTCGAAGCTGAAGTCGCGGCGCGCCGCTTCCGCGAGGATCTCTACTACCGCCTGAACGTAATAACCCTGCGGGTACCCGCCCTGCGCGAGCGCCGCGAAGATATCCTCTCGCTTGCAGAGTGGCTCCTGCGCGCCGCCGCAATCCGCAACCGACGCGCGCCAGTGCGCCTTTCGCCCGAAGCCGCCTCGGCGATCGTCAACTATCAGTGGCCAGGCAACGTGCGCGAACTGCGCAATGCCCTGGAGCGCGCGGTCGTGCTGAGCCATGCCGATACGATTTCCCCCGAAGATCTGCCTGACCCGATCTTCCGCACCGATTCGCCGCTTGCCTCCGCTCGCGCCGGCCAGGCTGCCAGCCTCGAAGCCGTCGAGCGCGAGCACATCGCGCGGGTCTTGGCCGAAAGCGCAACGCTCGAGGAGGCCGCGGCGACGCTCGGGATCAATGTGACCACGCTGTGGCGCAAACGAAAGCGCTACGGAATCGATTGAGCGTGTGCAGTCCTTCGTGCCTGAAGAAATTCACTTTCGCAAAGTTTAAGCGCTCCCGGAATCCCGCTGATGCCCGTCAGAGGAGGAGCAGCGATGCGCTGCGGCGGATGGTATCAGATTGCCTTCGAGCGTGACCTCCAGGACGAGTTAACTACGATCCCTGTCGGTGACCGCCGGTTCCTCTGCGTGCGTGGCAAGGATGGTTCGGTCGAAATCTTCGACGCCATCTGCCCCCATCGCGGCGCCGATCTCGGCGCATTGAATCTGTTCGCCTGGGACGACGCCCATGGAAGAGGACGCTGGCAGTGAGCTTCGCTGCAGTCTAAGGGCAAGTGACGGTATTCCGTGACTCTTGCGAACGTCGCGCGATCGGCTCGCGCTTCGATCACAGAGAGGCGACTCTGGTCCTCGCTCACAGGATTGACAGGATTTGGCCTTGCAACTTAGGCTACCCGCTTGGGATCGAGAAGGGGGCCGAATCTTCGAGGCAAGCAATGGATAGCGACAAGTGCCGTGACGAGGTCGTTGCGCGGACCTGGGAGCGGTTCGTGTCCGGTGCCGAGGCCGATCTCTCTTGCTTGAGACAGGATGTTGCTGAATCGTGGCGTCGTTGCCAGGCAATGGGCGTCTCGCCCCGAATAGAGCGCGCCCCGGACGGAAAGGCGCGGTTTTCTCCCAACGATGAAGACCTGACCCAGGCTGCGGAGCAGACGATCGCGGCCCTAATGGAATGGGTGCACGGCGAGCGCGTTCTCCTGTGCGTATCGAACCATCAGGCGAGGATGCTTCTGGTCAGGGGCGGGCGGCAGGCGCTCGACGCCGCGCACGATGTAAACGCCTTGCCGGGGGCGCTTTGGGATGAAGGATTGGTCGGCAACAACGTGCTTGGTACGGGTGTGCGGATTGCCCGACCGCTGGCGCTCAAATGGCGGGAGCATTATGTCGCCAAGTTCCAGGACTGGGCGTGCTGCTCGGCTCCTATCTTCCATCCCATCAATGGAAATCTGGTGGGCAGCTTCGCGATCGCTGGGTTCCGCAAAGTGCTCCGTCCGCAGATGCTGGCGTTCGCGGGAAACGGCGCGCGCTTTGTCGCGAATGCACTTTGCCGGATACAGGCGTGCAAACAGCTTTATTTGAATAAAGCCTTCGAGGAGTACGTAAAGCGGTATCCCGAGCAGGCTGTTGTTGCCTTGGACTCTTACGGCTTCATCCGGCAAGCCAGTCATCAGGCCCGCGTGCTTGTGGGCGTGGAGGGGTTGCTTATCGGACGCCGCCTCGATGAGCTACTTCCGGTCGGAACGCCGGAAATGCCTGGCGCCCAGGAGATGGAAATCCTCATCGACTCCTGCAAGGTCGGGCGCACGGCCTTTCATCCGGTACACTGCGACGGCGGCCTGGCCGGAAACGTGGTGATACTAACGCCGAGATCCGGCCGTATGGCCGCTCCGCGATCGAATGGAAATACGGCTGAACGGAAGGATCCGCAGTGGTCAGCGCGTCACGGCTTTGATGATATCGTTGGCCATAGTGCAGTCCTGAAGGATACTCTCCGGCTGGCGCGGGCGGCGGCCGACACAAATTATCCGGTTCTTCTGATGGGTGAATCGGGAGTTGGAAAGGAATTGCTCGCGCATGCAATCCACGGCGCCAGCGCGCGGGCGGCAAATCCTTTCGTCACGCTCAACGGCGGAGCTTTTTCCGAGGAACTAATCCTTTCCGAGTTATGCGGCTATGAGGCCGGCTCTTTCACCGGGGCCGATCGTAAAGCGCGGACCGGGTTCCTGGAAGCCGCCAACGGCGGAACGCTATTTCTCGACGAATTGCAGGACTTCGGTCCGAAGGCGCAGAGTGTGTTGTTGCGGTTCCTGGAGGATGGCACCTTCGTGCGCGTGGGAGGTAACCGCCCCCGTAAATCTGATGTGCGCGTGATAGCCGCGTGCAATCTTGGCCGTGCGGAGCTCGAGAAGCGAGTGCGTAGTGACCTCCTGTACCGTCTAGACTGCATCACGCTGGAAATTCCACCGCTCAGGAAACGGCCCGAAGATATCAGACCGATCGGTGAGAAGATTCTCAGGGAAGACCTGCATTTCTCCGGGCGCGTGGACGAGCGCGTTTGGTCCTGCCTGAGGAATTACACCTGGCCGGGTAACGTGCGCGAATTGCGCAATACACTCCTGCGCGCAGTTCTACAGTGCGGCGGGGACTTGATTAGGCCATCGGATTTGCCGTTGGCCTCCGCGCCGCAGGCAAGATGCGGTCCGCCCGTGGATTGCGAAGACGCTGCCGAGATGTTAGCCATCCTGCGCCAGGCGAACGGCAATGTGAGCGAAGTGGCTCGCCGTCTCGGAGTACATCGCTCTACCGTCTACAGAAGAATCAATCGCTACGCATGTTTGCATGAGAGTTGATGCGACAGGTGTCGCGCGACAAAGTTGCGACACCTGTCCTCCTTTGTTGCGCTATACATTCTGATTTCTAGCTAAAAAACGATATTTGTCTCCATCTCTGACGGCACAATTCCTGCGGCTGGATGGGCTTTCGGAAAGTGCCCGGTAGCGGGCCCAGCGTCGCGCAGCTGCGCTTCGGTGTCGCACTTCCATAATCGAGACCCAGTCTAGACCTGGCGTGAACTGCGCCCGAGTAAAGGAGTCACACGATGGGGTTGGATTTCGGCATCTTCTATGAAATCGAGGTTCCGAAGCCTTGGCATGAACGAAGCGAGTACGAAGTCTATAAGCAGGTGATCGCCCAGACGGTGCGGGCTGAGCAAGCGGGCTTCACTCATTTCTGGACCGTTGAACATCACTTCCTGAGCGAATTCTCTCACTGTTCCGCGCCCGAATGCCTGTACGGTGCAATCGCCGCAAAGACGCAGAAGATCAGAATCGGTCACGGCGTGAGGCTCCTGCCTTTTCCCTACAATCATCCGATCCGCGTGGCGGAGATGGGTGCGACACTGGATCTGGTGTGCGATGGCAGGCTCGAATTCGGGACTGGCCGCTCGGTTTCACGTGAGGAGCTGGAAGGCTTCGGGATCGATCCCAGGGACACGCGTGCGATGTGGGAGGAGGCGCTCGACGTGGTGGTCGGCGCCTGGACCAACGAGACGTTTTCGTGGAGTGGAAAGTACTTCAAGATTCCCCCGCGCAACGTCATTCCGAAGCCGCTGCAGAAACCGCATCCGCCGCTCTGGTGCGCGTCCACAGGCCCGGAGACCCATGAAATAGCGGGACGCAAGGGACTGGGACTACTCTCCTTCACGCTGCTGGTGGACCCGGTCGAACTCAAACGCCGAATCGATATCTACAGGGCAGGCCTTCGCGAAGCGAAACCCGCCGGCAAGTTCATAAATGACCGGGCCGCGACCTTCACAATCGTTCACTGCGCGGAAACCAACAAGGAGGCACGAAAGACCGCGGAAGAGGCCGCGGTATGGTATGTCAAACGCGCCTTCGAAGCGGTCGCGTCGGTTGGCATATGGCAGTCTGGCTCGGATGCAGGAACGTATGAATACGTCAAGCAGATGATGAGCGTCGATATGAACGACATCACGTTCGACTATCTCGATCAGAACGACATGATAATTGTCGGTGACCCGGATAAATGCATTCAGAAGGTCAAGCGCTACCAGGAAGCGGGGTGCCAGCAGCTTCTATGCTTCATGCAGTTCTATGACATACCGCATCAGAAGATCATGGATTCCATCGATTTGTGGGGTAAATACGTTATACCCTATTTCGCCTGAGCACAGGGAATATTGGAGCCATACTTCAATGATGAGCGAAAGCGTCGGAGGGCGTTAAACATGAAAATCGGGATGCTGGCACTGGGGCTTGGACATGGGACGAACCCCGCATCGATTCGCGAAATCGTTTCGAAGGCAGAGTCGCTGGGCTTTTCGACCCTCTGGGCACCAGAACACGTCGTGGTGTTCGACAAGTACACCTCTCACTATCCGTATACACAGCAGGGAGAATTTCCATTGGACCCCAACGGGGACCTGCTGGACCCTTTTGCAGTTCTCGCTTACGCGGCCGCGTGCTCTTCGCGGATTCGGTTGGCGACCGGGATATGCATCGTTCCGGAGCGCAATCCGCTAATCACTGCAAAGGAAATTGCCACGGTTGACCGGTTGTGCGGCGGCCGTTTCATGTTCGGCGTGGGAGTGGGTTGGTCAGCCGAGGAGTACGCCGCACTGGGCGTTCCCTTCGAGCGTCGTGGAGCCAGAGCGCTCGAATACATCGAGGTAATGCGCCGCATCTGGAGGGAAGAATCCACTTCCTTCCAGGGTGAGTTTGTCCGCTTCGAACGAGTCAAGAGTTATCCCAAGCCGGCTCAGGGCGCCAATATTCCGATTGTTTTCGGGGGCGAAAGCCGACCGGCGCTCAGAAGAGTGGCGCGAGCCGGAAACGGATGGGCTGGATTCGATCTCACGCCTGAGCAGGCGAAGGTCAAAATCCAGGAACTGGAGAAACTGCTCAAGGAGTACGGCCGAAGCATCTCAGAGGTGGAGATCATGGTGTCGCCGTACGCGCGCGGATGCAGCCGCGACGACCTCAAGCGATACGCCGACCTCGGAGTGAGCGAACTGGTGGTTGTGCCCTTCGCGCTTGGACTTGGCGATATAGGGCCGGCAGCGCTGGTCGAAGCTGTGGCTCGCGACTACGTGGAACCGGCTGCGGCGCTATAGCGGCGGCCGGATCGCGGCTCACGGAGAGGTTATGCCATACGCAGACAACGAGGGAGTAAGTATCTGCTACGAGTCATATGGAAGCGGAATACCTGTGGTGTTCCTCCATCCCTGGCACCAAGAGCCGAGAGGCTTTATCGCGGAGTTGTGCGCTGGTTGAGTGAGTGTCCTGGGAACGGTTACGGAGTGTCCTGGGAGATGAGCATTTCGGGCGCGGCCTTTTAACGGCTGAACATATGTGACGAGAGTGTCCGGGAAGGGAGGCGTTCAAGGACTATTATGAAGCTACTCAGGTATACTGACGGATGGACACGGCGCCATTTTCTGGAGCAAAGCGCCAAAGGCATCTGCGCTGCGGGGGTGTTGAGTCCGCTGTGGACGGCGATAGCCGAGACCGGGACCTGTGAGGCGGCTTATCCACCGGAACTGTTGTCAATCGAAGCCTACACGAAAGGCCGGTTGAAACCAGGCGACCGCCTCGATGCGAGCAATGTCGACATAGTGAAGGACCTTCTCGAACCCATAGCATATTGGGAAATCAAACAGGATGGTCGGGTTGCCGAGCTTGCCCCAACCGAGACCCGCATCGATCGCCTCATGTCGAAGCCCTTCCTGGAGGCAACCATTCGGAACAAGGGCAAGCACAAGATTGCTCCTGATGGTAACGTCTACACGCTCGATGGCAAGCCGTGGATTGGCGGCAATCCGTTCCCTGACCCGAAGACGCCCCTCGAGGTGATGGCATCGAACACTCTGACATGGTCCTGGTACGACTCAAAGTCCAACCCGATCATCGAGTGGAACACGGACCCAGCAGGCGATGCGCAATATGTCTATGAATTTCTCTATGTAATGTGGAGCACGGTCGGCCGGGTGGTTCTCGACCCGAAGCCGTACATGCCCGGCCACGAGAAGGATCTGCGTATCACTGCTGTTCCCGTCACCTCGCCAGAGGACATGCGAGGAAGCGCCTTCCTGCAGATTTGGGCGTACGACCAGAAAGTGTTTCCGGAGTTTTATGGCTACCTGCCGCTCTTAAAACGCACCCGGACGTTTCCTACCGATCAGCGCTTTGAACCGGGGCTTCCGGGCGAGACGTGGTTCGTCAGCGAGGGATGGTGCCTCGGGGATCCGCTGCTTACGTGGGGAAACTTCAAGCTGGTAGGCAAAGGCCCCCTCTTGCACCCGGCCTCCCACAACGCGCCTGTCGATCAGCCGAACTGGCTGCACAAGACCTGTGGGGGAAGGAGTGGTAACAAGTACTTTCTCCTGCGAATGGAGCTCGTCCCGGAATGCTACATAGTGGAGTTGTCACCGACCCACTATCCGCGCTCGCCTTATAGCAAGAAGCGGGTCTGGTACGACGCACGCACGCTTCTGCCGTTGACGATGGAGACCTTCGACCGCCAGGGAAAACTCTGGCAGCAATTCGAGATAGGCTTTGGTTACTACGAGAAGAGCAAGGCCCGCCAGTGGCACAAGGACATTCCGAATGACTTTTGGGATTGGAGTTCAATCCACGCTCTCGACTATCAGAGCGGGAGACTGTCCCGCTTGCAGGAGGTGGCTGAAGTCACCGGTGGCTTCGGTATTTCGATCAACCAGGCCGAGATCTTCGGCGAATACTGCTCGATGGATTCGCTGCGCCGTCTGGGACGCTGACGTCCTTTTGTAAAGAAGGTGAGCAGAGCCGGTACCGGCTCATGGGCGGCTCTGCTCCACCCGAAGGATTGTCAGTATCCGCGATCGGCACCGGCATTGGGGATGCTGCGGTGCGTTGCCGATACAATGTGGCGGCCCCACGGGTGTTTGAGCTGAACGGCACGAGTCGAGCGCGCGCAGAAAATCCAGGCAGCGTCATCCGCCGTCCGCCTGACGGCCCCCGCCCGCGTCGATCAGGGCGGGCGTGGCCTGCACGATCCGTCGTCGGCGGTTGGCGCCGCCCGTCCAGTCACTCGTCAGTCGCAGGACATCCGCTTGCGTGAGAATCATCTGACGAACCATCCCAGGCTTTAGCTGAGGCAACCCGCGTGGTAGGTGGATAGCGTCTGTGGGTATCGCGGGCCGGGCGCATCGACGCTCCTTTTCGTCCTATCGTTGAACCGACTTGCGCGCATTCTCGGCGAACTCTTTCGCGGCCTTTTCATCCGCTTCGAGGTTGGGAATCCGCACTGGAACCGCGATCCCGCGCTCTACGGCCGGGCGCGCGCGGATTGCGTGCAGCCATCGCTCGAGGTGCGCGAGCCCGTCGATGGATACGCCTGACCATTTGTAGGTTCGCACCCAGCACCAGTTGGCGATATCGGCGATCGAGTAATCGCCGGCCAGCCACTGGCTTTCGCCGAGCCGGCGGTCGAGAACTTCGAACAGCCGCCGTGACTCATTCTGATAGCGGCTTATCGCGGCGGGGATCTTCTCGGGAAAATAGCGGAAGAAAACGTTGGCCTGGCCCATCATAGGGCCGATTCCGCCCATCTGGAACATCAGCCACTGAATCACCCGCGAGCGCCCCTTGGCGTCCGAAGGCATCAGGCGCCCGGTCTTCTCGGCCAGATAGAGCAGTATCGCGCCCGATTCGAAGACGGCGAAATCATCGTTGTCGCGATCGACGATGGTTGGAATCCGGCCGTTCGGATTCAGCTTCAGGTACCACTCTTCCTTCTGCTGGTTCGCGCTCAGGTTGATGGGGTGGACCTCGTAAGGAAGCCCAAGCTCCTCGAGCGTCACCGACACCTTCCATCCGTTCGGCGTTGGAGCTGTATACAGATCGATCATTTCGCGATTCTCCGTTTCAGATCCGGGCTGGTGGCCGTTCGATGATTTGGCCAGAGAATACTGGCGTCCCGAGGCCGAGCGCGAGGCTCAGGCGCGCAATGCGGCGAGGCATCCCGTGCGTTCAAGCACCGAGTCGATTGCGCGCTTGTCCCCGAGCGCGGCGTATTTCTCCCGCAGTGCGCCGAGCGACCTCGCGTGATACTTCTGCGGCTTCTGCGTCCACTTGCGTCCGCCGAGTTCGGCAGTAAACTCCTCGCGTCCCGCCGCGATCGCCTCGGCGTTGGCTGCCGTCCACGGCATGAAGAGCCGTCCGACCTGGCGCTCAAGTAGCGGCAGCAGCGTCGGCTCGAGGTTCGCCCACGATTCGAAGTTGCCCTCGGGTCGCGGGAATAGCATCCGCTGTATCCACGCAAGCACGTTCAGGGCGCGGCCTTCGATAATCGCGCCCGGGGTCGGATCGGTCCAGGCGTTATAGAGCTGTCCCCACAGCGCGAAATCGCCGAACGCCGGCCGCCCGCCGAAAAGATAAGGGCGGTTTGCGAGATGGGCTTCGAGCAGCGCGAGCGTTTCGCAGAACGAGTCTTCGATCTGCGGCGCGTTCTCGGCGCTTGAGCCGACGAACCACAGCCGTCCCGTCATCCGGCTGCGCACCTGCGCGAGCATCGCCGACACCTGTTCCTCCGGCGCGTCGGGCATCATCATGCGCGCGATTCGCCCCGCCGCACTTAGCTGATCGACTTCGCGCGCCCATCGGTAATGGAACATCCACTTATTGCCCCACTCATCGCCGAACTCCTCGATGAGCGCTGAGACGAACCCGGCGACCGGATCGTCCGGATGGATCGACGGCTCGGGGAACCGCTTTTCGAGATGCTCGATTATCGGGGTTGAGTCCTGGATGCCTTCGTTGTCGGGCGTGACGACGAGCGGTACCAGGGGAAGTTTCGCGTACTTCTGGTATTCGCCATGGCTCGCCTGGTTGCGGACGATCCAACGATGCGGAATTCCCTTGTAGCGGAAGTAGGAACGAACCTTCACGGAATACGGCGACACTTCGGCGCCGAAGATACGATAGACGTTATTCACCATGTGATCCTCGATACGGCTCGCGTCGAGTGCGCCAACTGGCGGACCGTCGCATAGCAACATTCAGCGTGTCAATACATGTCGCGCGGTGATGTTGTCTTAGGCTTCGGGTCGGCGATGCGCAGAACGGCGCAGTTCTTGCTCAACAGTGGCGCGTGCAGGGATTTGGACCAAAACCGCCACGCCTTGCTCATGAAGTGTGCAAGGCCGCGATTCGATGCCGCGGTTTTGTGCATCAGGGAGCCGCTCGCCCGTGAAAACCCCAGAGTTCGGCGAACTCGACCTGCAGATCGCTCGCGCACGCCTCGTCCTTTCAGCGCTTGCGATGCTGACGCTGTACGTTGACCCGGGCGTCGGCGGGCCGTTCCATCTTTCCCTCGCGGCGCTGATAACCGTTTTCGGCCACCTGTTCTATAGCCTGGCAATGCACTCGGAAGCGGGCCGCGTAGCGACGCGCCGGTATGTCGGAAAACTTTCGACGCTGCTTGACCTCGTCTTTGCCTCGGCGATCGCGATATGCGCCGAAGGGCGTATCGGCCCGTCCTATGTATTCTTTGTTTTTGCGATCGTCGCTGCGGGCTCCCGGGCCGGATTCCGCGACGCACTCGCCGCGACCACGTGCAGCGTGGCCATGTATCTGGCTGTCATCGGATTTACGGACGGAATGAGCGCCTCCCACATGATGCGGGGCGTTTATCTTGCGCTCGCCGGGTACCTGATCTGCTTTTTGGGACGCCAGCGCGCCGCCTTCGAGGTCCGGGTTCGCGAGATGGAATCCAAGGCCGAGCGGCTCGCGATCGCCCGCTCGCTCCACGACGGTTACGTGCAAACCCTCGCCGGTGTCAATCTGCGCCTTGAGACCTGCCGCGCGCTGTTGCAAAGGCAGCAGCCTGCTTTGGCCTTGAAGGAACTCACGGAGCTTCAGGCCGGCGTCGCGCGCGAGTACGACTCAGTGCGTTCGTACCTCCGTTCGCTGGTCGAAATCGATCAACCAACGGGCGAGCGGACGCCGAAGTCCAACGACACCCGGTTCGAGATGAAAGCGGATTTTTCGGTGCGTGGAACCGTCGTCGAGCAGGTTCTGAATATTGCTCTTGAGGGGCTGAGAAACGCCTGGCGCCATGGACGCGCCAGCGTGGTGAAGATCGACATTCACGGCGTCGATGACATGATTAACATCAGGGTTGCAGACGATGGCGCCGGGTTTCGGGATTCCTCCGCCGTCCCATGGGCGATCGCTTCACGGGTTGCCGAGGTGGGGGGCGAATTGAAAATCGCAAGCGCTGCCGGTGCGGGCGGCGCACTGCTCGAAATTCAGATGCCGGTCACGTGAGCGATGACAACCCCGATACGACTGATAATCGCCGATGACCACGCGCTCTTTCGCCAGGGTCTGAAATCGCTGCTGCTTCTTGAGCCCGACGTTCGCGTGCTCTGCGAGGTCGAAAGTGCAGGCGAACTGGCCCCCGCTCTCAAGAATACGCCCTGCGATGTCCTGCTTCTCGACCTGCAGATGGACAAATGGTTGCTCGACGATATCGCCTTGCTCTCCCAGAGCGTCAACGTCGTAGTTCTAACCGCGAGCGAGAAACTCGAGGATGCCCTGGCCGCGCTGAGAGCCGGCGCCAGGGCTATAGTGCAGAAGCGCTTCGCTATCGAGACTCTGATGGGTGCGCTGCGGACGGTGGCGGCGGGGCGGGTGTGGATGCCCGCCGAGTTGCAGACCGAGATCGCAGAGCAATGGGCGGCGCCTAAAAGCCGCGCGCTTACCGCCCGCGAAACCGAGATCGTCCGCCTGGTGGCCATGGGGATGCGCAACGGCGAAGTTGCCAGGCACCTGTCGCTCAGCGAAAGCACGGTTAAGACGCACCTCAACAATATTTTCCAGAAGCTTGAACTTCGCGGCCGGGTCGCGCTTACTCACTATGCGCTGCGCGCCGGATTGATCGGCACGCGCGCGCATGGCTGCTAAAGCGGTTTCTAACCGCTATTGAATAATCAGTGACGCGACGGCGCTGCGTCGTCGCCACCTTCCTTGAGATCGATCGTTACTACTATTGCCCGATTCGCAGGCACGTGCCGATGCGACATACACAGTTGCAGCACACTTGTTTAGCGGCCATCGGCGTCGCGTAGTCCACCCAAGGCTGCAATTAGGGCCAGCGATTTAACACACGCCACTACATAGTACCAGTTCGTCTCCATCTTTAGTTGTAGTTTCTTCAGGGGGAGCTTCTGGCATACGCGTTGCTTTCTGCGCGTCTGACGGAGCGATATGCATGACGGTGAGGTAGGCGCGAAGACGGTTCTCGGGTCATGCGCATCGAATGGGAAAGAACTCCTCTGAGCGAAACAAACAGGGTCGGTTAAATGGGAGCAAATAAAAAGCAGGGCTGGTGTCTGTTCGCGTTTCTCGTTGGCTTCACTTTTCTTCCGGCTGGCATGGTCTACCTCGGCTGGATGTTCTCGCTGCTCGGCCTCGCCTGCCTGACTGGCTCAGCGGTCGGATTCTATCGAATCAAACCGCTGGAATACGGAGGAAGTCGCGGGTCGTCGGCAACTACGCAGATGAGCGAGCGGCGCGAGGCGACAAGGCCCATGCCGGCCGTGAATCTCAAAGGAGGCGAGGTGTGAAAATTCTGGGTCTACTAATGGCGGTGTTTGGATGGCTGATTGCCGTTCTCAGCGTCAAGGTCCCGAGCGTGGGAGTCCAGATCGCCGTCGCGATGGCTGGATTTGTGATCGCGCTGATCGGCGTTATCGGCGTGCTCAACGGCGCGCATCTGAAGAGCGCCATCTGGAAAGGGTAGCCAAGGGAGCTAAGCGGAGAAAGGCTCGATGCTGACACGAATCAACCAATATCAAAAAGGAATCAGGGCCGCGATGTTCGCGGTCTGGCTTGGCCTGGCATTGATGCCCGGGATGGCGGCTGCACAGACCCCGGCTCCCGCAGCGGCGGCGCGTTCGGCTGCGGCCAAACCCATAACCGACGCGGACCTGGCCCGAATCAAAGGGCCGAGCACTGCGGAACTGGCCAAGGGCGATCCGGGGGGCACGCTCACCGGCACCGTCAACGACGTGCTCGTAAGCGATCCCAAGAAGGGCCTTACCATCGACGATCTCGTCAACATGGTCGGCCAGAACCGGATCGCGATCAACTTCGTATGGACGTTGATCACCGGCTACCTGGTCATGTTCATGCAGGCTGGCTTCGCCGCAGTCGAGACGGGACTGTGCCGCGCCAAGAACGCCAACCACACCATGATGATGAACTTCATGGTGTACGGATTCGGCCTGTTCGCCTTCTGGGTGATGGGTTTCGCGCTCCAGGAGGGCGGCGCTGCAGGAGCGGCCACGCTCGGCGGCCTCCAACCGCTGAATGGTGAGTTTGCGATCAGCGTCGGCGGCAAGAGTTGGGGGCTGTTCGGGACCAAGGGCTTCTTCCTGAGCGGCTCGACCTATGACGTGGGCGTCATGGTGATGTTCCTGTTCCAGATGGTCTTCATGGACACCGCGACCACGATCGTGACCGGCGCGGCAGCCGAGCGCTGGAAGTTCGCGGCCTTCGCGGTTTCGACTTTTTTCCTCGGCGCGATCACCTATCCTCTGTTCGGCAACTGGGCCTGGGGCGGAGGATGGCTCTCACAGCTTGGCACCAACTACGGGCTCGGCCATGGATACTGTGACTTTGCGGGCTCGGGCGTTGTGCATGCGGTGGGCGGCGTCACGGCGCTGGCGGTGTCGATGATTATCGGGCCGCGCATCGGCAAGTACACGCGCAGCGGAAAGCCGAATCCGATGCCGGGACACGACATCACGATGGTACTTATCGGATGCTTTATCCTAGCCTTCGGATGGTTCGGATTTAACCCGGGCAGCACGCTGGGAGCTTCGGGTGCGGGCGACCTGCGTATCGGCTCGATCGCGGTCAACACGATGATCGCGGGAGCGCTGGGTTCCTTCGGCGCTATCCTTTACATGTGGATTCGCTTCGGCAAGCCGGACGCCTCGATGTCGGGCAACGGCTTGCTTGCGGGCTTGGTCGCGATTACCGCGCCGAGCGGTTTCGTCAACACTGTTGGCGCGGCGATTATCGGCTTTGCGGCCGGGATGCTCGTCTGTCTGAGCGTCGAGTATGTCGAGCGCGTGATGAAAGTCGACGACCCCGTCGGCGCGATTTCCGTGCACGGTGCGTGTGGACTCTGGGGCGTGCTGTCGGTCGGGCTCTTTGCCGACGGCACCAGCAACTACGGCGGAAGCTGGAACGGCGTGAACGGTTCCGTAACCGGGCTGTTCTATGGCGATCCCAGGCAGTTCGTCGCGCAGTTAATCGGATGCGCCACGCTGGTGGGTATCGTCTTTACGCTCTCGTATGTGTTCAACGTGATTGTCGATGTGATCGTCGGCCAGCGTGTCAGCGCGCAGAGCGAACTGGAGGGCCTCGACCTTCCCGAGATGGGAGCACTTGGCTATCCGGAATTCCAACTTGTTACCGCTGGCACCGGACGCTCGGTGGAAATCGCCGCTGATTAGGGGAGAAACGGAAAATGGTTGGACAAATCATCTTTGCGGTCGTGATGCTGGCGGTGTTCATTGGCTGGCAGTTCGTAAAGCCTGGAAAGAGCATCTTCGACAAGTAATAGCGTTACTCAGTGCGGTACAGGGATAATGGAAGTCCAATTCGAAACAGGTGCCGGGTCCGTGGCGAAGCGATCGACCCCGATAATCCGTGATGCGCAGGTCCTGCTGCGCAGGGGCATCGACCTGATCGAGCGCAACCGCTTCGAGGAGGCTGCCGGCGTACTCGGCCAGGTGGTCGAAATCGAACCCGCCTCCTCGATGGCGTTCCTTGCCCTGGGGATTGCACTGGAGCGCTTGCTGCGTATCCCGGAGGCGACCGAAGCGCTCGAAAAGGCCGCCGAGCTCGATCCTGCGGGGTTTTACCCAAGGTACCGGCTCGGCGAGCTTTACATGCGGATCGGCGTGCCAACCACCGCGCGCGAATATCTGCAGGCCGCCATGGATCTGAGCCACAATGCGGAAGAGCGCTCGATGGTGCGGCAGCTTCTGGCCCTCGACGACAAGCGCGGAGCGAAGCGGATCTGGCGTCCCGATTTCTCGCGCCTGTTCCGAAGGCGCAAGACTCCGCAATGAGGCCCAGCTGTGCGCTGCGGGCCTCGCGGAATGCCAGCGGACGTGCTCAGCCCGATGGCCTTCGGAGTGAAAGGTGAACGGAGAACAAGATGAAAAAGATCGAGGCAATCATAAAGCCCTTTACCCTGGACGCGGTGAAGCAGGCGCTCCAGGGCGCCGGGGTCAGCGGCATGACTATCACGGAGGTAAAGGGTTTCGGCCGCCAGAAAGGGCACACCGAGATGTATCGTGGCGAAGAATATGTCGTCGATTTCGTTCCGAAGATAAGAATCGAGGTCGTCGTCAAAGATAATATGCTCGACGAGGTCGTCGGTGCGATCCTCAAGGCCGCGCACACCGGCAAGATCGGTGATGGCAAAATCTTCATCGGCGACTTGAAGGAAGCGATCCGGATTCGAACCAACGAGCGCGGCGACAGCGCCGTCTGAACCTTTGATGACTCGCGATGCTCATTGCTTTGACGCTCATCCTGGCCGCCGTCCTGCTTGCGCCGGTGCTGTCCGGGATTGTGGAACGCAACCTGGAGATATTTTTCCTGTGCGCCGGCGCCGCCGCGGCTCTGGTCAGCGGGCAGCTCGGATGGCCGCTGCTGCACGCCGCGATTCGCGAGCCCGTCGCGCTCACGATCGCGGTGCTGATTTTCGGCGTGGTGGCGCGAGTCGCGCGTCCCACGCTTGACGCCTGGTTCGAGGAGCTTCTGGGCACTGTTTCACCGCGGGTCGTCTACTTCATTCTGATCGTCGGTCTCGGGCTGCTTTCCAGCGTGATAACCGCGGTTATCGCGGCCCTTTTCCTGGTCGAAGCGATCGCGCTGATGAAGCTCGACCATCAGAGCGAGGTTGTAGCGGTCGTCCTCGCCTGCTTCGCGATCGGCCTTGGCGCCGCGCTCACGCCGATCGGCGAGCCGCTCGGCACTATCGCGATCGCGGCCGTCGGCAAGGGGTTCTGGTACCTGATGCGCCTCATCGGACCGCTCGTCATAGCTGGAATCCTGATGGTGGGTGTGATCGCGCTCGCTGTGCCCGCGGCGCGCGGTTCCTCACTCAGAGCCGAACGCCCCGAGCAGACCTGGACTGACATCTTCGTCCGCGCGGGCAAGGTTTATCTATTTGTTGCGGGGCTGGTCGGTCTTTCGTGGGGCCTGCGTCCTCTTGTTGACGAATATATCAGCCGGATGCCGCAGAGCGTGCTGTTCTGGCTGAACAGCGTATCCGCGGTGGTGGACAACGCGACCCTGACGGCGGCCGAGTTCGGCCCAACGCTCAGTATCGCCCAGCAGAAGGCGGTGCTGATGGGGCTGCTTATTAGTGGTGGGATGCTCATCCCCGGCAACATCCCGAATATCGTCGCGGCCGGCAGGCTCGGAATCGGCAGCCGCGAATGGGCCCGTGTGGGCCTGATAACTGGGCTGCCGCTGATGGCGCTCTGTTTCTTCGCCCTTCGATGGGTCGGGTGAGTAGCCGCAATCGCGATTATGCTTCGAACACTTCAGGGAGTTTCGTGACCGGCAGCGGTCGTACTCGAGCGTCGTGTCGTTGGGGAAGCTGATATGACACCTCCACCCGACGTCGGGAATCCAGTACGCCTTGCCGTCCTGCGATTTCGGTACGACGATCGGCAACCACCAGGAGAGAAGATCGTCATGAGGGGGCAACGCCACGCGCACGCCTCGATTCGCCGTCCTGTGCTTTCACGAGCGCGACCCTGAACGCGCCCGCTGAACGGCGCTCCTTGCCTCGCTCTCGCTCGTGTAGCCAACGTCGCGGCTTCTATCCGGTGGGTCGCCTTTTCGACCACCTAGTTTCCGTGGCTCGCGCCGCCCGCGCGAATTTTGTGGTTGTCAAGCGACGACGTTCAACCAAACTCCGGCGATCCCGATCACCGTCCCGCCGACGAGGAGCAGGCCTGCCCAGACGAGCGAGTGTCCTCCGACTATTCGGCCCAACACTAGCCCAATGATCACCAGGGACACTGAGGCTGCGAGAAAAGCGGCCCACGGCACCGGCCAAGCCGCGGCGGACGCTAGAGGGATCATCGCTCCCAGAAAACTGCAGGCCGTTGTTGTGAAGGCCGCTATTGCCGCCTGCATGCGTACCTTGCTGCTGAGTCTGCTCGCGAGCAACGGCCTGACGGATGTCAGATTGAGCTCTCGCGCTGCATGGCTAAGCTCCCCCCGCAAGCGTGCATAGTCGCTCACGAACACTGTGAACAGTCCGGACAGTCCGGCGGCGACCGCTACACGTAGGGCCTGGCCCATCGCAACGTTGGCTGTCCCGTGCAACAGTGCGCCCGCTGTCAGAACCAACGCAGTGAGGAGCCCGTCAATGAGTCCGAGGGCGACGTTGAAAAGCAAGCGCGAGGAGCTCACCGTGAGCGCTCGATCCGCTCGACGAGGTGTTCGCCGGCCACGATCTCGTCTACGGAGTGGACCATCGCGCCGGTTGCCTCGATCGCCTTGAACAGGGCGCGATGATCAATATCGTCGCCTTCAACTGTGATATTCGTGCCGACCGTCTCAAGATCAATTTCCGAGACCGAGATGTTGAACCCCTTGACACCCTGAACTTTGTCGATCGCTTCCGCGATATCAAACAGCGACGGTTGTAACAGGGCTTTGTCCACATCGAGTGTGAGTCTGCGAATCCTCATGGTTTCCTCCTGTTTGGTCGATTTGCCACATTGGCTTCCCATTGCGGCAGCGGCGCGTAAATGTCGGTCCGAGTTCCCCGGATGTCGATATCGTTCAGCAGAGGCGGAAGCACAGGACCCACGGGGCAGGCCGGCTAACCGGCATGTTCTCTACCAGCTCCTCTCCTAAAGAACTGCGGGAGGGGCACTCCGCTGCGCACGACGTACGCCATGCAGAGAGCCATGATCGCTATGGGGCCCAGTGTCAGCGCGGGCACCCACCGCTGCCGCGAGCGACCTTGGGCTGCGAGCCACGGGCGCGACCCCATACCTGGTCGTACCGCGGGGAAAGGTCTTCCCCGGCTCCGGCCTTCAGGGTAACTTCCGCTGCCCGCTGCGGCTCCAATTTCTGGCGTCAATGGTGCGGCCAGCAAGCCCCCCCCAACCAGCCCAGCGAGCAAGATCGTCGACTGTATCAGAGTAGCCGGTCAAGTCTCCTGATACGGTCCGGGATGGCGCGCGCCGTCGAAATTGGCGCATCCCCATAAAGATGAGTCAACTCTTGCGCGAAAAAAATAATTGTCCACGGGGCTTCGGGAATCCTGCGGGCCCAGCTAGAGTTTGCTGCCGGGCCAACCGCTCAAGAGCTGTTGTCCAAGGTGTGATGTCAGTCTGGTATGAAGCAAAAGCGAGCATTGAACGCCGCCATAGCGGCCGAGTCCCCCGAGTCCGTCATAACCCCCTCCTGGGAATGGCCTTGGTGGCGTACGACCGTGAGGCATGCCCCGGTCTTCTTTTGGATCGTAGCGATTCACGTGACTGCGGCAGTGGGCCTGATCCTGTTTCCGCTTCCCGGATGGCGAATCCTGCTGGGCGCGGTAGCCTTGGCGTGGATCGGCGGTCTTGGCACCACGATCTGCTACCATCGCGCACTGGCCCATCGCGCGCTCAAGCTTAATCGATGGGCGTCGGCGATACTGACGTTTTTCGCAGTCTTCAACGGCTCCGGCGTGCCGATTAGCTGGGTCGTTCGGCACCGTCTCCATCACGCGAAAGCCGACACGGTTGAAGACATTTCCAGTCCCGTTTATCATGGCTTCTGGTGGGCGCATCTGAGATGGCTCTGGCAGACCGACGCTCCGCCAGTCGAACGTTACTGCCGGGACCTTGACCTCAGGACGCTGCGGGTTTGGGACTTTCTCGAAGGTCCGATCGTTGCGCTGTCATTATTCTCCGGCCTTTATTTTGGCGCATGCGCCTTCTTCTGGCTGGGTGCTATCCGTCTGGTTTTCGCGCTTCACGCTCAATGCTTCGTCAACAGCATCTGTCACACTGAGCCCGGAATCGTTCCGGGTGAAGATTCCAGCCGTAATGTGAGATGGCTTGCCCTGATGCATTTTTTCCAGGGTGAGAACTGGCATCGCAACCATCACTCGCGGCCTGGTCTGGCGCGTCTCGGATGGACCTGGCGGCAGCCTGACGTTGGATACCTTATGATCCGGTTGCTCGAAAGAATTGGTGCCGCTAGCGAGGTACGGGATTTGAAGCCAGTCTGAGAGACCGGATGAATGCGCGCTGCAACCACTCGCGTCCCAGCCGCGAGCGTGCGTAGAGAGGCGGCGTCAGAAGCGGCGCTTTTGGCATCCTTAAGTGATGCTAAAACGCGCCGCGCGAAAGTGACGGGAACTCCTCGCCATTTCCGACCTCAGCCGACGAGCACGCCCCGTGGCCGCATCTTCTCCGCCCGGAAAAATGAGCGCCTCCCACATCAGAAGTACGCCGAGGGAAGCTCGCCCGAGGGGCGCTAGCGCCAACTCTTTTTCATCAAAGACCCTTCCTACTCAAATGGTATGAGCACCCACGCAAGTGGGTTAAAGCTTCGCCGCAGGCAACCCTGTGCGCACCGGGCGAAATCGACCTGCCGCGAGTTTTCCGCCAATTATCGGCTCTTTTTTCCGTCTCTGCGCTCCGAACATCCGCGCCCGAACGTGGCACAGGATTTGGAATTTGTAGGCCCGCAGGAAATTTCTACACCTATCGTGCCTACTTTACTGGAGCCCATGTTCACAACTGCGGGAATTGCCTCCTCTAGTTCCGTCGCTGAAAAGGATCATTTCGAATCGCCAGCAGCCGGGAGCCCGCCCCACGGGCGCCCTGCGGCGGCGGATTTCGCGCGCGAAAGGATCTACACGATCGCGGGCCTGGCCATCACGGTAATCGGGGCCGTGATGCTCGGCTTTGACGTCGGGCCGGTGCTCGTGCATCGAATCCGTGCAGGTCGGGGCTGGGGCGTTTTGGAGCAGGCCGCGTTCATCGCGATTGTCTACTTCTTCATATACGGTAACTTCGTTTATTTGCTGGCGCGGCTAGGCTACCTCAGCCGGCGTCTCGCCCATCGGGAGCCTGGGCGGGATGAACTCGAAGCGCCATTTGATTCCGATGAACCTCCCTCTCTCACGGTTTTGGTTCCCTCGTACCGCGAGGAAAAACGGGTCGTGACCCAGACGCTGCTATCGGCCGCCCTGATGGAGTACCCCCGGCGTCGTATAGTGTTGCTCATTGACGACCCCCCGAATCCGGACAATCCGGCTGCCGCACGCCAGCTTGAGGAAACTCGGAAGATCCCGGCCGAGATGGGCCGGATGCTGCGCGACGCGGCGCGGCCGTTTCAGGCGGCGCTTGCGGATTTCGAGGCGCGCAGGACGAGGGGGAAGGTATTGGCGCGCACCGAAAGCCGGCGGCTCTCAATTCTCTGCCGGCAGGCTGCCCAATGGTTCGAAGCCTATGCCGAATCGTGGGTCGGCGGCGACCACACCGACAGGCTGTTCGCCAACAAGATCCTGCTCGAGCCCGCCCGCTCGCTCAGAAAGCGCGCAGCCGAGTTCGAAGCCGCAGCGCGCTCGGATGCCGAGCCACCCTCCGAACGCACGCTTCGTCGCGGGTACCGCCGCCTTGCCTCGCTGTTCGACGTCGAGCTCGCAAGCTTCGAGCGCAAGCGCTACGTCAATCTCTCGCACGCACCGAACAAGGCGATGAACCTCAACAGCTATATAGGGCTGATGGGACGCAGTCTTCGCGAGGTGTCGCGCGCCGACGGTATACATCTCGAGGATTGCGACTCCGCGCACGCCGATCTGACCGTTCCCAACACCGATTACATCATTACCCTGGATGCCGACAGCCTCCTGCTCGCCGATTACGCGCTCAAGCTGATGCACGTGATGGAGCAGCCGGGCAACGAGCGGGTTGCGGTCGCACAGACGCCCTACAGCGCGATCCCCGGCTCTCCGATCCTGCTCGAGCGGGTGGCCGGCGCAACGACCGACCTGCAGCACATCATCCATCAGGGCGCCACGCGCTTTAACGGCGCCTACTGGGTCGGCGCCAACGCGCTGCTGCGAAAGCGCGCACTCGACGATATCCGCGAAGTGTCCGAAGAGCGCGGCTTTCCGATCGCGAGATACATCCAGGATCGCACTGTGATCGAGGACACTGAATCGACCGTCGACCTGATTGCCAGGGGCTGGACGCTCTACAATTACCCCGAGCGGCTGGCCTATAGCGCGACCCCGCCCGACTTCGGCTCACTGATAATCCAGCGGCGGCGGTGGGCCAATGGCGGTCTGCTGATCCTGCCCAAGCTTCTGCGCTACATGGTCACGGGGCCGAAACGGGCGAACCGGCTGGCTGAGGGGCTGCTGCGAGTCCATTATCTCACCTCGCTCGCGGTCGTGAGTTTCGGAATGCTGGTGTTGCTGGCGTTTCCGTTCGAGGGCGCGATGCGGAGCCTTTGGCTGCCACTGGTCGCGATTCCGTACTTCTGGATAAACGGACGCGACCTGGTGATGAACGGCTATGGATGGATCGACCTGCCGCGAATCTATGCGCTCAACCTGCTGCTGATCCCGATAAACCTGGGCGGTGTGGCAAAGTCGCTGCATCAGGCCGTGACCGGGCGCAACACGCCGTTCGGCCGCACTCCGAAAATTACCGGACGCACTGCGGCGCCGCGCCTTTACGTCGCCGCGACCATCGCGATCCTTGCGTACTGCGCATGTTTCGGCGCCGTCGACTTGGAGAACTCGCGATGGGTTCACGGAGGCCTGATGATGGTGAACGCGGGCCTCCTCTGGTACGCGATGTGTTACATGATCGGCCTGCGTGAAGCGGCTGAGGATCTCGGCCTGTTGCGCGCGCGCGAAGCGGTGCGCAACGCGCTGGAAAGCATGCCGCTTTTCAATGCGTCGTTCTGGCGCGGGCCCGAGGTGCAGGAACTGGTCGGCACGAACGGAGTCCGAATGACCGTGGAGATGGTTTCCAGGCGCGAGAGCGTTGGGCAGACTCTGACGCCTTGCTCTGCTGAGGCGCTTGGCGCTCGTGTCACGGGAGCTGACGTCGGCGCTGCGGCACCCACTGAGATTCATCCGGGAACATAACGATACCTGGCTGCGAATCCGAGGTTCCTGATCGGCGGCAATATTCCCACTTTCCAGTTGTGACATGGCGGAAGTAACTGAACGGTTCCTTGCGCCAGTTCCGCAAGCGGACCGGCGGGAGAATAGGGAGCGAGTGAGTGCGGGCCGGCCCGCGGCGCGTCTGTGTGCCACGGGCCGAAGCGCGAATGCGGTTTCCGCCGAATCGAACCGGACATCGCCGGCCCGGACGGTTGTCGATCCAGCGCCCGCCGGAGGATAATCAGACGCGATGCTCTTCCGGAGGTGAGGAATGTTCGGTTACGAGATGGTGTTTCCGATGTTCCTCGTGATTCTGCTGCTCTCGGCGATCCTTGGTGGTTTGCTCGGAGCGGCGGTGGCGTTCGGCTACTTCCAGTTGCGACGTCTGTGGGCCGGCCCGGTGTCCCGGGAACAAGCGCGCGCGATGGCGGTCCGGGGTTCGGTGATAGGCGTTTTTTTGGGGTTGGTGAGTATCATCCTGCTGATCGGCTTTAATCTCGCGCTGCATTTCGCCTAACGGATGAGCAGGAGGACCTTCTCCGGGTCGGGATGGCGCAGTTCTAGCAGCCGCCTGAGATCCTCAGGCGTTACTCCTGGGAGATGTTCAGCGATCTGCGCTTCGGATTCCTTCGGCTCGCGAAGTTCGCCCCGCTCTGTGCGCTTGTTCGGCACCGTTCAAATCGCCGCAGGGTGTCACCCGTTGTCAGCCCCCTCTATGCCCAGAATCTGCTCGATCCCGCTCAGGGGAATCCTGATCCACTTCGGGCGGTTGTTGAGTTCGTAGCCGACCTCGTAAATTGCCTTCTCCATCTGAAAGGCGTTGAGCAGCACGCGAAGTTCCGCGTGCTCGCGGGGCACGAACGGCGCCTGCTCGGCGGTCGCGAGGTATTCTTTCAAGAATGCCCACGACGACCAGGTTTGCCATAGCCGGGCCCATTGCGACAGCTTTTGAAAGTCCACCGCTGCAAACACTCCTGCCTCGTGCTGCTCGAGCAGCGTCGTGCAGGCGGCATAGTGGAACGACCGGAGCATTGCGGCCACGTCGCGCAGGGCCGAGCGCTTTCGCCTTCGATCGGCAAGCGAGCGCGCCGGTTCGCCCTCGAAATCGATAATCACGAAGTCCTTGCCGGTGTTGAGGATCTGTCCAAGATGCAGGTCGCCGTGGCAGCGCATCCTGGTGACCGTGATGCGCGTTTTGAGTATCTTCTCGAAGCAGGCGGAAATACGCGCCTGGCGGGCTAAAAGCCTCTGCGCGCTTTCCTGCGCTTCCCTGGGAAGCGACGCAAGGCGGCTTGCGAGCTGGCGAAACACCTGTCCCTGCAGATTGCGCATCGATTGATACGTCGAGCGCTGGTACAGCGTCGAGTACGGCTCGGGCGCGAAGTCCGGGTCTTCTTTTTCGGAGGCGAGCGCGAGATGTAGTTCGGCAACCCTGTGTCCCATCAACCGCGCCGCTTCGAGATATGCGCCCGCCATCGAGCCGCTCTGCTCGTCCGGTTCAGGCACGGCGAGCAGTTCGACCAGGTCTCCCGCAGGTATCGGCGGCGGGTCCGACAGGGAGGTCGCCGCGCGTTCGAAGTAGTTGCGGAGCTCGTGGCAGGTGAACTCCCAGGCGTCGCCGCGGTTGGGAACGAAGCCCCGCAGTATCGCAAGCGTTCGCGGCGCGCTTCGTCCGCTTCGATACTCTATCCATCCTGCGACCGGCGGAGTGCGCGGGAACGCGGCGCGCTCGGTGAGAAAGCGGCCCAGTTCGAGATCGGGGTTGATTCCCGGATCGAGCCGGCGGAACAACTTCAGGATAAGCCGGTCGCCGTATACGATGGATGAATTGCTCTGCTCGGTCCTGAGCACGCGCGCCTCGATGGGTTCGTCGCGGCCGCGGAGTTCCTGGTAGCGATGGGTCGAGGCGCTTTGAAGCTCGCCCACAACGCCCTTGACCTGGCGGCGGCGTTCCATCAGATCGAGCAGCGCGCGGCACAGGCCCGGTTCTCCGATCGCGTCGAACAGGATGCCCTCGGCGACGCCGCTGCGCGTCTCGATGCGGAGCTTCGCGATAACGCGCTGCGGGCTTGCCGTGCGTATCTCTCCCGCGCGATCGCCGGTCGCGACCGCAAGCGGTATCACATAGGTTTCCGGCTCGCCGCTCGCGTATTCCGCGCCGATCATCGCGATACACGAGTCGTCGGGCGCGCCGGGAATCCGGAGCACGTCGCTGACGTGCACGGTTTTCAGATTTCTCGCCTTGCTCCTGAACCATCGGCAATGCGGCAGGTATTCAGCGAGCGCGTGTTCCAGCGCGCCGCGCGCTCCCTGCGCCAGATAGGCGTCGAGGGGCCCTTTAATCGCAAGCGTGGCCGGTTCGTACGCGCCGAGCGCGCCCTCCGAGTTGCCGCGCGGCGTTTCGATCGAGAACCAGAGCATCAGATGCGGCCCGAGCGTCAGCATGTAGGGCTGGTCGCCGATGGGCGGAAATGGGTTGCGTCCGAACAACTCGACGGGCGACATCCCCTTGTACTTCGCGAGGTCGAGCTCCACGTACTGCACGAAGCGCGACAGGTTGGCGACCGCGAGAATCCGCTCGCTCTCGTAGCATCGCACGAACGCGAGCACGCGTGGATTCTCGGGGTTGAGGAACTCGATGCTGCCGCGTCCGAACGCCTTGAACTGCTTGCGCAGCGCGATGATCCTGCGCATGAACCACAGCAGCGAATGCGGATTGGACTCCTGCGCTTCGACGTTGACCGTTTCGTAGTGGTACTCGTAGTCGATGATGACGGGAAGGATGAGGCGCTGCGGGTTTGCGGTGGAGAACCCCGCGTTGCGGTCCGGGCTCCATTGCATCGGCGTGCGCACTCCGTCGCGGTCGCCGAGAAAGACGTTGTCGCCCATCCCGATTTCGTCACCATAATAGATGACCGGCGTGCCCGGCAGCGAGAACAAGAGCGCGTTGTTGAGCTCGATCGCGCGGCGGTTGTTGCCGAGCAGCGGTGCGAGGCGGCGGCGGATTCCCAGGTTGACCCGCATCCGATCCTCCTGCGCGTACGCGCGGTACATGTAATCGCGCTCCTCGTCGGTGACCATCTCGAGGGTGAGCTCGTCGTGGTTGCGCAGGAACAGCGCCCATTGGCAGCTCGGATCGATCTCGGGCGTTTGCGCCCACACGTCGGTTATCGGAAACCTGTCCTCCATCCGCACCGCCATGAACATCCGCGGCATCAGCGGAAAATGAAACGCCATATGGCATTCGCGGCCCTCGGCAAGATAGGCGACCGCGTCCTCGGGCCACTGGTTCGCCTCGGCCAGGAGCATCCGGTTGGGGAACTTCTCGTCCACGTGGCGGCGCAGTTCGCGCAGAAATTCGTGCGTCTCGGGCAGGTTCTCGCAGTTGGTGCCCTCGCGCTCGTAGAGGTACGGGACTGCATCGAGCCGGAGCCCGTCAACGCCGAGCCCGAGCCAGAAATCGACCACTTGCATGACCGCCTTTCGCACCGCGGGGTTCTCGAAGTTCAGGTCCGGCTGATGCGCGTAGAAGCGATGCCAGTAATAGGCCTTTGCGACCGGGTCCCACGACCAGTTCGATGGCTCAAAGTCCTGGAAAATGATGCGCGCCTCGCGATAGCGGTCGGGCGTGTCGCTCCATACGTAAAAGTCGCGCTCAGGGCTGCCAGGCGCGGCGCGCCGCGCCCGCTGGAACCACGGATGCTGGTCCGAGGTGTGATTGAGCACCACCTCCGTTATCACGTACAGGCCGCGGCGATGGGCTTCGCGCAGGAAGGTGCGGAAATCGTGCAGCGTGCCGCAGTCCGGATGCACGTTCATGTAGTCGGAGATGTCATAGCCGTCGTCGCGGAGCGGCGAGGGGTAGAACGGCAGAAGCCATAGCGCCGTCACTCCAAGCCGCTGCAGGTAGTCGAGCTTGCGGGTCAACCCTGGGAAGTCGCCGATCCCGTCGCCGTTGCTGTCGTAAAACGAGCGCACCCGCAGCTCGTAGATGATCGCGTCCTTGTACCAGAGCGGATCGGTTGCAAAGGTCGGCGCCGCAGCAGGCCGGGTCTTCCCTTTCATAGCCGCGACTCAACTCGAAGGATATGCGCCGGCTCGATCTGAGGATCAAGCCGTATGTAGTTGCGATCGGACCATTCGTAGCTCGCGCCCGTCAGCAGGTCGGTCACCCGGTAACGCTGGCCGGGCGAAACCCCCACCACCTCGGGCGGCACTAACGCGGTGCAATGATGGGGATGAAACGGGTCGAGATTAACCGCGACCAGGATAATATTGGCCAGGTCGGCCGTGGTCTTCGCGTAAAGCATTATCATGTCGTTGTCGGTCTCCAGGAAACGGAGATTCGTGAGTTCGTGAAGCGCAGGATTATCGTTCCGGATGCGGTTCACGCGGGCGATGAATTCCTTGATGTTCCCCGGACGGTTCCAGTCGCGGGCCTTGATCTCGTACTTCTCCGAGTTGGCGTATTCCTCCGTGCCCGGCACCGCTTCGTTCTCGCAGAGCTCGTAACCGCTGTAGATTCCATACGACGGCGAGAGCGTTGCAGCGAGCACCAGCCGCATCTTGAATGCAGGCCGCCCGCCCTGCTGCAGGATCGGCGGAAGAATGTCGGGAGTGTTGGTGAAGAAATTCGGACGGAAATAGTCACTAACCGGCGGCCGTGAGAGTTCAGTCAGGTAGTCAGTCAGCTCCGACTTGGTATTGCGCCACGTGAAATAGGTGTACGACTGGGTAAACCCCGCCTTGGCCAGTGCCTTCATCATCTTGGGCCGGGTGAACGCCTCGGAGAGGAAGATCACCTCGGGATGCCTTGCCTGGACCTCGTTGATGAGCCAGCGCCAGAAGGCGACCGGCTTGGTGTGCGGATTGTCGACGCGAAAGATTTTGACCCCGTGGCCGATCCAGAACATTACGATCCGCCTGAGCTCCTCCATCAGGTTCTTCTGGTCCGGGGTGTCGAAATTGATCGGATAGATGTCCTGGTACTGCTTTGGTGGATTCTCGGCGTACTTGATAGTGCCGTCGGGGCGGCGCTCGAACCACTGCGGATGCTCAGTGACCCAGGGATGGTCGGGCGAGCACTGGATCGCGAAGTCGAGGGCGACTTCAAGTCCGAGGCGCTCGGCGGTCTCGACGAAATGATCGAAGTCTGCGAGCGTGCCCAGCGCGGGTTCGATCGCCATATGTCCGCCCGCCGCGCTGCCAATCGCCCAGGGGCTTCCCGGGCTCTCGCTCGATGCGGTTAGCGCATTGTTCGGTCCCTTGCGGTTGGTGTGTCCGATCGGATGAATCGGCGCGAGATAGACAACGTCGAAACCCATGTCGCGGATTTCAGGCAGACGCATTTCAGCTTCGCGCAGGGTCGCATGTTTTCCGGGAATGCTGCCCTGCGAGCGCGGGAACATCTCGTACCAGGCGCCGTAACGTGCTCTTGGCCGGTCGGCTATTACCTCGAGCACCGGGCTGTAAGTTACCGCGCCAAGCCGTTCCTCGGCGCTGTCCACCGCCGCCTCCAGGGCGGGCTCATAGACCACGTCCACGGCCAGATGCGGGTCGGAGAGCGAGCGAAGCCTTTCGAGGTAGGCCGCCAGCGTCTGGCGATTGCGTCCGCGGGCGCGCTTCTTCACGCGCTCGAGGAGCATGATTCCCTCCTCGAGGTTCGATACAACCTCGAGCCGGGTTTCGGCCTTCTTTCTAAAATAATCCCGCCAGGTTGCAAAAGCCTTGCTCCACGCTTCGACCGTGAACACATAACGGGTATTTTCATCGAGCGGAAATTCGCCGCGCCAGCGATCGTCGCCGAGCGGCCACATCGGCGATTCGTGAAAGCGCTTGTCCTGCCGCCGGCGCCATTTGACCACCGCTCCGAGTTCTGCAACGCCGTCGCGAAAGATGTCCGCCTCGACCACGCACAGCTCGCCGGCGATCCGTTTTGCCGGATAGTTGCCGCAGTCGACCGAGGGCGTGACCGCCTCGATGATGATATGGTTCAGCATCCCATGCCGTCTCCTTGACGGACCGTCTTTGCGGGGCGAGATGCCGGCGCGAATTTGCCCTGCGCGTGGTTCATGCAGGCCCCGTATCTGATCGGGACCCGCCGGGCGACGAACGGAATTGCACTCGCACGGGCTGCGCGGCTACGCGATGCGCTATTCTACCAAGCCCAACAGGCTGATTTTAATACGCCCCATGAACGGGTCCTATCCGAGAATTCGCGCGCCGATTCGTTCGGAGTATGGCCATACGCCCCGCGCGCTCAGCCGATAGAGCTCGCCGAAGCTGCCCTGTTTGATCCGGAACGTTCGCTGCGTTGCGATCATCGGATGTTCCTCCCTTCGAGCTGCGAACTCGCCCGATTCGCAATTTCGTAATAGCGCGCCGGGTCGGGGCGGCCGCCGAGAGCCGCGCGCCGGTGCGGGTTGCGTGACGAAGCGCGAAAGATAAGATGTGGTAATCCGCTTCGACACTGATGAGGCTTGGATGATCCTCAAAGTCGCCCGGCTTGGGCATCCGGTGATACGAACGCAGGCCCACCAAGTGCCGGTGGAGCAGATAACCACGCGCGATTTTCAGAAATTGCTCGACGACATGGTCGAGACGATGCACGAATACATGGGCGTGGGACTCGCCGGCCCGCAGGTGCATCTGCCGCTCAGGGTCGCGGTGCTCGAAGTCCAGGCCCATCCGCGCTATCCCGACATGCCTTCGGTGCCGCTCACTTATCTGATCAATCCGACCGTGACCGTGCTCGATGCGGCGACGACGGTTGACGAATGGGAAGGATGCCTCAGTATCCCGGAGATGCGAGGACTGGTGCCGCGCCATTCAAAGATTCGCGTCCAGGCGCTCGGACGAAATGCCGAGCCGCTCGATTTCGTCGCGACCGATTTTCACGCGCGGGTGGTTCAGCACGAGACCGACCATCTGAACGGCGAGGTCTACCTCGATCGCATGCGCGACATGCGCACGCTTGCCTATCTTGCGGAATGGCAGCGCTACGTCCTGCCCGCGCTGGAACGCAAGGATTGAAGCACGCTCGGCGCTCGCGCGAAGGCGTCTGATCCCGGGAGATTACTTGGGCGGGTATGGCAGGTTGACCGCGGGCATCTTGCCCGTGGCCTTGTACTGGGCGATTGCCTTGCTGAGCGCGTCGTTCTGCATCGCGAGGTTCTGCTCTTCGGTCTGGACCTTGGAGAGAGCGATTTTCAGGTTGAGATTTTCCTTTTGCACGGCGGCGAGCTGAGCGTTCAACTGCTCAATTTGCTCTTGCTGCGCCTGCTGGACCTGGGCGTTACGCGACATGACCATGTAGAGCACGGCGCCAGCGATCGCGGCGACAACCAAAGCGGTAATTACCACACGCAGCATGAAGCCTACCCACGTCGAGCATAGCGATATGGCGAACGCCGCGCCATCGCGACCATACGCCACGCGGATTTGCTTGAAAGCGAAGCGTACGGTCAATCCAAGTTGACATCCTGGCGGGCCGATTCCTAGAATGCCGAAGCGTTCGTTCTCGGGGGCAAGCTGTTGCCGGCGTAAAATACCGCATCTTGCACTGCTCGTGGGGGAGCAGGACTGCTTTGTGTCCGGTGGGGGTGCGAAAACAAGCCTGATGATAGAGGTTCGGGATCTGACCAAGTATTTCGGCGCGACCCTTGCCGTCGATCGCGTTTCATTCAAGGTAGAAAAGGGGGAAATAATCGGCCTGCTCGGACCCAACGGATCGGGCAAGACCACGATTATGCGCATCCTGACGGGCTTTTTTCCGCCAACTTCGGGACAGGCGCTAATCGCCGGTCTCAATGTTGCCGAGCACTCGCTCGCCACCCGCCGCCGGGTCGGATACTTGCCCGAAAACATGGTCCTCTATCCCGACCTCAGCGTGTCCGCGCTGCTCGATTTCGCCGCACGCGTGCGCGAGCTCGACGGCAAACGCGCCCGGGAGCGGATCGAGTTCGCGATCAAAACCTGCGGACTTGAAGAGGTCAGGCGAAAACTTATCGGCAAGCTGTCCAAGGGCTACCGCCAAAGAGTCGGGATCGCACAGGCCATACTCAGCGATCCGGAAGTGCTTATTCTCGACGAGCCGACTGTCGGGCTCGACCCGCGCCAAGTGGTCGAGATCCGCGAACTCATCCGCTCGCTCGCCGGACGCTCCACGGTCCTGCTTTCGACCCACGTCCTGCCCGAAGTCACGATGACCTGCGGGCGAGTCGTGATAATCGACCGCGGCAGGATCGTTGCCCAGGACACGCCCGCGGAGCTTACCGCCAAGCTGCAGGGAAGCGATCAGAGTATCGTAACCGTGGCCGGCCCAAAGGAAGCGGTGCGCGCGGCGCTGGAAGCGGTCGCGCATGTCGAGCGCCTCGAAGAGCGTCGCACCGAGGCGCCGCACGATGGAGTGTGGAGTTTTGTCGCCTATTCGAAGGGCCACGGCGACGAGGTGCGCTCCGCGCTGGCCGCGGCGGTGGTGCGCAACGGATGGAACCTGCTCGAGATCAAGCCGGTCGCGCTCAGTCTCGAGGAGTTGTTCATGAGAATCGTGACCAGCGATGAACAGCCCTGAGCGTGTACGGCCTGCGAAGTCCCTTCGCCCGAGGTGAGCGATGTCCAACGGTCCAGCAACACTGGAGGCACCCGACGCCGCGGCCGCGGTGCCCGGCGCCGAGCGCAGCGGCTTTTCCGCGGGCCGGATGCTCGCGGTGATGCGCAAGGAATTGCGCTCGTATTTCGCCTTTCCGCTCGTCTATGTAGTGTCGGGAATTTTCCTGATGTTGGCGGGATATTATGCCTATACCGATCTCGTCTTCTTTGTGACGATTTCGTTCTCACGTGACATAATCCAGAACTACTGGCAGCTCCTGTTCACCGACATCCGGCTCTGCCTGCTGCTTACGCTGCCGTTCATCACGATGCGGTCGTTCGCCGAGGAACGTAAGCTCGGTACGATCGAGTTGCTCTACACATATCCGCTTCGCGACGGCGAGATCATGGGCGGGAAGTTCCTGGCCGCAGTGATTATTTTCCTGATGATGCTGGCGCTGACATTTCTGTACCCTGTCTACCTGTACTCGATTCACGCTTTCCCGCTGTTTCCGCTGTTCGCTGGCTACCTCGGCCTCGTGTTGCTCGGAGGCGCGTTTATCGCGTGCGGGATTTTCATTTCCTCGCTGTGCGAGAGCCAGGTAATCGCCGGGATAACCACGATCGTCACGCTGCTGCTCTTATGGATCCTGAACTGGAACGAGGCGGCGTTCGAGGTCGGCGAGATCCAGGCGGTCAGGATGTTTTCACTGTTCGATCAGTTCGGCGCTTTCGCCAAGGGAGTAATCGATCTCTACCACGTCACCTATTTCATCTTTTTCACCACCTTCTTTCTGTACCTGACGATGCGTTCCATGGAGGCACGGAAGTGGACAGGCCGGAGCTGAAGCGCGAAGAGGGCCAAGGGCTCGGGCTATGGGCCAATTACGCGCTTCTGGCCTATACGGCGGTCGCGCTCGCGGTGCTGCTCGGCGTCGCCAACCTGATCATTTTCGATCATAACGTTCGATGGGATCTGACGCCGGGCAAACAGTACTCGCTCTCCGAGTTCGACAAGCGTGTGCTTTCGGGGCTAAAGCACAACGTCAAAGTGATGGCATTCGTCAGGACCGAGGACGCGTCATATCTGAGGCTTGCGGACCTGCTGTTCCAGGTCGCGGCGTACACGCCGCGCGTGACCTACCAGATAATCGACGTCAACAAGGCGCCCGGGCTCGCCCGGCAGTACGGCGTGTCGATCTACGGCGAGGTCGTGGTGGAATCCGAGGGACGCCGGCGCGACTTCGACAATGCGCGCGCCGACCTGCTGATTCCCGCGATCCTGGAGGTCTCGCACGTCACCAACAAGAAACTCTATTTCACGGTTGGCCATGGCGAGCGCGACCTGTTCAACACCGATCGCAACCTCGGCTTCTCCGAGTTCCGCAACTATCTCGAACAGAACAACTACCAGATAGAGAATGTCTCGCTCTTCGCCGGCGGTGTCCCGGGCGATTGCTCGGTGCTGGTCTCGCTGGCGCCGCGCAAGGACTTCATGCCGCAGGAACTGGCCGCGCTCGCGAAGTACCTGGCCGGCGGCGGGAAATATCTCGTCTTCCTTGATCCCTACGGTTCGCCGAGCCTCGCCGGCTTCCTTGAGAAGTACTACATGCGTTTCACCGAGCGGGTGATAGTCGATCCTGCCTACCGTCTCACCGCCGGCGAGATCCTGACCATGCAGATGCCGCTCTACTCGAAGACCGATCCGATCACGCGTTCGATGGCTGGAGCGGCGGTATTCTCCATGGCGCGCGGCGTGGAGATTACCGGAAAGCCGGGCGACAAGGCGCCCGACGGACTGGTGATGTATCGCGCCGACAGCTTCCTCAAATCCTCGCACGAGAGCTGGGCATCGGGCGACCCCAAGGCGGTAACGACGGGCATCACCGAATTCAAGCCCGGCCGCGACCTCAAGGGGCCGATCCCGGTTGGCTCGGAAATCGACTTCGGGGTCAACGGCGACGTGCACGTGCCGATAGAGAAGATGGCGCGGATAGTGGGCTTCGGCAGCTCGGCTTTCGCCTCCAACCAGTTCATCGGGATGCTCGGCAATCGCGACCTGGCGGTGAGCGCCGTCAACGAGTTGGCCGGGGACGAAATCCTCATCGCCAGCCGCGAGCGTCTGAACAAGGCGGAAACCGCCGCCTTCTATGTCACCAACGCGCAGGCTACCGGCTCCTTTTACCTCGGCGCAGTCGTCGAACCTTCCATCCTGTTCCTGATTGGACTTGCGGTCTTCGTGCGCAGGAGGTTTTTCGCTTGAGCCCGCGTCACGCGATCATATTCACGATCCTGATAGCGATACTGCTGCCCTTCTATCAGTACTTCGACCGTCCCGAGGTCAAGGTCGCCGCGCTCAAGGCCGACCAGGAGAGCCTGCTCAAGCTGGACAGTGTGGATTCGATAACCGTGATTCGCGGCAACACGACGATTCAGTATCAACTGACTCCCGACGGCAAGCATTGGCAAATCGTCCAGCCAGCGGGAAAATTCATTCCGCAGGACCTGATGCAGGCTCTGGCGGCCCTGCTTATCAATGCGAAATCGGTCGAAGTGGTATCGACCAATCCGAACGACCTTGCGCAGTTCGGGCTCAACCATCCAAGCGGCCAGTTGATAATCAAGAACCGCGACCGCAAACCGATAAATATCTATTTCGGCAGCGAAAATCCGACCGGTACCGCGATCTATGCGCGTATCGAGGGGATCCCGAAGGTTTTTCTGCTGGGAAAGAATCTCGAGTACTACCAGACTCTTATGATCCAGTGGGTCGAGGGCAAACAGGGTAAGAACGCCTGAATCAGGCACCCCGGTCGAGCCGCGCGCCGCAGCGGGCAAACCTCCTTCAGCCAGCCTCGACGATCTCTTTCATCTTCGCCTCGATAGCCACTTGGTCGACGATCCCTTTTTTCGCAAGCAGCTTCTCAAGCGCGCCGAGAAAATGCGTGTAGTAGGCGTCGGCCGCCCGCGCTCCTGAAATCAGTGCGCGGTCCGCGGCTCCGATCTCCTCGATGAGGCACGCGCGGAATTCGTCCCAGGTGCAGATGCCCGCTTCGGTCATCCGGCGGGCGATGGCGAAGGCGCGCGCCTCCCACGGCGCGGCAAATACCTGCTCCTCGCGCTCGAAGCGCGTTCCGGCCAGCAGCTCCTGTGGTTTCATCGCGAACTCCGCCGTGCGGGCGGTGCGATTTTGGCAACTCCGACCATCGAGTCGCGCGTCACCAGCTCCGCGAGTTCCTCTTCGCTCATGTCCGCGGTGCCGGCCGGACGCTCGGGAATCACCATGTAGCGCTGCTCGGCGCTTGCGTCCCATACGCGGATTTCGACGTCGTCAGGGAGCTCAAGTCCAAATTCGCGAAGCAACCCGCGTGGATCGCGAACCGCGCGCGAGCGGTAGGCGAAACTTTTGTACCAGACCGGCGGAAGCCCCAGCACCGGCCACGGATAACAGGAGCATAGCGTGCACACGATCAGATTGTGCACACGGGGCGTATTCTCCACGGCCACCAGGTGTTCGCCCTCGGGGCCGGCGATACCGAGTTCCGCGACGGCCGCGGTCGCATCGGCGAGCAGGCGCTTTCGAAACGCGGGATCGGTCCACGCTTTCGCCACCACGCGCGCGCCATTGCGCGGGCCGACCCTGGTTTCGTAGGTATCCACGATCGCGTCAAGTGCTTGCGGGTCAACCAAGCCTTTTTCCTCGAGCAGCGCTTCGAGCGCCTTCACGCGAAGCGCCGCGCCCGTTGGTATCGTTCTGTGACCGTTTCCCGCCATCGCCTATATCCGCCCGCCCTTGTGTGTCGATTTCTTTTGCCTGCCGCGCACCGGCGCCTTCGGAACGGGCGCGAGATAATCTTCCCAGAGATCGATATACACGCGCTCGTTTTGCGGCGCCTCGGGGCCCCATAGCTCGGTTGCCTTGAACTCAACCGAGTAAACGTGCTGGCGGCACGGCGGACCGCCGTGCGCGTTGGTGTCGGGAAGTACGTAGGCCCCGCGGTCGCGGCGGATGACGCCGCGATGCGCGCGCGTGTATCGCGCAAGCCGGATATGGCCGAGCGGGTTCAGGTTGCGCGTGATGACCCGATCGCCGGGCCGGAACTTCGCCCTGACGCGCGCCGTTTGAGCGCGCTTCGCCGCTGTTTTGTCGAGAGCCGCGGCAGGCTGGCTCGGCGGATGCGGTGCCGCGCCGCGCCGCTCCATCTCGTCGCGCGTTACGACCCCCTTTTCGGCGAGCAGCGTCTGGACCGCATCGAGCCATCGTTCGTAATACGTCGAGTTGAGATAGCGTGGTGCGGGAATTCGCTCGATGGCGTGGCGGAACTCGTCGACGTTGAAATAACCCTGCCCGATCAGCAGGTTCGCGATCGCGAACATCCGGCCTTCCCAACCTGCATGGAAGACGGGTTCGTCCTTCTCGCGCACCACCGGCCCGAATCCGTCCATCCCGCCCATGTCATGTATGCCGTTCATAGTGGAGTCGCTCTTGTTAGCAAAGCGCAGTGTCGAGCGCCCCCCTCGGCGAAGCCGCTCGCCTCGTTTGGGGGCACGATTATCGTAAACGGGAGCGCATTCGGGCAAGCCCCCATTACGCTGGAAGCGGTGGCTCCATTTCACATTCGCGAGTATCGCGGGATTTCGCTTGAAGCTGGGTTTTCGACGCTGGTAGCCTCGCACGATCGACCATGCAGGATTCGTCGAAAGCGCGATGGCCCGCCGATCTGAAGCTCTTCGCGATTCTCTCGGCCACATGGGCGTTCGGCCTGGCCGGTCGTGCGGCGTTCGGCATGACGCCGTTAACGCACGCGCCGCTTCAGGCGGTTATCGCGGGGATGAAATTTTACGGCGACGCGGCGCGGATGGTTCTCGCAATAGAGGCCGCGATTTTCGCCGCCTTCGCGGCGGGAATCCTGCTCGAGCGGCGATGGGGCCTGATACTCGCGCTATGCTACCTGGCGGAGGTCGTCGTGAGTCATTTCATATTCATCATCGCCTACCTCGATGACCTGAGCCAGTCGCTCGACGTGCGGATTGCGGCTGCCGAAGGTCCTGCCGTGGTGCTGCTCCTGCTCTACGTCTGGATTCGCTCGCGCGACATCCTGCTCTCTGCCGACTGAGCGTTCGCGCCTGCGGCGCCGTATCAGGTGCGCAGCAGGAGCCCGCCGTCGGCTCGGATTCCCGCGCCGGTCACGTAGCCCGCGTCCGATGAAGCCAGAAACAGCGCGACCCGCGCCATGTCCTCGGGCTGCCCGAGGCGCTTGAGCGCGGTCTTTTTCTCCCACACCTTGCGGATTTCATCCTTGTCGAAGTTGGCTCGCGTCATTCCGGTGTAGATCGGACCGGGCATGATGTAGTTGGCGCGGATACCGTATCTTCCGTACTCGAGCGCGACCGTGCGCGTCAGGCCCGCGACTGCCGCCTTCGACGAGCAATACGCGGCAAGTCCATAGTCCGTCGCCTCGGCCATCACGGAGGCGACGTTGACAATACTACCGCCGCCTGCCTTGATCATCGCGGGGAGAGCAGCCTTTATCAGCATGAACTGCGCGCGCAGGTTGACATTGTGCACCCTGTCCCATTCCGCAAGCGGAAGCTCGGCGGTCAGCGCGTTGGTTCCGGTGCCGGCGTTGTTCATCAGGATCGTGAGCTTGCCAAAGCGTTCGAGCGCAAGGCGTACGAGTTCCGACGCGGTGTCCTCGCGGCTCACGTCGGCGGTAAGCCCGACGCTCTCGGCACCCTGCCTTTCGAGCAGCCGCTGGGTTTCCTTGGTCGGTTCCGGGGCGACGTCGCAATGGACGATACGCGCTCCTTCGGCGGCGAACAAAAGCGCGCTCGCGCGCCCGATTCCCGAACCCGCTCCGGTTACGATTGCCACTTGTCCTTCCAGTCTCGCCATCGTGACCTCTTTTCCCTCCAAAGCCTGCGCCGCGCGACGCGAGATGCGCTCGTATCGTGGCGCCGCCCCTGAAACCTACTGCCGGCCTGCCGCCGCCGCAAACTTGCGCACCGGCAAAAAGGGTGCGCTCCGCGCTTCATCGTTATCCCCCCAAGGCGCTAGGATGGGTTCATGGACTCAGGACACGGGCACCACGCCCATCATCACCATCACGGACACGACCGTCACGGCGCCAAGCAGCCCGAGCGCTTCGACCCAGCGCGTGCGGCGTTGCTTGACGATCCGAAGCGGCTCGAATACATGCCGCCCGCCAAAATCTTCGAGCTTCTCGACGCGCCCAGCGGCGGCATCGTGGTCGATTTCGGAACTGGCACGGGGACCTTCGCGATCCCGCTCGCCGAGAATCGTCCCGATCTGACCATCGTTGCGCTTGACGAACAGCCCGAGATGCTCAAGATGCTGCGCGCCAAGCCCGAAGCAGCGAAGCTTCCAAACTTAAAGCCGGTCCTCAATGAGGAGGCGCGTCCGTATGCCGGCAAAGTCGATCGCGTTCTCGCGATCAACGTCCTTCATGAGCTTGGCGACGATGCGATGAAGGAGATCGCGGCCCTGCTTAAACCCGACGGCGCGATCCTGTTCGTCGATTGGAACAGCGACGTCGAGCGCCCCGTTGGCCCACCCCGGGACCATACCTACGGCGTCGCTGAGGCGATTCGGCGGGTGGAGAGCTTCGGCTTTCGGGCCGAGACGCTCGCGCCGCTTCCATATCATTATGTAATCCGCGCCAAACGTGCGTGGACAGCGAGGTGAAAGAGGCTCGATGGACGAGAGAATCGTGGAAAAGCTCAAGGCGCTCGACAGCGCCGTCGCCCGCTACGTGAGGCCCGATACTTTCCCGCTCGCCATCAGGATGCTCGCGCGGGGCGAGCCAGTCCCCGAGGGAGTTCGCGTTCCGAGCTCCGCTTTCAAGGAGAACTGGATAGTATGCCAGACGATCGGCGTGGCACGGCGCTACGGATGGTCGCTCGCGGTCGGCAAGGAAGACGTGATTTGTCCGCTCTCGGCGATCGCGTTCGGCTTCCGCAAGCCCAACGACGCCTATCTGAAGGGATTCGCTTCGGTCGGGATGTATTGCGAGGACGAAAAGGCCGCGACGCGGCTCGAAGCCGAAACCTGGCGCTTTGAGCCCGGCTCTTATGATTACGTGTGTGTCGCGCCGCTCTCCCGCGCCAACTTCGAACCGCACATCGTCGCCGTCTATGGGAATAGCGCGCAGGTGATGCGGCTCGTGAACGCTGCATTGTACAAGCGCGGCGGACGAATCGAGAGCACCACGGGCGGGCGCCTGGATTGCGCGGAAATCGTGATCCAGACCATGAAGACCAGGGCGCCCAAGGTAATTCTCCCGTGCAACGGCGACCGCGTCTTCGGGATGGCGCAGGATACCGAGATGGTGTTCGCGGCCCCGTGGGAGTCTGTGGACGAGCTTCTCGAAGGGCTGGAGGGAACCCAGAAGGGCGGTGTGCGCTATCCGATTCCGGTCGCGATGCGCGGGACGGTCACGATGCCGAAGCATTACCAGGAGCTGCTTCGCATGCTCGAAGACGAAGAGAAGAGGTCCTGAGCAGGGCGGAGAGCGTATCGCCACGCGCCGCATGCCCGTGCCACTGACGAGCCCTGTCACTTCCTTTGCGCGGGAAGTCTTTCTCCCCCGGATGGTGGCGGCGGTAGGACTCGAACCTACAACTCCGCGGATATGAGCCGCGTGCTCTAACCGTTTGAGCTACGCCGCCATCGAGCGAATAAGACTACCCGTAGCTGCCGCGCGGAGAAAGAGGATCAGGGCAGTTCCAGGCGCCGCGATTTCACCTCCGAACTTCCGCGCGAAATCTGGTACATAACGCCTTCGTTGAATTCGAGGCAGGTCAGCTTGCCGCCGTATACCAGGCCGGTGTCGATTCCGATCTTGTACGGCACGTCGATCATCGTGTCGCGCATCGGGGTGTGGCCGAAAACCACCGTTGCGCCGGCGCGATGAGTACGGAAGATGAACTCCTGGCGTATCCAGAGCAGATCTTCGGCATCCTGTTCCTGTAGCTGGCGGCTTGGCTGGATGCCGGCGTGGACGAAAAAATAGGGCGGACGCAGATAGCTCAGCGCAAGGCCGCGCAAAAACTCGATATGCCGCGGGGGAAGATGCTCGACGGCGCGCCGTAGCTCCGATTCCCGCACTCCGTAGCTGTCGAGCGTCGCAGCGCCGCCGTTGAACAGGAACGATTCGCCGTATCGGCCCTGAAACCCGAGAAACGAGAGCATCATGTCCTCGTGATTGCCCTTGAGGCATACGACCTCGGGACCGCTCTGCGAAAGATCGAGTACCAGCTCGATCACATCGCGCGACGATGGGCCGCGATCCACGTAATCGCCGACAAATATCACGGTATCACCCGTACGCGGTGCGATCTTGTGCAGCATCGCGCCCAGTTCGTCGGGACATCCGTGGATGTCTCCGATTGCGAACAGGCGCCCGCCTTCGCGACGGCGCCCGCGCGGCGGCGAAAGGGCGTTGTCAGTCGGCGTTGTTGTGAGCGGCAAGCAACTCTCCGAGTGCCGCGGGATTTTCGAGCAGCCTGCGCGCGGCACTGTAGGGATTCAGACGTCCATGACGCACGCTCGCAACCAGCTCCTCCGCACCACCCGTGCGCAACGACCGCGACGCGCGCTGCGCCAGTTCGCCGCTCACCACTTCGACAAGTTCGTGAGCGCGGCGATTCGCTTCTCGCACGGGGTCGCGATGGGCGTCGAGATAATCCTTGTGTTTGGCGAGCATCTCGACGAGCTTGTCGACGCCCTTGTCGGCCGAAGCCTGGGTCATCACGACCGGCGGCCGCCATCCGTTGGCCGGCCGCAGATGCACGTTCAATTCGAGCTCGGCCTTGACCCGGTCGGCGCCCTCGCGGTCAGACTTGTTGACTACGAAGATGTCCGCGATTTCGTTGAGTCCGGCCTTCATCACCTGCACTGCGTCGCCGCCCTCGGGAATCGTTACCACTACGGTGGTGTCGGCGAGGTCCATGATCGCAAGTTCGGTCTGCCCAACGCCAACCGTCTCGATAATGATGATGTCGTGGCCAAAGGCGTCGAGCAGCTTGACTATCTCGCGCGCCGCACGGCTAAGCCCGCCGTGGCTTCCGCGCGAGGAGATGCTGCGGATATAGACGCCGGGGTCGCGGTAATGGTCAGTCATGCGGACCCGGTCGCCGAGCACGGCGCCGCCGGAAAAGGGGCTTGAGGGGTCGATGGCAAGCACCGCAACCCGTTTTTGCTGCGCGCGATACTTCGCGATCAGCACATTGACCAGCGTGGATTTGCCAGCTCCAGGGGGGCCGGTGATCCCGATGGTGTGGGCGTGGCCGGTTTTTTCGTAAATCCGTTCGATGACCGCATTGCGCTCTGGAGCGCGATTTTCAACCAGGGTTATCAGCCGCGCCAGCGCGCGCTGATCGCCCTGCGCGAAACGCTTTAGCAGCGCTTCGAGCCGAGGGTTTATCGGTGCCGTCTCGGCGCCATGAGAGCCCGTATTTTCCACGGAATCAGCCTTCATAACGGTCGCAAACTCAATGATAGCGGCTTAGGTTCCGATGGTGCAACCAACGCTTTTCTTAGTCGTCTTATGCGAGTGGATTGTGTTCACCGCTTGGGGTTCTTATGCTTTCGCTAAGGATGAAGCTGCCCGACATCTACCGCGATTGGCGGGTCGTGGCCGGTCTCGCGCTGGTATTTCTGGGCGCCGGCAACTGGTGGGTGGGATTAACCAAGGCGCGCGACTCGAGCCAGATAATCGCGCAGGCCGCCAATGTGGTTCCCAGCACTGATTACCGCAGCTTCGACGAATTCGGGGCAGGGGACGGCGGGGCGGTCCTTCAGCCGCTCAGTTCCCAGGGCGAACAGGTCTCCTACGCGCGGGCGCGCATGGACTTCTATCACGTCACCTTTCTGACCGGGCAGCTTATGATGATCGCTGGGCTTCTGCTGGTCTTCCTGGGCTTCATCGCCATAATCCGTAACGATGCCTGGCGGGCGCTCAGGGGTATCTCCACCGAATCCCGCGACCGCCCCGAGGATTGACGCGCGCGAACCTACGATGGTCAAGCTGCTCGCCGAGGCCGCTCCGGCCAAGATCAATCTGTTTCTGCGCGTGATTGGACGCCGGCCCGACGGTTACCATGAGATGGATTCCATCTTTGTGCCGGTATCGCTCGGGGACCGGGTGCGAATCGAGGTGCGCCCGTCGCAGTCGCCGGCGGTTTCGCTCCGATGCGCGCTTGCCTCGATAGCTGACCCGAAGACGAATCTCGCCACACGCGCCGCGCACGCCTTCATGGAGGAGTTCGGCATTGCGGGCCATGTCCAGATCGATCTCGACAAGGCAATTCCGATGGGTGCGGGACTCGGCGGTGGTTCCAGCGACGCGGGCGCAGTGCTCCGGATGCTGGCGGCGCTGTTCGGGATCGATGCGCCCGGGCGGATGGGAGCGGTAGCGGTTTCGCTCGGTGCCGACGTGCCGTTCTTCCTCGATCCGCAGCCGTCGCGAGTCAGGGGAATCGGAGAAATCATCGCCCCCCTCGAGGGTTTTCCGACGCTTCATCTGGTTATCGCGGTGCCTCCCGTCGAGGTTCCGACCGGGCCCATCTTCAAGGCACTCAAGCCCGCGCAATGGAGCGGCCCCGCGCCCGAAGAAGATGTTCGCGCGATCCTGGCGGGGCGGATTTCAGCGTCCCTGCTCGTCAACGACCTCGCGCCGGTTGCGATCGAGCGCCATCCCGAGATTGGCCAATTGAAAGAACTACTTGAGGAGTCGGGAGCGCGGGCGGCGTCGATGACCGGGAGCGGCGGCGCGGTTTTCGGCGTCTTCGACAGTGCGGAGGCGGCCGCCGACGGCTCGGAGCGGATGCGCTCGAAAGTCCCGACCGCGCGTATTTTCGCGGTCCATTCGCTGCCGTGAGCACTGACTATCGAGCACCGTCCATGAAAGGACCTCTGGATTGACAGCATTAACCCCCGCCACTAACATCCGAATGCCCCTTACAACGACGAGGAATTCCTGAACCAACTCAGGTTTTAGCGTCGCGGGGCATTTTCGGGTCTGGCGTCGCAGGCAAGGCGCATCATCCTGTGAATCAAAGGTGCGGCGGAACGGGGTCGACGACTCCCGCTCGGCATCGACATTGGGTAGCATCAGCGTTGCGCCACCGGGCCGACCATGTGCGGCAGAGTTGAGCGACGCTGGGCGGTCGCCAAGCTGGTAAGGCACCAGGCTTTGGACCTGGCATTCGAAGGTTCGAATCCTTCCCGCCCAGCCATGAACGGGCATTGAGATGACCTCCTTTTGCGGGGCCTCGGCGGAGAGCAGAGAGATGTCGGAACGAGCCAAAGACGAACTTGAGATATTCACCGGCAATTCGAACCCCGCGCTTGCGCGGGAGGTCTGTGAGCATCTCAACGTGCGTCTTGGCGAAGCCGAGGTCGGCCGGTTTCCCGACGGCGAAGTGATGGTCGAGGTGCGGGAGAACGTCCGCGGCGGCGACTGCTTCGTGCTCCAATCGGTCTGCACTCCCCCGAACGAGAACCTGATGGAGCTTCTGCTGCTGACCGACGCGCTCAGGCGCGCTTCGGCCAAGCGGATCACGGCGGTCATCCCGTACTTCGGCTATTCGCGCCAGGATCGCAAGGTTGCTCCGCGCGTGCCGATAAGCGCGAAGCTGGTCGCGGATCTGATCACGACCGCGGGCGCTTCCCGGGTGCTCACCGTCGATCTGCATGCGGGGCAGATTCAAGGCTTTTTCAATATCCCGGTCGATAACCTGTACGCGATGCCTGTGTTGATTCAGTACCTGCGCAGGCGTCTCGACGATCAGAGAATCTCGGTCGTCTCGCCCGACGCCGGAGGCGTGGAGCGTGCGCGCGCTTTCGCCCGGCGCCTCAACGCAGACCTGGCGATTATCGACAAGCGCCGCCGGCGCGCCAGCGAAGTGGCGGAGATGCGCCTGGTCGGCGAGGTCAAGGACACCGTCGCGGTTCTGGTCGACGACATGATTGACACTGCGGGAACGATTACCGAGGCCGCACGCGTGGTATCGGCGGCGGGTGCGCGCGAAGTCATCGCCTGTGCGACCCATCCGATTCTTTCCGATCCCGCTTGTGAGCGGCTGACTCGCTCGGCAATAAAGGAAATAATCACCACCAATACAATTCCGCTTCGGGCAAAGGCCCAGGCCGAAATGGCCAATCTCAAGGTTATCTCGGTTGGCGGCCTGCTGGCGGAAGCGATTCGCCGCATCCATAATGAGGAGTCGGTCAGCTCGCTCTTCAACTGAGCGGCGCGGTTCATGATTTCGAGGGAGCGATGGAAACCGGAGAACTGCTTTGCGAGAAAAGGGAGACGGGGTCCAAGGGCCTTGTCCATCGGCTAAGGCATCAGGGTCGCATCCCGGCCATTTTGTACGGTCCGAAGACCACACCCACGCCGGTCTCGGTCAGCGAGACGGATTTGTTGGCGCGCGTTGCGCATACCGCGACCAGCCGCATTATCCGGCTTAAGTCGAATTCAGCAGAAATCGACGGCAGGCACGTTATCCTGAAGGAAGTGCAGCGCGCTCCAGTCTCGCGCAAGATTCTGCATGCGGACCTCTACGAGGTCGACCTTTCCCGCGCGATCCGGGTCTCGGTCCCGCTCAAGTTCGTGGGCCGCGCGGCAGGAATCGCGGCGGGAGGAATCCTGCAGCCGCTCGAGCGCGAGGTCGAGGTCGAATGCCTGCCGTTGGAGATTCCCGAATCAGTCGAGGTCGACGTCAGCGCTCTTGGCATTCATGACGTCATCCACGTCTCCCAGCTGAAGTTCGCCGGCAACGTCAAACCGATCTACGAAACCGACTATCCGGTCGTGACGGTCCTTCCCCCGACCGTCGCGGAAGCTCCCGCAGCCGCCGCTCCCGCCGAGGGCGAGGCTGCCGAGGCCGCTCCCGCCGCCGAGGGAGCCGCTGCCGCCCCCGGGACCGCCGCAGCGAAGGAATCCGGCGCCGCCGCCGGCGGACAGAAGAAGGGCTAGTCCGGATTCGAGTTGCGCGAAGGACCGCGTTTGCCTGGTGAAGAGCCCGAGCCGCAGTCCCTCTGGCGGGGTCGCTGTAGGGTTACGGCGGGGAGCGCGAGCCCGGATCCACACGCAGGAAGGAAATCGGTTATCCTTACTCTCGGGTGAGGAGTCGGGGGTTGGGTCTTGAGGCCTGAGCGACGCGGTTCGAGCTCAAGACCTGGCCGCCTCACACCGCCGGCGTTGTGGCCGCGCGGACGCGACGCGCAGGCGGTGGCGCAAATGGAGGGCGCGTCGCGCGATGAGCTTCGTTCATCTACACGTTCATACGCAGTTCAGTCTTCTCGACGGCGCCAACAAGATCGGCCCGCTTCTCGACCACGCCAAGGCGTGCGGGATGGAAGCGATGGCGATCACCGACCATGGCAACATGTTCGGCGCGGTTGAGTTCTTCCGCAAAGCGACCGAGCGCGGGATAAAGCCGATAATCGGATGCGAGGCGTACCTGGCGCCCGGCAAGCGCACCGACCGAACCCAGGCGCCGAAGACCGACGATTTCGACGGCGGCGGCAACTATCACCTGATCATTCTTGCGAAGAACGCAGTCGGCTATCGCAATCTCTGCCGTCTGCTTACCGCCGCGTACAAGGAAGGGCTTTATTACAAGCCGCGAATTGACCGGGAGATCCTTGCCGAGCTCTCCGAGGGTCTTATCGTGCTGTCCGGATGCCTTTCGGGCGAGCTGGCCCGTGCGCTGCGCGCCGACCGCTTCGACAAGGCGTGCGAAATCGCCGAATGGTACGCAAAAACCTTCCCGGGCCGCTTCTATCTCGAACTGCAGGACAACAAGCTCCATCGCCCGTTCAACGACGCGATTTCCGAAATAGGAAAAAAACTCGGGCTTCCGGTGGTTGCGACCAACGACTGCCACTATCTCCATCGCGAAGACTCCAAGGCCCACGAGGTCCTGCTCTGTATCCAGACCGGCAAGACTCTCGCTGACGAGAGCCGATGGAGGTTCGAGACCGACGAGCTTTACGTCAAGACACCCGAGGAGATGGCCAGGGCGTTCGGCCCCGATTCGCAAGCCTATCGGAACACCGCCGAAATCGCGCGCCAGGTCGATTTTGAATTCGACTTCGGGAAATTCCACTTCCCGGTCTTCAACCCCGGCGCGGGTGTCGATCTTGACTCCGAACTCGAGCGCCAGGCGCGAAAGGGACTCGATGAGCGGCTGGGTGAAATCCGTTCGCGCCACGGCGAGGTGGACGAAAAAGTTTACCGCGAGCGGCTCGAGCGCGAGCTTCCGGTTATCCGCGAGATGGGTTTCTCCGGCTACATGCTGATCGTTGCGGACTTCATCAACTATGCGAAGAATCGCGGCATCCCGGTCGGGCCCGGGCGCGGCTCCGTGGTCGGAAGTCTGGTCTCTTACGCTCTCAGAATCACGGACATCGACCCGATCGAGCACAAGCTGCTCTTCGAAAGATGGCTCAATCCGGGACGGCGCTCGATGCCGGATATCGATACGGATTTCTGCTTTGAGCGGCGCGACGAGATCCTGGATTACGTGCGCGCGAAGTATGGCGAGGACCACGTCGCGCAGATAATCACTTTCGGAACAATCAAGGGCAAGCAGGCGATCCGCGACGTTGGCCGGGTGCTCGGGCTCTCCTTCGGCGAGACCGACAAAATCGTGAAGCTTTATCCCGCCCCCAAGCAGGGACGCGACTTTCCGCTCGAAGCGGCGCTCGAGATGGAGCCGCGGCTGCGCGAGGAGCGCAAGCAGCATCCCGAACTCTTCGATTATGCGCTCAAGCTCGAGGGCCTTCTGCGTCACTCCTCCAGGCATGCGGCGGGCGTCGTTATCTCGGACGTTCCGCTGTCGGATATCGTCCCGCTGTACGTGGACAAGGAACGTTCCGACAATAACCTCGCGATTACCCAGTATTCGATGAAGGGCGTTGAGGAGATCGGGCTGATAAAGTTCGACTTTCTCGCGCTCAAAAATTTGACGCTGATCAAGGAGGCGCTCGACCTGATTCGTGCTGGCGGCAACGAGCCGCCCGATCTCAACCGGCTTGGGCTGGATGACCCAGACACCTACCGGCTGCTTTCCCACGGCGATACGGTCGGCGTCTTCCAGATGACCGAGTCCGGGATGCGCCGGTTCCTTACCGAGCTCAAGCCCTCCTGCTTCGAGGACGTTATTGCGGCGATCGCTCTGTTTCGTCCCGGGCCGCTCGACGCGGTCGAAGACGGCAAGACGATGGTCCAGCACTATATCGACCGAAAGCACGGCCGTGAGCCCGTGCGCTACGACCATCCCGCCCTTGAGCCTGTTTTGAAGGACACCTACGGCGTCATCCTGTACCAGGAGCAGGTGATGCGCGCGGCGCAGGCGCTCGCGGGCTACACGCTGGAAGAAGCGGATATCCTGCGCGCCGCGATGGGCAAGAAAAAGAAGGAGGTGATGGAGAAGGAGCGCGCCCGGTTTGTCGAGGGTGCGGGCCGAAACGGCATCGGGCGCGAGCTCGCCGAATCGATCTTCTCCAAGATAGAGACGTTCGCTTCGTACGGCTTCAACCGCTCGCACGCGGCGGCGTACGCGCTCACCTCGTACACGACCGCGTACCTGAAGGCGCATTATCCGCGCGAGTTCATGGCGGCCCTGATGTCGCTCGAGATGGACGATCAGGCCAAGACCTACAAGAACATCTCGGCACTGCGCGAGATGGGGATTTCGATCCTGCCGCCGGACCTGAACCGCAGCGGCGTGAAATTCACGGTGGCCGAAGGCGGAATCCGCTTCGGCCTGGGCGGCGTGCGCGGCGTTGGGGTCAAAACCGCCGAGGCGATCATTGCCGAGCGCGATGCCAACGGCCCATACCGCGACCTGGCCGACCTTTGCACCCGCGTCGCCTCGCAGCTCCTCAACCGCCGCGTGCTTGAGGCGCTGATCAAGTGCGGCGCCTTCGACTGGACCGGCGAGCCTCGCGCCCAGCTCGCCGCGCAGATAGACGACGCGCTCAAGATCGCTCAGTCCGTACAATCCGACGCCGAGAAGAACCAGATGGGGTTGTTCGGCGGCGCGGCCGCGAAACCGGTCCTGATGCAGAAGCGTAAACCGGTTGCCGAGTGGGACAGCAGGGAAAAGCTGAAATACGAGAAGGAAGCGCTCGGCTTCTACATCACTGCCCATCCGCTCGACAAGTACGAGCAGGAGCTCAGGCGCATCAGCAGGGTTACCACCGCCGATCTGTCCGGCGCGCCCGACGGAAGCCAGGTGCAGCTCTCGGGCGTGGTCCAGGCCGTCAAACTCAAGAACAACAAGTCGGGTAAGCGCTACGCGACGTTCTCGCTGGAGGATCGCGAGGGCGTGGTCGAGGCGATAGCGTGGCCCGAGACCTATCAGAAGTACGAGCAGGTGCTTCTCGGTGACGAGCCCGTAATGGTGCGCGGCAAGCTCGACGTGGACGAGGACCGCGCGCAGATAATCGTCGACGAGCTTCGGCCGCTCCACGAGGCGCTGGTCGATTCGGTGCGCGAGGTCCGTATCCGCGCTCCGCGCGAGCGTCTTTCCAACGGCGGCCTCGAGGAGTTGCGCGGCGCTCTGGAACGTCATCCGGGCCGCTCGCTCACCTATCTCCATCTTGCGCTTGGTGACGGGCGCGAAGCGGTTCTGTTGCTCGGCGACAGCTTTCGTGTAAGCCCGACCGACGCGTTCGTGGCCGATATCGAGCGGGTGATCGCCCCCGGTGCGGTCGAGTTGCGATAGGCGCGCGCCTGCCGATGCGGATTCGCAAGAGCGTGATCTTTTGATAGGCTTGCTGCGGGAGGCTGCCTTCCGATTTCCGTCGATTTGCGAGGTTGCACCTGAGCGTTTCGCCTACGGACACGGGTTCTTCGAGCAGAGAGCGAGCGATCCTGGTCGGGATCGAGCTCGGCGCGGGCGATGAAATAAGCTGCGAGGACTCGCTGTCCGAGCTTCAGGCGCTCGCGCAAAGCGCGGGCGCCGTGGTCGCCTCGACCGTGCGCCAGAAGCTCAAGGCGCCCGACCCTCGCACCTTCATCGGGCGCGGAAAAGCCGCCGAGGTCCGCATGATCGCCGAGTCGGAACGCGCGAGCCTCGCGATCTTCGACGACGCCTTGACGCCCGCGCAGGCGCGCAACCTCGAGAACGAGCTCAAGATCCGGGTAATCGACCGAAGCCAGCTTATTCTGGACATCTTTGCCCAGCGCGCGCGCACGCTGGAAGGCAAGCTGCAGGTCGAGATCGCGCAGTTGAGCTACCTGCAGCCCCGGCTGACCCGCCAGTGGACGCATCTTTCGCGGGTGCGCGGCGGCGGCTCCGGAGCCGGGATGGTCGGAACGCGCGGTCCCGGCGAAACCCAGCTTGAAGTGGACCGGCGCAAGGTTCGCGAACGGCTTGCGCGCCTGCGCGAACGGCTGCGCGAGGTGGTACGCACGCGCACGATTCAGCGCCGCCGCCGTATCGAGGTTCCATATCCGACGGTTGCGCTGGTGGGTTATACGAATTCGGGAAAGTCCACCCTTATGAACGCCCTTACCGCGGCACAGGTTGAAGCGGCCGATCGGCCGTTTTCGACCCTCGATCCGACGGTCCGCCGACTCAAGCTGCCCGGCCACATGAGCGTCATCCTGGTGGATACCGTCGGCTTCATCCATCGCCTGCCGCATATGCTGATCGAATCGTTCAAGGCGACGCTCGAGGAAGTCAGGACCGCGAACCTGCTGCTCCACGTCGTGGATGCAAGCTCGCCGCTCGCGCCTGAACGGATAAGGATCGTTGACAGGGTGCTCGAAGAGATCGGGGCGGGCGCGACGCCGCGAATTCTCGTGATGAACAAGACCGACATGTTGCCCGAAGGCGTGCACCCGGTGGCCGGTTTGGACGGCGTCGCGGTTTCGGCGCTGACCGGAAAAGGGCTGGGCGAACTTCAGCGGGCGGTCGCAGATTTCTTCAAAAGCTCGCGCGAGGAGGTCGCGGTGACGCTGTCGGCCGCGCGCGGAGATTTGGTCGCGATGGCGCGGCGCGACGGCGAGGTGCTGAGTGAGGAGTACCGCAACGGCCAGGTCATGATGCGCGCATTGGTGAGCCGGCCGGTTGCCGGGCGGCTGCGCAAGGCGGCGATTTCCGCGCGAGGAACTTCCGGGACACTATGACGCCCAAGCATCAGCCCGGGCGGGCGCCCATCTTGCGGGTTGCGCGTCCCCCGCTCAGGGGTCTTCTCAACCTCCCCAACCTGCTGACCCTGCTTCGGCTGTTCCTGGTGCCGGTTTTCCTCGGCTTCGTGAGCCGCCATGAATATACCTGCGCGCTTTACGTATTCGCCCTGGCGGCGTTGACCGACAGCCTCGACGGGACGGTCGCCCGATGGTTTCACTCGAAAACCGAGCTTGGTGCGTTCCTCGATCCGTTCGCGGACAAGCTGATGCTGCTCAGCGCGTTCATCGCGCTCACCTTCGAGCATGTCATGCCGAGTTGGGTGCTCGGCGTGGTGATCATCCGCGACGTGGTGATAGTGGTCGGCTACTTCATGATTTCGTTCGTGACCGGCGAGCGGATCCCGGTGCGCCCGAGCTATGCCGGCAAGGCAAGCACGTTCTTTCAGCTCTCATGCATAATCGGCGCGCTCATCCGGTTGGAGGGCAGCTATCCGCGGGAGTGGCGCATGTTGCTATACGCGATGGTTGCGGTCACGGCCGTTTCAGGCATGCACTACGTCTACCGTGGTCTGGTGTGGCTCTTCTACCGCGAACCGCAGATGTTCGAACAGTAGCGGTTGCGGACGTTTTGATCCGCCAGGACGGTTCCCCTCCGGTCAACCACCTTACAAACCATTGACGGTTGCCGGCCCGAGCGCAGGCTTGCGAGGCGAGAGCGCCTGCGGCCGCCCTCGAGGCGCATCGCGGAGTTCGGCACTCTCGGCAAAGGCGCGCGGCGCTAGTTTATCACCTTGGACTGGCGCAGCTCTTCGACTTGCGAGCGCTCGACGCCCGCCTCGCGCAGAACTTCCTCGGTATGCTCGCCGAGCCTGGGCGGGATGCGCCAGATCTTGGCGGGAGTTTCGGTGAACCTTACGCCGGGATTCACGGTCCTGACCTCGCCCACCCCCGGGTATTCATAGACGGTGAAATTCGCGTTAGCGACGATCTCCTCGTCCTTGAAGAGCGTGTCGTAGTTGTGGACCGGGCCGCACGGCACGTCGGCAGCTTCGAGGACTTGCAGCCATTCCGCGCTTGGGCGCTCGGGGAAAAGCTTGGCCAGTCCGCGCATGATGCCGCGAAGGCGCTCGGTGCGATTTTCCACGCCGGTCCACCATTCCGGATGCCCGACGGCGGCGCATAGCCGCTCGTACTGCGGATCGCTGAACGGCGCGATCGTGATCCATCCGTCGGCGGTCTTGAACGGATCGAGCGTGGTCGAGCGCGGCGCCTGATGCTTGTACTGTTCCTCGGGCAGGAACGTGTAACCGTAGATAGTGTCGTTGGCGGCAAACGCCATCATCGCCTCCAGCATCGGTATCTTGATGTACTGGCCGACGCCTCGGGCGCGCGCCGCGTGCAGCGCACTCACGATACTGAGCGCGGCGGTCATCCCCGCGACCTTGTCCGCGAGCGCCATCTTGACCGCGGTCGGCTTGCCATCCTTGCCCGCCTGCACGAAAGCCATCCCCGAGTAACCCTGGATGACGGGATCGAACGCGGGATGTTTGGCGCGGCGGCCCTTGGGACCGAAGCCGCATATTGAGCAGTAAACGATCTTGGGGTTGGAGCGCCGGATGTCGGCATAGCCAATTCCGAGCCGATCGGCGACTCCCGGACGATTATTCTCGACCAGCGCGTCGGCGCGCACCGCGAGCCGACGCACCAGGTCGCGCCCATGCTCCTTCTTGATGTCGATGACGACGCTGCGCTTGTTGCGGTTGAAATTCAGGAAGGCGGCGGTGAATCCGTTTTTCTCGGGACGCCCCACCCGGCGCATCGAGTCTCCCTCGGGCGGCTCTATCTTGATGACGTCGGCGCCGAGGTCGCCTAGAAGCTGGGTACAGAATGGGCCGGATACGACTTGGGTGAGATCGAGAACGCGAAAACCAGATAGAGGTCCGTCTGCCATAAAACCGATTCCTCGAACGCCCGGGTTGGGACCCTGAACACTAGATACTAGTCCTGACGTGATATCCGGTCACGAGCCCGCGTGGCCAAATCTGAAAAGCCTGCGCCAGGCGGGCACCGGTCACGTCCGCACTCAACCGTGACAACCACGGGGGGTGAAAGCTGCTTAACCCGCCCGCGCCATCCGGTCAAGCGGAGAAGTTCCGACGGCGCGACAACCGCCGCTCCCGGCTGACGACCTGTTCAGGAACCGCGAGGGTTGAGAGCGGCCTGGGACTCCGGTTGGGGGGACTTCAACGAGTAAATCCTCTTCAGGTTGTTGCCGGTGAACGGATAGACGTGAACCATCCATCCGAACGCCTGCGGGATGAAGTGGCCGCCCGCCGCGGCGCATCGCATCGCACTCGCGATTTCTCCCTCGAAGCCGAAACGCCCGTCGGCCATGTGAAGCCGGGTCGGCGGTAAAGGCAGATAAGTGCCGCCGCGAGACCGGTGACTGAACCCGCGAACAACCGGCGGGCTTTCGCGCTTGTCGACATGCCTTCTGCCCTCGGCCGAAGCGGCGCCGCACGCTCGGCGCGCCTCTCGATGTTTCAGTTCACCAGGCGCGCGTGCGCGAGCGCGGGAAGCTCGCGGCGCACCTTCTGCAGGTAGCCGAGATCAATCGGCGCGACGGCCACGTCCTCGTGGTCGCCAGCGCGCGCCAGTACGCGTCCCCACGGATCGACAATCATCGAATTTCCGTAATCACTGAACCCGTGCACGTTGGGGCCGAACTGCGCGGGCGCGATCACGTAGCACTGGTTCTCGATCGCCCGGGCCCGCATCAGGGGCTCCCAATGCGCTTCTCCGGTCGGGAAGGTGAAGCAGCTCGGCACAGTGATTACGTGCGCGCCGGCGAAGGCGAGTCTCCTGTAAAGCTCGGGAAAACGGAGGTCGTAGCAGATGCTGAGGCCGATCGTCCCGAGATCGGTCGTCGCGCACACGACGTCGTTGCCCGCAATCTTGCTCGCCGATTCCTTGACTGTTACGCGGCCCGGCAAATCAACGTCGAAGAGATGGATTTTCCGATAGGTCGCAATCCGGCATCCGTCGGGGCCGAGCAGGACGGACGTGTTGTAGCATCGGGTTTCTGCGGAGACGTGCTCAGTGATCGAGCCCGCGAGGATATGGACGCTGAGTTCGCGGGCAAGCCGCGCCATCGCCGCGAGCGACTCGCCTTCGAGGCTTTCCGCCGCAGCCGCTTCTTCCGCGCGCTTGCCGCGCCAGTTGAACGTCTCGGGCAGTGCGATTAGCGACGCGCCGCGCCGGGCGGCCTCGCGCACCAGGCGCTCGGCGCGCTCGAGGTTGGCGGCCTTGTCGGAGCCCGCGCTCATTTGGATTGCGGCGGCGAAGTAGTTCATCGGTCTGTCCGTCCGCGCGCCAATAACGTGGGGAATTCCATCTCAGTAACGCGGGACGCTGGGGTCGGCCTCGCGCGACCATGCGTCGATCCCACCGATGAGATTGATGACGCGTTTGAAGCCGCGGCGCTCGAGATAAAGCGCGACCTGCGCGCTTCGAATTCCACGATGACAGACGACAACCGTCTCCCGGCCGGGGTCGAGTTCGGAAAGGCGCGCCGGAATTTCGCCCATCGGGATGTTGGCCGCGCCGGGTATCGACGCGAGCTCGACCTCCCAGGTCTCGCGCACGTCGAGCACAAGCGGCTTGTCGTCGCGTTCAAGCCGAGCCTTCAGTTCCGCACAACCGATCTCGTCCATTTCCATGATTTCAGCGAGGCGTGCGCAGTCGCACGAAAAAGTCTATTGGGCGACGTCGCTCGCGTACACCCTGACCTTGGCAAACTTCGGCAGGAGCATCAACGGGATGGAAAAGACGAAGGTGTCGCTGGCGCCCGGAGCAAGTGCCGTGAAGTGAGGTTTCTCGTGCAGCATCCGGCCGATCTCGGGCGTGTCGTTCATGCTGACGGCTTTCGAATTGTAAGCCGTCTCGGCGTAAACTGTGCGTCCGCCCGGGTTTTCGAACGCGACCCTGACCTTCACGTAATCGATCGGCCGCCGAGTCAGGTTGACGACTTTGCCCGCGATTACCAGCATCGGCGGCATGCAGCACGAGCGCATGATACGATCGGTCATGATACGCACGCCGACGCGCGAATTGGGTATCGGCTTGGCGAGCGGATGATCGTGAACCAACCGGTTGTAGAGCGCCTGATGCGCGAGCGCATTTCTTTCGACGCTCGGCGTCATCAGTTGCATGCGCGCGACCGCGGGCGTCCCGAGCGTAAGCGATATGAGCAAAAGGATCGCGAGCAACGGCTTGTTCATCGCCCGGCCCTCCCCCATCCAAGATGGTTGTAGCGCGGCGCACCAATGTCAACGTATTATCGGCGGCATATCGTGGCGGCGAGATTTACCGAGAGCGATCGCGGCTTCATGGCCGAGGCGCTGGCCGAGGCGCGCAGGGGTGCGGCTGAAGGCGAGGTTCCGGTGGGCGCGGTCGTGGTGCACGAGGGAAGGATCATCGGGCGCGGGCATAACCGGCCGATAGCGCTCAAGGATCCGACCGCGCATGCGGAAGTCCTTGCGCTCAGGGAAGCCGCGCGGACGCTCGGCGCCTATCGCCTGGTGGACACGACGATTTACGTGACGCTTGAGCCGTGCGTGATGTGCGTTGGGGCGCTCATCAATGCGCGGGTGAAAATTCTCAAGTACGGCGCGCTTGATCCCAAGGCGGGCGCGCTCGGCTCGGTTTACGACATCGGTCGAGACGGGCGGCTCACCCATGCGCTGGAAGTTTACGCGGGCCTGATGGAATCGGAGTGCGCGGCACTGATGCGGGAGTTTTTCCAGACGCGGCGCGGCCGCTAATGCGATTAAAAGGGGAACAAATGGGGAGCTTCAGGTTCTATCGGCGCGTGCATGTCTTTCCCGGACTTTCGGTCAACCTGTCAAAATCGGGGCCGAGTCTTACGATGGGCGTACGGGGTGCGCATGTGACGGTAGGCGCGCGCGGCGTAACGCGGACAATCGGAATTCCCGGCACCGGGATCTATTACACCTCGCGTACGGGACATCACACGGGCTTCCACTCGGCTCACCAGGAAACGCCGCTTTCCCCCGACCAGCAGGCCAGGGCGGATCGGAAAGCGGAGCGTGCGATGGGATGTCTTGTGCTGATGATCATCGCGGCGTTTTTCTTCCTGCTCGGCGCGATAGTCAAGTAGTTGCGCCGCACGAAGACCCGTTCGGTTGACTGGGGAGCCTTAAGTGCTCTACTGAACGTTCGTTAGCAGGTTCGAGCGAGGAGCGGGCGTCGCATGGATCTTTCCAAGCTTGTCGTCGATTGCGATTCGCATGTGATGGAGCCGGCGGATCTGTGGGAACGGTACATCGAGCCGCGTTACCGCGAGCGCGCGATCCGGGTGATACGCGATCCCGCCGATGGGATGGAAGTCCTGTTGATCGACAATCAACCGATATTGCGCGGGACGCTGGGCGGTCTCGGCGGGGTGGATATCGACCGGCGCAGGCTTCTGATGCCGGGCCGGGTAAGCTACGCCGAGGGATGTCCGCCGGCGAGCTACCTCGCTGAGGAGCGGCTTAAGCTGCTTGATTCGTGGCAGGTCGACGCGTGCGTGCTGTTCCCGACGGTGGGAATCCTGTGGGACGTCAAGGATGACGGACTCGCGTCGGCGTATGCGCGTGCCTACAACAACTGGGTCAACGATTTCGCTTCGCGCGAGCCGCGTCGCATGATCCGGATCGCCCACCTGGCGCTGCAGGATCCGAAGGAAGCCCTTGCCGAACTCAGGCGATGCCTCAAGCTCGGGTTCAAGGGGGTCTTTCTGCCGCCCGAGCCGATTGACGGGAAACGCTTCTCGCACAGCGATTTCGATCCGATCTGGAGCGAATGCGAGGACGCCGGAGTCCCAGTCTGCCTGCACGTGATCGTGCGCTTCAATCGCGCGCCGGGGATGCTCGGCAATTTCTATCAGCCGGGCGAATTCCGCGCCGTGTACGGGTTCGCGCTCGGCGGTTTCGCGCAGGTCGTGCCGGCGATGATGACGATGATCGCCGACGGGCTTTTCGACCGCTTTCCGCGGCTCAAGGTGATGTGCGTGGAAGCCGGATGTGGATGGGCACCGTACATCATGGACCGGATGGACGAGAAGTACGAGCATCTGGGCTGGACCTATCCGCTCAAGATGAAGCCGAGTGAGTATTTTCGACGCAACATATGGGTCGTCGCGGAGCCCGAGGAGAGGACGATCGGCACGGTGATGGAGTTGATGGGCGAGGAGCGCGTGCTGTGGGGCTCCGACTACCCGCATATCGATTCGACGCTCGAAGCGCCGCGGCTCATCCGCCAGAGCGCGGCACCGCTTAGCGCCGCGCGCCGGCAAAAGCTGCTTGGCGCCAACGCGGCGCTGGTTTTTCCGCTGGATTAGACCCGCGTTCGCGCGCCGTTGCGCTCCATTTCCCGGCCGCTCTCTCGCCTGCGACCGTCTTCGGTCTTGCCCGCGCCAGAACCCAGCCGGAGGAAGGTACGAGCGGCGCGCTAGCCGAACATCCGTTTTGCTTCGGCGCGAAGCTCGGCGCGGAAATCGGGATGCGCGATCGCGATCATCTCGTTTGCGCGTTCGCGAAGCGACTTTCCCTTAAGCCGCGCGATTCCGTATTCGGTTACGACGTTGTGCACGAACGAACGCGGGGAGCTGACGACGCTTCCCGGCGGAAGCCCGGGCACGATTCGCGAAACCCGCTTGCCGTTCACTATCGAACTTGACGGCGTGACGAGGACCGTCGTCCCGCCGGCAAGACATGCGCCGACCACGAACGCGGTCTGGCCGCCGGTGCCAGTGTACATCATCGGGCCGATCGATTCGCCGTTCGCCTGGCCCGTCAGATCGACCTGCATCACGTTGTTGACGGAGATCAGGCCCTCCTCGCGCGCGATGAACCGGATGTCGTCGGTGAGATTGAAATCGTAGAGATGGAATCCGGGATGGCCGTCGGCGAATTCCAGCTCCTCGCGCGGGGTCCCGACCGCAAACGCGCTTCCCACGACCAGGCCGGGGAAAAGCTTCTTGTACTTGCCGGTCAGAACTCCCTCGCGCACGAGATGCGTCGTGCCGTGCGGGATGATCTCGGTCTGCATCCCGAGGTCATGGTGATTTCGCAGATGATACGCCAGCGAGCCGGAAGTCGAGCCCACGCCGATCTGGATCGTCGAGCGGTCGGGAATCAATTCCCTGGCCACTATTGCGCACACTGTGTTCGTGATGCGCGCTTCTTCATCGGACGGCGCGGGCAGCGGCGAGTCGGGCAGCGGGATCGTGCGTTCGACAAAGTAGTCGATTTCCGAGATGTGCATCTCGTTGTCGCCGCCGATACGGACGAATTTCTCGTCGACCTCGGCAATAACCAGATCGGCGTTGCGCGCGAGCAGCTTCGACATGATCTGGATATCGCCGAAATTGACGTAGCCGCGCTCGTCGGGCGGCGTGACAGTCATCAGGTAGACGTTGAAGTTGTCGAGTGCGGGCGGCAGATGGCCTTCGCGGTAGTAGGAAACCGGCGTGAACTCCGCGTCTCCGCGCGCGTAGATATGGCGGTCGAGCGGCGAGAGGTACATCGATTCCAGCCGGAAGCGCTCGCCCAGTCCGGGCAGGTCCCAGTTGAAGAACGCGGCACCGTGGTTGACGACGACGTCGTGCGTCTCCATCAGGCGCCCGGCAAGCGCGGCGCACAGCGTGAACGGCGTCCCCTGCGCGATCGCGATCGCGACGCGATCGCCCGGGCCGATATGACTGACGGCTTCGTCAGGCTCGACCAGCTTGGCCCCGAGCCGGGCGCGCCAGTCCTCCAGGTATCGAGCGGCGGCGGTACCCATCAAAGCCTCCTGTGGGCGGATTACGAAAGTGTCGGGTCGATTCCTATATCGCGCAGAATCGCGCTGGTGCGATCGTTGAGCAGGCCGACCTTTTTCATGTTGCTCACGACGGTCGAATGCATCTCGCGCCGGAACACGTTGCGGAAGTAGGTTGACTCGGCGCCGCGCGCAACCTCGACCCGCACGCGCCTGACCTTCTCGATTTCCGCCTCGCCCATCCCGATTTTCTCGTACGCTTCTTTCGGAAATTGGCCGCGCAAGACGAGAACGATCGCCTCGCCCATGAAGTCCTCGACCTCGCGCCGATCACTCGGGCTGAGCGAGCGGATCTCGTCGGGCAAGCTCAGAATTGAAAAACCCATGTGACGCGATTCGTCGGAGAGAATCCGCTTGCAGATCTGGCGCAGGAGGGGATCCTTCGCCGTTTCGCCGAGCAGGCGGAACAATGCGACCGCAAAGGTTTCGGCGAGAAGTTGCAGGCCGACGGTCTTGATGAACCACTTGTCGGTGCCAAGGATGAAATCGAACAGTTTCTTAAGGTTGGACGACATCGGGTAGACACGCCCGCCGCACTTTTCGAGCAGGTAGCGGCTCAAAACCTCGGTATGGCGCGCCTCGTCGACGACCTGTGTCGACTGGAAAAACTTGGCGTCATTGCCCGGCACCATGTCGACCAACTGGCTGCAGGCAAGCATCGCACCCTCCTCGCCGTGGAGCAGTTGCGAGATTCGCCACGAGGAGAACTCGACGTTCAGGCGCGCGAACGTTTTGGCGTCGAGATGGGAAAGCGCGTCGGTGCCGTACCCGTCGATGAGTTCATCGGCGAAGATGCCGTTGTCGAGGTCAAGCGGCGTACCCCAATCGATATCGCGCGAGGCGTTCCATTGGTCGCGCTTCGCGTTCTCGTAGAGGCGTCGCATGTCCGGCGCCTGACACTCGTACAGGCGCTGATAGACCGTGTCGAACGACGCTGGTATCCGGTGGGAAGTGGTGAATGCGCTGCTCAAGTCTGCGCTCATCGGCTGCCCGTCCTCGAATGATGTGGAAAATCGCCCCGCAAGAAACTTACCACATGGTAGGCTTGCGAGAAAACTGAAAAATTCGCCGCCTGATGCGCGGAGCTAACGGCAACCGCTTCGCGCGAATGCGATGCGGCCGACCCTGCGACTTTCTCCTTGGCCCAGGGTTAGGCTGGAACTCGCCAGGAAATTCCGCCGTGATTCGGCCGGTTGTTGGGTCAGCTAAGCAGGCCCACACCCGGCATGCGCTGCGTGGCGGGCGCACGCCGAGGTGCAGGCCGCGTGAATGCATGGTTAGGGTTTCAAGGTCAGATCCGCGGATGAAGGCTAGACGAGGAGCATCCTCACGACCGCTATCACGATATGCGAAAGCAGGGTCTCGATTACTGCGACCAGTATTGCGGACATCGTCGTCTCCTCCCGTTTGACTCCGGCTCGGCTCTCGAAAGCCGGGTCTCTGCTGCTGCTTTTGAATTTAACCGATGCTTGGGGGCCGCGCTTCGAGTTGCGTGAATCCGATGAAAAGCTTGTGTTACGCGCTTGTTAAATTGAATGGGAAATACGTTACGCACCGGTAAGCGATTAAAAAGCGAGGAACACGACATCATAAGCCTTCCCGTCGAGGCGGAGCTGATTTGCCATAAGCCGGTTTCGAACCTAAGCTTTTTGACACCGCTGGTTGCCGGTGTTTTGGAGAATTGCCATGGCAGGAAACAGTGAAACCCCGCCCCACGCAGAGCCCCATGAGCATCACGAACACGCCGAAGCCAAAGCCTCCGAGGTCGGCGACGGCGTTACGATCGTCTCCGCAGCGGCATTGCTCGGGCTTGGCGCCATAATTCAATCCGAGATGCTGGCTGGGATGGCGATCGGGGCCGGCGTGGTGCTTGCCGCAAGAGCGGCTTCCAGGCTTACGGCCGACGTGATGAGGCCGCTGGCGAAAACCGCCATCAAAGCCGGCTACGCGGCTGCCTCGAAGATAAGCGAGCTTGCCGCGGAAGCGGGAGAAGAAGTCCAGGATTTAGTCGCCGAGGCGCGCTCCGAGTACGAAGGGAAGCCTTCGCCGCCGATGACCCACTGAGCCCGCGACGGCACTCGCGGACGACCGGCCACTGGCAAGCGCGCGAGAAAAACGAAAAACCCCGATGCGTCCAGCCGCCTACATAGCCCATCACATACCGGGCCGAATCCGCATTCGGATTCCCGCGGCCAAGCGCAATTCGCAACTGCTTAGCCAGGTCGGCGAGAAACTGGCCAAAGTCAGCGGGGTTGAAAGCGTCGAGTCCAGCGCGCTCACCGGCAGTGTCCTCATCCGTTACGATCCAGAGCTTCACGGCAAATTGGTCAGGATACTCAGCGGGCCGGGCGAGTCGGCGATGCCGTTCGAGTTGACTGCCCAGAAGGCGCCGCCCGCGCGACCCCGGGCGCGTTCGCGCCGGCGCAAGTCGCGGCGGCGCTCGCACGTCGCCGAGGCAGTATCAGACCTGTTCACGGAATTTGACGACGCGATTCGCGACGCGACCGACAATGAACTCGACCTGAAAGTGCTACTCCCGGTCGTTGCCGCGGCATTCGGACTGTGGGTCCTGCCGCGTGCGGCATCGACGCCGCTATGGCTTACGCTGATGATATTCTCGTTCCACTCGTTCATGTCGCTGAACGCCGGGGACTCGTTCGGCCTTGAAGCGATCGAGGCTTCGGAAGAGCTGCTCGGCTGAGCGCAGGCCCGGGCTGACTCCCGTCATCGTGTCCACGGCGGGCTAGCGAGCGTGGATGGCCTGTGCGGTCGCGCGCCTGCTAAACTCGTCGCCGGCATCACAAGCAAGGCATGGCCGCAATTTACGCACGCCGGCCGGCGCAAAAAAGCCAAGGGCCAGACCCGGGCGTCGTTCAGGCCGCCATGCGAGGGAGTGAGATACGGGTGGCTGGTGACATCCAGGTCAGGTCGAGCGGGCGGACGGTGGGGCTGTTCGCCTCGATGCGGCGCGGGCGATTGCTCGACGTGCCGTGCGGTGCGGCCGAACAGTCGAGGGCGCTCCAACGGCTCGGCTTCGAGGTCGTATCGATCGACCTGTTTCCGAAACAGAGCGGCTCAGGCGCGCTTAGGATTGTGCGCGCGGACGCAAGCCGGAGTTTTCCGCTTCGTAGCGCGACCTTCGACTACGTTCTCTCGCGCGAAGGTATCGAGCATTTGGAGAACCAGGCCGGTTTCGTGCGCGAATGCGCGCGGGTGCTGAGGCCGGGTGGCAAGCTGGTCGTCACAACGCCCAACGTCAGCCATCTGGCGGCCAGGTTGAGCGCTTTCCTGACCGGGCAGCGAAACCTGAAACGCGGACTGGTCAACGAAGTGCAGACGTTGCGCGGACGCAACGGGTCTCATCTGTACCACGGCCACGTTTTCCTGATCGATTACTACCGGATGCGCTATATCCTGCGCATCGCGGGTTTCGAGCGTTTGCAGGTCTTCACCGATCGTTACAGCCCCACCTCGCTCGCGCTCGCGCCGATAACTCCGCTTATCAAGGCGAGCATGCGGTACGCCGCATGGACGGCCGCGCGCCACAACCTCCGCAAGCATCGGAGCGCCGCGCCGGACGAAGTGACCAGCGAGATAATCCGCCACGTTACGTCACCGGCGCTGCTGTTTGGCAAGCGGATGATCATCGTCGCCGAGAAGTCTACGGGCGTCGAATCCCCCTGCGAAACAGCCGATGCGAGCGGAGCAAGCGGGGATCTGGAGGGTGGGCGTTTCTCGCAGGCGAGCTGATGAGGCCGGTGGCCGACCAGGTGCCGCAGCGGTCTGCCAGGGCAAGGTGGGGTCCTGCTTGACTGTTACGGCGCGAACGGAAATGCTGAACATCCTCGCGGAGAGGTTCGGGAGTCTGGTTTAACCGGCGTGACTCGAAATCACGTGTCCCCTCGTGGGACCGGGGGTTCAAATCCCCCCCTCTCCGCCAGCCAGTTTCATCGACGTAAATACCCCCCGCATTGCTCGATCGTTGGCGCACCCGCGTGGGGACAACGCGCGGCCGGTCATCGAAGGTGGTGAGGTTGCGGGTTCACCCCCACGCGTGGGGACAACTTACTCCGAGACGTGCCGCAGATTTGGGATGGCGGTTCACCCCCACGCGCGTGGGGACAACGGAAGTCGGACGGCTCATCAATGTTTGGCTTGCGGTTCACCCCCACGCGCGTGGGGACAACAGCCGATTGGCAGAGCGCCATCAACGATATGGCGGTTCACCCCCACGCGCGTGGGGACAACTTTCATATTTGCTTTCCATGGCACGTACCTTCCGGTTCACCCCCACGCGCGTGGGGACAACAAATCGCCAATCCGAAGCGTCGACGTTAGCGACGGTTCACCCCCACGCGCGTGGGGACAACCAACGTTCAGCCATACCGAGAAAAAGTCATTGCGGTTCACCCCCACGCGCGTGGGGACAACGACTTCGCATCGTGGCATTGCGTCTAGCTCGACCGGTTCACCCCCACGCGCGTGGGGACAACTGGAGGAGTATGAGCTGTTTGCGTTCCCCGACCGGTTCACCCCCACGCGCGTGGGGACAACTCGCGAGTCCGTTGCACGCGCACAAAGGTTTGCGGTTCACCCCCACGCGCGTGGGGACAACTGCAACCCGTCAAGAAACCAATCATGGAATTCCGGTTCACCCCCACGCGCGTGGGGACAACTTTTCGTTCTTTTGCTGCCCATAGCGTACTTTCGGTTCACCCCCACGCGCGTGGGGACAACTGACGCTGCGCTTCCCGACTCGCTTTCCGCTTCGGTTCACCCCCACGCGCGTGGGGACAACGCTCACCCGGACGCGCTTCTACAAGGTGAGAGCGGTTCACCCCCACGCGCGTGGGGACAACGCCACCGACGACCGGCACCCGATCTGGCACGCCGGTTCACCCCCACGCGCGTGGGACAACTCCGCCGACGCAGTGGCGACCGCCTCATCCGGCTCGCCGCGATTCACTCCGCCCGGAACCTCGCCCTTGCGATCGTCCCACAGCGATCCCGGCGCGGCCGGGTCGCTGTCGAAGTCGTAATCGGCGGTCATGTCGGGGGCACCAAGGGCGCGTTCGATGTCGGGCACGATTCGCTGGAGCAGACGCGCGGCGCGAAACGAATCGCGGCAGGCGCGGCGCACTCTCGACTCCAGGTTTTCGACCCCTTCGGCGACGACGTGAAAGGCGACCGGAATGGTGACTTCGGTCTTGTAGAGATCGGCCACGTCATACACGAACGAAAGCATCTTGCCGGTGTGAATGAAGCCGAGAGCGGGCGAGTATCCGGCCGATATGATCGCGGCATGGCAGATCCCATAGAGGCAACTGTTGGCCGCCGACAGTGCGCGGTTGACCGGGTCGGCCTGGCTCCACTGGTCGCGCTTGTAAGAGCGGCCGAACCATGGCACCCCCGTTTCCGCGCTGGCTCGCGCGTAAGCCTGGCGCACGCGGACGCCCTCAATGCCACGCATCTGCTCAAGCGAAAGCGAATCGTCCAGCGCCTCGTCGAAGCGCATCCGGTAGAGTTTCATCACCACGCCAAGCCTGAGCGCACGATGCGAGCATAGCCAGGCCTGGCGCAGGATGTTTCGGGCGAAACGGGTCTCGCCCTGTCCCGCAGCATACATCCTGACACCTTCCTCACCGGTCCATGCGACCAGGCATCCGTTGTCGGCAAGCGCCCGGATCGCGGCATGAGTAATCGTGGTTCCCGGCCCGAGCATCAGCAGCGTCAGCGACGAGCATGGAACCGGGAATTTGCCCTGCTGGTCGTGGATCGCGATCGCCTTGGCCTCCTGGTCAACCCGGCAATGCTCGACGTACAGGTAGCTCAGGCTGTCGCGGACTTTCGGCAGGACCCGAAGGTTGTTCATCGGCCGCCCCCCTTGTTTACCACGGATGATCCTGCTCCTTGGCGGGAATTGTGCCAAGCGGAAGAAACTGCCTGCGCCGGTGGATGAGATGAAGTTCGGCGAGGGTTCCGTCTCACCCCGGGGAACGATGTCGGAATTAGGTCGCGGCGGGAGCGACCGATAGCAGACCGAAGCCAAAGGCTTTGCCGGGGCCGATACCTCTGACGATGGCTTCTTGGAACTTTGCGGGGTCGCTGACCTTGAGGATCCCGTCGTACCGGGCGGCGAATAGCCTTTGTCCCTCGCCATCGCGGTCCTTCTTTATGTAAACATAGCCCGGCTGAACGGTGATGGATTCCCTGTCGATCGAAAATCCGGCGAGCTCGGCCTTGCGAGCGAGCCAATCGTACAGCCTGTCGGCCGGCACTGGGACGCGCTTTCCATGGCGGCGGCGGCCGTCGGGCGCGCTCTTCGTGTCAATCTTGCGCGTCGGATTCGCCACGAGGCGAAATCTGAGAGTCTGTTCTTTTGCGAAGCGCGGATCGAACGGCTTCACCTCCGGACAAGCCGCCAAAAGATAATTGGCGTTGTGGAAGGCATAGTCCCAGTCGGGATTCATCGCTGACGCTACGACAATAACGACGCGGCCGCCGGGTTGTGGATCTACGCGGAACAGGAAACCGGCGTCCGGTCGCCGGGAAATATGGACCTGCCGCGGCTCGCTGGCATGGGCCTCAGGAAAGTCATTAGCGTTGAAGGGCTTGAGAAACTCGGGATCATCAGACCTCTTGGACGCCGACGGAAACGCCATGCACAAGCGCTGATGGACTTGGTAGCGGTTGTGCAGCCAATGCCGGCCGGGCCGTGGCCGGTCCGGGTCGTTACCCACGTCGATCAACAGGCAGGATAGGTACATGTCTATTCCACCTCCTCGGCATCGAGGCGCCGGCGGCGGGTCTCTAGCGAGCGAAAGCGGATGATTTCGCCGCGCTTCTCAATGATCTTGTCGCGCCAGCGCGGGTCCTCGGGATTGATGCGGTCCAGGCCCATGCCCAGCCCATACTCGATCATGGTCACCGCGTCGTGGCAGAGACGGCACAATGAGCGCAGGTCCTCCAAGGCTTCGCCGCCCCCGGCACGGCGATATGTGACGTGCTGCACGGTCGTGGCTGGGGACTTACAGAAAACACAAAGGTTCTTGTCCGCTGTGAGTCTTTTTTCGCGAACCGCCCGGAACTCGCTATTCTGATAATCCGCGCGCGGCCGAGGCGGAGGCGGCAAGAGGTGCTGCGTAGCCTCGCCAACACCGACCGCTATGCTCGTACGTATGACCAGTCGCGCTTCATGTACCGGCGGGTCGAACGATACCGGCGCGTCGTACCAGACCTCGGCTCCGGCGGGCGCCGTGGATTCTTCCTCGGATGGCCGCCACTCGATGAGGCAGGTCAGTCCGTCCCGCGGTGGCTCCCCGTCGATTTCCTTGAGGCGCGGATGCCAGCGCACGGCTCGCAGTGCGGCAAGCAAATCCTCTTGGGTTGTTGGATCGCCGGTCTCACCCTCACGGGTCATCTCAAGTACAGGCATACTTGGCGGACACGACTTGCGGCCCAGGAAGAGCGGCCACTTCGGATTCTTCAAGGCATCGCGAATGCATCCGATCAGCTTAGCATCGCCCTGAAGCGCCACGAGAAAGCTCGCATCGCAAAGGTACTCACGCCGGCTTTCGAGGGTTTCGATTTGTTCTGTGGTCGCTGTTTTTTTGATCCCGCCCTCGGCCTTTAACACGCCGTAACCGGCGCCAACGGTGTGATAGTCCCACCAGCGTACGCCGGGCCGGTCGATCCGAACGCCCATGCGAAGCTGGTTGAACTCTTCCAGCCGATTGCGCGCCTCTTTGCGCGAAAGTCCCATCGCGCAGCAGATCAACCCGATCACGCCGGACTTCGTCGGTGCTTCGGCTGTTCGGCGGATGACGAACTTGGAGTTGTCACCCCACGCCTGAAGCGGACCCTCCAACCGCAGTAATACCGTGTTGCCGTCCGTCATGACGCAGTCTCCGCCGGATAAGCCTGGGCAGCGTCCGCCACCGCCTTCATCACATTGCTTATAAGCGTATCGAGCGACTGGACGTTGCGGTCGCCCTCTACGACCGGTCTTTCTTTTTCGTGCTCACCGGCTTGGGGGTCGATATACTTAAGGCAGTGTCGGCCGCCCGGCGAGAACCAGAAACGTTCGGCCTTGATGCCGTAACCCTGCGCGATTTCGTGCACGTGCTGGCCCAGGCGGGCGACGCTTTCCGCGATCAGACCGCGCGACGACTTGAGCGGGACCGGGTTGGCGAAAGCGTTGGCGTAGCTGATCGGCGCGGATCGCCCCGTTTTGATCTCTACAAGGATGCCCTCTGGAAGATTGTATGCGGCGAAGCTCTTCTGCTTGCCGGAGGGCGTGCTCATTGCAGCGCCATAGATGAACTGACTGACCGTGAACTGCGCCAGTTTCACGTCGCCGCCGAGATTCTTCAGGAGCTGATCCCAGTCGACGCAGAAATATTTGTAGAAGCAAGCGGATGCATACATCGCCTCGTTGACATGGCCAGCCCCCGTGCCCTTGGCACAATCGTCGACGGCGGTGAAGTAGTCCACTTCATTAATGGCCTCGTGCGTTGAAATTGCGTGCGCCGCCGACAGTGCAGCTTCGACGTGAAAATCGAGCTTGCGAAACAGCCCATTCGAGTCGAGTTCAGTCATCCGGCCGAAGAGCGCGATATCGGGAACCGCAGCGGGCCGGTCGAGGGACTCTGATAACGCGCTAGCGAGGGAATCAGGATCACGGTCTCCCTTCGGCTTCCGCCATTCTTTTTGGACAGCCTCGGCCATAGCGTTGATCGTCGATGCGGGCAAAAACATCAGGATGTTGGTCGCATTGGGATCGTCCTTCGTGGGATCGCGCTTCAGCCCGCCCTTCTCGAACGCTTTGGCTACGAAATCGATGAGCTCCTCGGGGGCGGGCGCTGAACCGTGAGCTTTCTCGGCCAGGATGGTGATCAGTCTGCGTGTTCGCACGCCTCCGTCCGCCTCCATCGCGCGCTGGAAGTCGGAGCTGCGCCGGATGCTGCGCTTGAGGCATTGGCTGGAGATACGGGCGCGCGTGACGCCGCCGAAAATGCAAGTCTTGGGCGCGCCCAGGTCGTCGCGGTTCAGATTTGACGGGCTGTGGTTCTGAATCATGTGGATTTCAATCAGCATGCGGAGTCCTCCCTTTTTGACGGACAGCGGTCAACATACATTTCCGCCCAGATCTCGCGGACATCGCGCGCGCAGCGGTGTTCGGCGCCGCGGTCCCAAATCGATAAATCGTCCAGCAGTTGGACCCAATCGAGGCCGGTCGTCCCGCGAGGGGCCACCGAATCAGCCACAACGGACAGTGCCCATCGCAGATGCGGTTCCAGGCCGGACAGTGGCGAGTTCAGCAACGTGTTAAAGCGCCGGCGGAAACGCTTGCGGCCGAATTCCTCGAGTGGCTCGTGACTGCCCAGGAGCACCGGCAGAAAGGCGCCATTGGGGCGCATGTGCTGCAGCGGAAACGCAGCATATAGCTTGGTGACGAGCCAACTCGGTTCGCGTTGGGGGGTGCGCGGACTCTTCTTCCGCAGGGGCCACCACAGACCTGTAAACAGGTCAAAGCCCTGCAGGGTGTGATCGAGCGGCTGACCGGCAAGCCGGCGCAAGCGGGAGAGTTCCCCGTGTTTCAACTTCTGCAAACGTTGAATGAATTCCTCCGTCTGGCTCAACGTTCACCTCGCTTTCTCGGCCGAGGCTCGGGGGTGCTCTTCGACGGGCCCCGGTTGCTTCGGAGCGGCGTCCCGCCATTTCTCCATTGCGCTGCGCAACTCCCGTTTAATCGAATCGATGGCCTCTCTTCGGTCCAGCGCCGAACCACCAACAATGACGCGGCATGCCCGCGTGAGCCTTTCTTGAAGAATTCGCGCAACGTCGCCTCGCCAACGCTCCGTGCAAGCGCGGACAGCGTCGTCACCGTTGGCCTCTGCCAGTTCTTCCACGAATTGCTCGAAGCGTTGTCGCAGCGCATGTTCTGTCCCGGCAGCCGTGTCCGCCAGCGCCGCCTTGATCTCGGGGCGGTTGTTGGGGTTGCGCGGCAGCGCGCGGATAAGGATTTTCGTGAGGCACAGACTATCGAGGTTATCAAGCTGTTGAAGCTGTTGGAGTGCGATGTCGAGGAGACGATGGTTTGCGACAAGGCCGTCGGGGGCGTCCCAGATGTCGCTGTGCTCGTCGAATTTCTTGGCCTGTTTCGTGAACGGCTCGAAGCAGGCGACGCGAAACCGTGACGGCCGTCGAAAGCGCGTCTGTGCCCAGGCGAGACCGGGAACGGCAGCGTCCTCATCTCCCGCGCGTACGGATTCGAGAATCGCGCGAGCAGTTCGACGCCAGTATCCGGCCTCTTGCATTGAATACTTGATGGGGTCGGGGCCACGTAAGGCGCGATCTTTGCGATCGCGCCCGTCCTCTGATCGATTGCCTGTCGGCAACAATGCGACATATGGATCACGCCATTCGCGGCGATCGCCCTTGCGGCTGCGCCCCTTCTTGAATACCAGCTTCGAGACAACGGGTCCTGCCGTGCCACAGCAGGCGCACTTATCTTCGGTCAGCGGTCCAAGCCAAACGGCGCGCGGCTGCCACGTAAGACCTTCGAGTACCCCGATTTTCGTATTCTTGTCATCGCCCGTCTTGGAATCCCATGCCGGTCGATCGCTCTGCGAGTTCTGCGCTGGCCAGTTGAGCAGAAGGGTTTCCAGCAGCGTATATCCCGCCGTCATAAAGTAAATGGGCGGAGCGTCGTTGATCGAAGGCGATAAGCCCCGACCCCCTTTCGTCGCGCAGGCGGGAAGCCGCACCAACCCCATCGCGCAGCAAGCAGGACAGAGCGCGATGTCCCGGTCGTGGACATGCCGGAAATGATTGATCTCGGTTCCGGCGGGAAGATAGGCGAAAAGGTCAGAGACGGGGCGATTTGGCCGCTGCTCGGATTGCTGTGAATCCTGGTAGAAGCGTTGGCGGTTCGCAAACAGTTCGAATCTCGCCTTGTTATCGTCGAGCTTCCCGAGCCAGGCATCCGGCACCCCCTTGGCCGTCTCGCTTCGCAACAACTGCGCGATCTCCTCCTTGCTGACATCGGGCTTGCACCACTGGAGTACCGCCAGCAGGAACCGTAGCAGCGCGACGTTGTCCATCGGGTTGGAGGCGGCTATCTGCCGGATGCCGCCCGCTTGCGTGAGCGCATCCTTGATACCGACACGGCGGAACTCGCCGTCGCTCCAGAGAACTGGAATCCACTCTTTTTCAAGCAGGTTGTAAGTCACATCCTCCCTCTCGTTGCGGCCGCGCGATCGCTTGTGCCACTACTACTCCGCGCTCACACAATAGCCCTCTAATCTGATTAGCCAGTGCGGTGCGGTTCTTGACTAACTGCTCGCGCACCCGATGGAGCGCCTGCAGATCCTGTTGCTCTTCATTCTTGATCGGCACGAAGCGCATCGATGGCCTGCTTACCGCCTCGCAGATCGCCTCGGCGTCATTGGGGTCATTCTTGTTGCCCTTGCGGTAGGGGATGACGAACTGCGGGCTCATCAGCTTAACCGTGTGACCCAGCTTCTCGATCTCGCGCGCCCAGTAGTGCGCCGAGCCGCACGCTTCCATTCCCACCAGACACGGCTCCAGCTTGACCAAAAAAACCAGCAGCTGCTTGCGCGTGACCCGTCTGTGCACCGCCACGCGCCCGAGTGCGTCTACTCCATGCAACCCGAACGTTTCCTTTGCCAGGTCGATGCCGAGTGTTTTAACGTTCACCTTGGACCCTTCCCGTTATTCTGTTGCGGATGGTCGAGATTACCATCCTGGCCCTTCATGAGGCCGTTTTAGAAAACGGGGCTGGGTCCATCCACATCATTTTGACCCTCCGATTGTAACTCGCCATTTAGACCAGACGGCCTACTTCGGCAAGGTTTTAGGCGGATCACCGGCATCGCGAACCGCACGATCGACGATTCGGCTGCGTACGTCGGAGCGTGGCTCTGCCGCCTGTTATGCGCGATTGTGTCAGATCGAGCACTCACTGATGAGAGTGAGTATTGACTCGAAATCACGTGTCCCCTCGTGGGACCGGGGGTTCAAATCCCCCCCTCTCCGCCAGCCAGTTTCATCGAGGTAAATACCCCCCCGCATTGCTCGATCGTTGGCGCACCCGCGTGCCAAACTGTCGAGACTCGCGCCACTGGACAAACGCGCGTCGGCGTTACGAGCGAACAACAGGTTAGGCAGACCGCGAGGTGAAGCGCCTGACAGAGCAGGTATTTGTTGCTTCGCAGGGGGGCGCGGGAGTCGAGAGCAGTTGTCAGGCGGCGTTCGCAGCTTCCAGCGTTTCCTGGAGCGGGTCGCGATTTTCGCAAAGGCCCGCTGGCAGAATCGGGCCGGGCCACCGTTAGCGGCTATGGTCCAGGGCTCGCTTGTTATTTTCGACCCGGCTTGGAATGATTCGTTGCGGTGAGCGTGCCTTCGAAGCTTGAGCTGGAGCGCTTCGTCTCGACCTTTCCATATTCGAGCGAGGCATTTCTGGTTGACGAGGTAGTGGAGATCGACCACGCGCTGCGAGAGATCGAAGCGCGGATGGACACGACACGGCCGCTACCCGTCGCGCGATACCAGGTTGGCGATCCAGCCGTCCATCCCCGGCACGTCTCGGGACCTGACCTTATCCTCCTGACAGGCAACCTCGGATGCCTTCATGCCTACTTTCTGCACGGCTGTCGTTGGGAGGAGGGATGGGTTGGGTTCGGCAACCGCATCCATCGCGCCGATTTCCGAAGTCTGGTGAGAATCGGACCGCCACTGACGCTTCATTCCAGGGAGACAAAGATCCGCGAAGGACCGAAGCGCGTTGTCCTGCGCTACGAGTTCCGGTTCTGGCAGGAGGGCAGGTTGGTTTACTTTGGCGACCAGTCGGCGATTTTTGTCAAAGGCCGGGCGTTCGAGGAGATTTCCTAACCCGCTCCGCCGCGGCGTCATTTCGAGCTCTCGCTCAATCCAGACCGTTTGCTCCCGAAAATCGGCAAACCGCGCAATTGCGCGGTTTTGCGCTGCGAATCCTGGTTCGGCGACGAGGCCGCCCCGCGCGATGTCGAGGGAAGCCCTTTGCCTGTCTCAAGGGAGGAGTCAGGAGGGCGGCGGAATGCCGTCACCGTCATAAAAAAAGCAACCTCATGTGAGCGAGTACCAGATCACGGGCGGTGCCGCTCAGCCCATAACCGACCAGTGCCCCGTCACGCATGCATAGAGGACGAGCATGCCATTGGCCGCGGCATGCGCGCCGATTGCGTCGGATAGCCTGCCTCCACGGTACATCGCAAGCGCGAAAATCATCCCGGCAACGGTGCCGGCAAGCCAGGCGCTGTGGAGTAGTCCGAATGCGAGCGAAGAAATCAGGAATGACGAAGTCGTAAAGCGGCTGAATGGCACGCTTTCGAAGTCCTCGCAAACGAGCTTGCGAAGAAGATATCCGCGAAAAGCAAGTTCCTCGACAACCGGTGCGATGAGCAGGAATCCGACGGCTCGAAACGCCAGCCAGCCCTGGGCCGCCGCCGATGACATGCTGTCGAGGCCGGCGGCAAACGTCCTATCGGCGGTCCCGGCAGAAGCTCCGCGGTCAAGCGCTACCCAAATCACCGCAACGATCGCGCCTAGCGTAATCGCCCCGCCGGAGATCGTCCACTCCAGGGTTTTGAGCCGCTCGTGATAACACCAGAGCGCAATCCCCGCCGTAGCGGCCTGGAGGGGGTACCCAAAATCGAAAGCAGGGAAAAATGCAGCAGTTGCCATGCGAGCCGCTATCATCACCAGAAGCGGCACCAGGTATGCGTCAGCCGGTTTCGGCGAGCTGCGTGTTTCCGCCTGCAGCGTCGTTCCGACCCACAGCCGGGTCCTGCGGCTCACAGCGACCATCCCAAGCGCTGTTCCAATGAACAGCGCCCATCCGGCGAGGCTGTGAAAGGCATGCAATGCGATGGCCCGGGACCAACTGCCAATCAGGATGAGCACGGCGATGCGAACCGAGTTGAGCAGCCAGGCCGCGGCCGCTCCGACCGGTAGAAGTATCAGCGCATGGGGAAACCTGAGCTCACGCCGGCAGAACCAGAGATAGCCAGCGGTGAAAACCAGCATCAGCCCGATTCCCTCCAGACCCGAGCAGGTGACTCCTACGATCACCGTGAACGAAGGCGTGCCGACTGTGAACTGCGTCGGGTCGACAATCGGATGCTGGCCGAACCATCTCAGGATGGATGCGGTCAGCAGCAGCGTCTGGTCCTGTAGCGGGGGAATCTCGCGAATGTAATGCCCCGCGACGCACCCGACCATGCCGATCGCAACTCCCGCCACGAGCGCGCTCGTGCTCGCGCGTAACCATCTGGACCAGAAATCCGCCGAGGCAAAAGCCAGACACCAGCACGTAATGGCGCTTGCAGCCAGCGCGGCTCCCGCTGACAGCCAGACATGCGCGAGAACACGCGGGCCGCTCACGGCTCGAGCGCCGACTGCGACCCAGGCAACGACGCCCGCCGCTGCCAGCAGATGCGCGACGAACCAGGCGTACCGCTCCATGCGGTAGATACTCGAAGATGTCTCTTCGCGCCTGAGTTCGAAGGAAAGCTCCGGCCAGCTCAGGAAAACAGTCGCCGTCGCGGCCAGGGCGAGCGTCGCCAGGAGGTCGCGCCGATGAGCGAGCAGGAAGTTCGCCCATCGAGACAACGACGGCGCCTGCCACTCGACCGTTGGCAGCGAGAAAGCAAGCAACTCGAGCGCAAGCAGCGCGACGAATAACCAGCGCCAGGTTGCCCATGCCGCTTCCGACTCGCCCGCCTGAGCGTCCGGTAGTCCGGAGTGGCGAGCATGCGGCTCGTTTGGCGTCGAGGTCGCCCCCTGGCAGCCCACGGTGGTCAGTTCCGGCGCATTCTCTCACCGGGAAGCATCAAGCTCCTCGGTTAGCAGCGCGCCGCCTTGAGGTTGACGAGGTCCGCACGCCCCTGCCGTTGGCGGGCAGCCGACGCTTCCTTTCGCGAGTGCGCAAAGAACGCTTCGAAGATGCGCGACGCGTCGCGGCCATCGCAGAGGGCGACTAAGCGCTGCGGCGTCTCTCGAGGAGAAGCAGCAAAGTCACCGCGAAAACCGCAATGCCTGAACCAAGAAGTCCGGGGTCAAGTTCCGGCGCGTTGTAGTCTCCTCGCCGCCACCACTTGTGATGCCGCGGGTCCCAGCGATGTACCTGCTGCCAGTGGGCGACATGGAGGATCTCGCCTTCACTATTCGCCGAGCTGCTGACGGCAGGGACTGTCGCGCGACTGCTGCAGGGAATTGTCGCTGCCAGTGGCGTTGCCACTGCAATGCCCATAAAAGCCAACGAGCACAAAGTAAGCGCAATTCGCTTCATAGGCTCCTCCAGGACCTCGTTACCCCTTCCCAAACCAAGTCTAACAATTAGGTCCAGTATAATAATATGTCAAGTGAACGATATTCAGGTAAAGAAAACATCGCTCCAATTGAGCCAATGCGCGGGCGCGGAGTTCGCTGAGCCACCGTCGCGGCGCCTGGCGGGCGCTCCTCGAATGAGATCCACGACCCGGCGAGTCTTCCGTATCCGCCTCTCAAACCGCTTAACGGCGTTCTGCCGATTGACTTTGTCGATAGGCTAACCCCCGCTCATCCAACGGACCCTGTCTTACAACTCCAGCCACCAGCCTCCATCGCGTGCTTGCCGGGCTCCTGAAAGAGGTCGGCGCGATGGCCCGCGCCCGCCGTTGCGAAATATCCTCGGGTGCGGGCGTGGGATTCCGCCTCTTACGCAAGTAAGCTAAGCGCCAGAGAAGAACTCAGATGCCGCACAAACTAACGAACATTCTCGACCCGGTTCCAAGCGACCTTGAGATCGCACAGGCTGCGGTGCCGTTTCGTATCGAGCAGGTGGCCGCCGAAGCCGGGATCCTGCCGGAAGAACTCATCCCCTACGGCCACACCAAGGCCAAGGTCCATCTGTCGATTCGCGAGCGTCTCAAGGATGCGCCTAACGCAAAGTACGTCGTCGTGACCGCGATTACTCCCACGCCGCTTGGCGAAGGCAAGACGACGACTACCGTGGGTCTGAGCCAGGCGCTGGGTGCGCATCTCGGCAGGAAGGTCTTCACCTGCATCCGCCAGCCGAGCCAAGGGCCGACCTTCGGCATCAAGGGCGGCGCCGCGGGCGGAGGATACAGCCAGATCATCCCGATGGAGGAGTTCAACCTCCACTTGACCGGCGATATCCACGCGATCACCGCCGCGAACAATCTGCTCGCCGCGGCGATCGACGCGCGGGTCTTTCACGAGCGCGCGCTCTCCGACGGACAACTCTTCGAGCGCCTTTGTCCGGCCGACGGCCAGGGACGCCGGCGCTTCAGCCCCGTGATGTTACGGCGGCTTGGGAAACTTGGAATCGCGAAAACCGATCCCAACGACCTGAGCGAGGAGGAACGTCGCCGGTTCGGCCGTCTGGACATCGATCCCGAGCGTATCGCGTGGCGGCGCGTGATCGACACGAGTGATCGGATGCTGCGCCAGATCACCATCGGGCAAGGTCCGCAAGAGCAGGGGATGGAGCGCGTCAGCGGCTTCGATATCACGGTGGCCAGTGAGCTCATGGCGATACTTGCGCTTACCGTCGGACTCGATGACATGCGCGAGCGGCTCGGCCGAATCGTGATCGGTGCCGATCGCAGGGGCGCACCAGTGACGGCCGACGATCTCGGCGTCGCGGGCGCACTTGCGGTGCTGATGAAGGACGCGATCATGCCCAACCTGATGCAGACGCTCGAAGGTACGCCGGCCTTCGTGCATGCGGGGCCTTTCGGCAATATCGCGCACGGGAACTCTTCGATAATCGCCGATCAAATCGCGCTAAAACTTGCCGGCGAGGGCGGCTACGTGATTACCGAGGCCGGCTTCGGCGCCGACATGGGATTGGAGAAATTCTGCAACATCAAGTGCCGCTATAGCGGGCTTGCGCCGGATTGCGCGGTAATAGTGGCGACGATTCGCGCGCTCAAGATGCACGGAGGCGGCGCGCGTGTGGCCGCCGGCCGTCCGTTGCCGCGTGCGTACATGCAGGAAAACCTTGAATTGGTGGAAAAAGGCGCAGGCAACCTCGCCAGAATGATAGGGATTGCGCGGCGATTCGGCCTGCCGGCGGTCGTCGCGATTAACCGGTTCAGCACCGACACGGCCGCCGAAATCGCCCTCGTGCGCAGGCTCGCGCACGAGGCGGGCGCAGCCGACGCGGTGATGACCGATCACTGGGCGCGCGGAGGTGCGGGCGCGGTCGAGCTGGCGCGCGCGGTTGAGGCTGCATGCCGCAGTCGCGCGGATTTCCGTTTTCTCTATCCGCTCGAAATGGGCATCAGGCAGAAGATCGAGACCATCGTGCGCGAGATCTACGGCGGCGCGGGCGTCGAGTTCTCGCCCGAGGCCGAGCGAAAAATCGATCTCTATACGCGAAGCGGTTTCGACCGGCTGCCCGTCTGCATGGCCAAGACTCATCTGAGCCTGAGCCACGATCCGGAGCTCAAGGGTGCACCGAGCGGATTCGTCGTCCCCGTGCGTGACATCCGGGCCAGCGTCGGCGCCGGATTCCTCTACCCGCTGCTGGGCGCCATCAGCACGATGCCCGGGTTGCCGACCCGGCCGGCCTTCTATGATATCGACCTCGACCCGCGCACCGGCCGCGTGATCGGGCTGTCGTGAGGCGGGTCCGCTTTCACCCGGGAAATCGAAGCGCTCATTTCGCGATGAAGCAGCCGATCCGGAAATCCACGCTCGAGCGCCTGTGTGCAAGAATCTCCCGAGGTCCAACTCCCGCGGGTGTTTCGGTCGCGGCAATTTCCGCGAGTCTTGCGCTCGGCCTGCTGGCCATGACCCTCGAGGTGACGGCGGCCCGGCTCGGCGACGCCGCGCGTGACCGCCGGCGGGTAGCCAGATTGCTCAGAAGCGCGCGGGCGGCGTCCGAGGCGATGCTCGCCCTTGCCGACGCGGACGCTGCCGCGTTCGACGCGTACCTCGAAAGCCGCCGCCTTCCGCGCCGCACCCGTTGCGAGAGGACGAAACGCGAGCGTGCGCTCGCCTCCTCGCTGCGGGAAGCGACGAAGGTGCCGCTCAAGGTCGCGCGAACAGCGCTGCTCGGGCTTGGGCTATGCGCCGAGGCGGCCGACCTCGTCCATGCGGGCGTCGCGCCGGACCTCGACGCGGCATTGCTGACCCTGGGCGCAAGCGCGAGGATCGCTCTCGGCAGTGCGCGCGCGAACATCGCGCGTCTTAAGCGCGACGGCTCGTATTACCTGAAGGCGCTTGCCGAAGCAGAGCAAATCGAGCGCCGGATGCTCGATTTCGGCGACCGTGCCCACGCTGGAGCTTCCGCGACGGCTCAGCGCCGCGAGAGCTGAGTTCCCGCGCGCGGGCGCGGCGTGCGGCGCAATTCGACCCGCGTGGAACGAACCGCGGAGCGCGGGCCGTTTTGAATCCGGGACCCACGGTGAGGATCCTGGAGCTCCGGCCCTGCCACAGTTGGCGGTCCGGCGCGTGGCGCGTGACGGCCGCTAACGGGGTGTGTTACCCGTCGAATCGGCCGACCAGGACGATATGGCGGCTTGCGAATATCGAAGGCACGATGTAACGAGTCGAGTGAACGGATTCGCCCGCGGGACGTGGGCGATGCTGCCTCAAGAAACGCGGCCAAGGAGAAATCGATGCGTCGTTCGGAGTTACGCGGTTACGGGGTTGAAGGCATGCCAACGCCTGGTGGGTACGGGCGATTGGCTGCGCGCGCGCTAATCATGGGGGCCTTCGCCGCCATTGTCGCAGGGGGCGTCGCGCCGGCGCATGCGGCGAGCAGGACTTTCAAGCTCAGCGCCGAGAGCAAGGACGTTCCAGTGGGAGCGGGGCTGAAGTTTCGGGCATGGACCTACGACGGTGAGGTGCCGGGCCCGGTTCTGCGCGCGCGTCAGGGCGACATGGTCCATATCCATCTGACCAACCGAACCACGGAGGCGCATGGAATCGAGGTGCAGGCGGCGCAGATCGCTCCGAAACATTTCGTCGGCGATCCGATGAAGCCGGTGGATTATACCTTCCCGGCGGAAGTCCCGGGAGTCTTCTCGTACCACTGCGCGGCCAACCCGATACTGCAACATATCGCGCTCGGGATGTACGGGATGATGATCGTCGAGCCAAAGGATGGATGGCCCGATGGGCCGGCGCAGGATGTCGAACTTGTACAGAGTGAAATCTACGGGCTCCCCGACGCGCAGCATCTCATCATCAGCAATCAGTCGAAGGTCGTCGCGGCGCAACCCGACTTCGTGCTCTTCAACGGCGACATCAACAAGTACGATCTCGACCATCCAATCCAGATCAAGGTCGGCAAGCTGGTCAGGGTGTTCTTTCTCAATGCGGGACCGAGCCTGACCGCGGCGTTTCACGTTTCGGGAGTGATCTTCAGCACGGTCTACCAGGGCGGAAATCCGGCTGACGCGAGGCACGGACTGACCACGGTTGAGGTGCCACCGGGTGCCGGTGCGGTTTTCGAGTTCCGAGTCACTGAGCCCGGCGATTATCAATTCACGGATTCGAGCCGGGCGCACGAGTACAAGGGAGCGATGGGGATTTTCCGCGCGGTTCCATAGCGGGGATGGTTTGCCGACCGCGAAGATGCCTCGCCGCGGCGGCAGGCGACGATCCGGAGCGGCGTGGAGAATTGCCCGGCTTGCAGGTCAGAAACGCCGGTACTCCATCGCCCGGGTGACGCGCTCACGCGCGAGGCCGGTTGCAGCTTCGCGCGGCGAAACCTTGCGTTGGCGCATCGTCTCGAGCATCGCGCGCGTATTCTCCCGAATCTTCTCCTCGATCGTCTGAAATGCGAGCGACTGCGTTCCGCCGTGATATTCAACCGCGGCGCAAATCACGCCGCCCGCGTTGACGATAAAATCCGGCAGCGAGAGTACGCCGCGCTGATGCAGGCGCTGTTCGGCTTCGGGCGAGACGGGGATATTTGCACCCTGGATGACCAGTTTCGCGCGCAGCGAATCGACGTTGGAGATCGTGACTACGTCCGGCCGCGCCGCTGGAATCCAGATGTCGCACTCGACGCCGACGATCGCCTCGCGCCCGAGACGCTCGCCACTGGCATATTCGACGACGCTTCTTCCCTCGGCCTTGAGCGCGGCGAGTGCCTGCACGTCGAGGCCCTTGGGATTGACGATCGTGCCCGACGAGTCGGAGGCTGCGACCAGCACCGCGCCCCGGGCGGTTAGGAAGCGCGCCGCATGCTTTCCGACCGCGCCGAAGCCTTGAACCGCAACCCGCGCTCCCGCGAGCCTGACGTCGCAGAAGTCCTGCGCGACTTCCGCCGCGATCGCGATGCCGAATCCCGTCGCTCCGACCTCATCGAGCGGGATGCCGCCGATTTCCCTGGGCAGGCCGACAGCCCGGCCTATCTCGTCGTGCACCCACGCCATCGCGCGCTCGTTGGTTCCCATGTCGGGGCCGACTATATAGTCGCGCACGTCGCGGATCGCCTGCGCGAAAGCGCGAATCGTCAGTTCCTTGCGCTCCAGGGGCATCGCGGGGTCCGCAGCGATAACCGATTTCCCGCCGCCGTGCGGAAGACCAGCGGCGGCGTTCTTCATCGTCATCGCGCGGGCCAGCCGAAAACATTCCTCCAGCGTGACATCCGGCTCCATCCGGCATCCGCCTATCGCGGGGCCTGCCGCGACGTTGTCCACCACGACGAGGGCGCGCAGAGCGAGCTTCGGTTCGTGGATCGCGATCACCTTTGCGGGTCCGATATCGTCGGCGAATTTGAACAGTTCGTTCATCCGAGTCTCCCTGGCCGCCCGACCGAGGCGGGGTTTTGGATCGCTCCTTTCCTCAAGGAGCGGACGGCGTTGCGATGTCCAGCTTCAGTTCGCCGGCACTCCGCGCTCTCCATTTCTTGAGGGCTTCGTTGACAAAAAGGGGCAATCCCGCAGCGGCGCCTATCACGAGTCCGTCAATGGCGCCTATTGGGGTGATACCGAGCAGGCTTCGCAGTCCCGGGACCATAAACGTGAGACTCTGCACCGCGATCGAGCCCGCCAAAGCCGCCAGCAGGTACGGATTCGGCGCAAGCGGAACCGGATCAAAAATGGTGTGTGTCTCGGAGCGGCAGCTTACCGTGTGGAGCAATTGCGCTGCGGTCAGGCTGGTGAAGGCAAGCGTGGCAGCGCGAGCCCCGGCTCCGTAGCGCGCGAGTCCGTAACCGTAGGCCGCGAGCGCGCTGGCGGAGATCACGCCTGACTCGGCGGCTATCGCGGGAAAATCGGAAACCTGGACGATCGGCTGGCTTTCACTGCGCGGCGGCTCGGTCATGACATCGGCCTCGGGCTGCTCGACGGCAAGCGCGAGTCCGGGAAAGACGTCGGTCACCAGGTTGATCCAAAGAAGCTGCATCGCGTTGAGCGGCTGTCCCATTCCGGCGCCAAGCGCAACGAGCATCACGGCTATCTCGCTCAGGTTCGTCGAAAGCAGGAAGTGGACCGATTTCCTGATGTTGCGATAAATCGTGCGCCCCTGCCGGACCGCGACCAGCATCGTCTCCAGATTGTCGTCCTGGAGCACCACGTCGGCGACTTCGCGCGCGACGTCGGTACCCGCCGTGCCCATCGCGATTCCGACGTCGGCGGCCTTGAGCGCGGGGCCATCATTGATGCCATCGCCGGTCATCGCGACCACTTTGCCAGCGCTTTGGAACGCGCGCACCACCTGCAGCTTGTTCGCGGGATTGACCCGTGCGAAAATCTGCACTTTTCCAGATATGGTGCCAATGGCCGCGGGCGCGATTTTCGCAAGTTCCGTCGAATCGAGAATCTCCAACCGACCGTTGCGGCTGAGACCGAGTTCTTTGCCGAGCGCGTAGGCGGTCGCACTCTGGTCGCCGGTGATCATCACGGTATCGATTCCTGCTCGGTGAAATGCCCTGATGACGTCGCTGACGCCCGTGCGCACCGGATCGGCCATCGCAACAAGTCCGAGCCAGATCAGTCCCGCGTCGAGAGGGTCGGTGATTTCCGCTCCGTCGAGTTTCCGGCAGGCGCATCCGAGCACCCGCAGGGCGCGGCCCGCCATCCGTGCGTTTTCGGTTTCGATCGCGAGCCGGTCATCGTCGGTGAGCGCGACGGTTTCGCCGGCCCTGAGCTGCCATCGGCACATTGCAAGCACTTCGCCCGGACTGCCCTTGACGAAGGCGATCACAGGCGTGTCCGTTGCGGGATTCGCCGCGTCCGCGTGGAGCGTGCACATGAAGTTGCGATCCTCGGAGCGCCGGATGACGCCCGTGGTCGGAAACCGCCGCCTCATCGCGAGCACGTCGACGCCCGCCCCGATCGCGGTCTGCACGAGAGCGTTCTCGGTCGGCGAGCCCTTAAGCCGGTACTGGCCGCTCTCGCGCTCAATCACGGTGTCGCTGCAAAGCACGCAGGCGCGCAGCAGCTCGGCGGTTTCCCTGAGCGAGGAAGGATCAATCGCGTCTTCGCCTTCGAAGAAGCGTCCGTCGGCCACCCGAAAACTTCGCATCCCGGCGTGCGCGCCGACCACCGCCATCCGGTTCAGTGTGAGCGTTCCGGTCTTGTCGAGGCAGATGGTCTGGATGCAGCCGAGCGTCTCCACTGCGTCGAGACGGCGAACTAAAACCCTACGGCGTCGCATGTTCATCACGCCGAGCGCGAGCGTGGTGGTTGCGATGGTCGGCAGGCCTTCGGGCACCGCGGCAACCGCCAGTGAGATCGAACTCTTGAGCATCTCGAGCAGCCCGAACCCGCGCATCATCCCAATTCCAAAGACCAGGCCGCACACCGCGCAGGAAACCGCGACGAGTTGCCGCCCCATCCGCTCAAGCTCGCGCGCCATCGGAGTCATCGGCGTCTCGGCCTCGGCCGCGAGCGTTTGTATCAGTCCGAGTTCCGTTGCGCGTCCGGTTGCGACCACGACCGCGAGTCCCTGGCCGCCGGTGACAAGCGTTCCACGGTACACCATGTTGACGCGGTCAGCGAGCGGAATGCCGGCGTCGTCGAGGCGTTCTGCGACCTTGCTCACCGGCATGCTTTCGCCGGTCAGCGCGGACTCATCGACGGTCAGACGCCGTGCTTCGAGCAGGCGCGCGTCGGCACATACATAGCTGCCGGGCTTGAGCACCAGGATATCGCCCGGGACCACGCGCTCGGCATGCAGCTCGATCATGGTGCCGTCGCGGACGACCGACGCGATCGGGTGCATGAGGTTCCTGAGCGAGCGAATCGCCGTCTCGGAGCGGCTTTCCGTGACGTAACCGATAGCGGCGTTGATTGCGACGACGCCCATTATCGCAAGCGCGTCGGCGATTCCTCCGGTGGCGAGTGACAGCGCGGCGGCGGCCGTCAAAAGCGCAACCGGCATCGAATTGACCTGGCTGAGCAGGATCTCCATAGCGGAGCGCTCGGCGGTCTCGGGCAGACGGTTGGGGCCGACCGCCTTAAGCCGCTCGTCGGCATCCGCCTGTGACAGTCCAAATCGCGCCGAGGTCTCGCATCTTGCAAGCACAGAGCTTGTATCGAGAACATGCCATGCGCTCGAATCCTGCTGCGCGCCCGCTGCATTCTCCGCCTCGGCAACGCCCCGCTCAGAGGCGCATTCGCTTTGCGCCGAAGCGGGCGGACGACCATGGCGGCGCCTTAAAAGCTCGTGCGACGGGGCACTGTTCATCCAGCCCCCATCCTGGTTCATCGCCGCGCGGCATCCGGCGAGCGTATCTTCGAGTATTGCCGCGATTGCTTCGTGGCCAAGCGCCGGGTCGAAGCGAACCAGCACGTTTCCGGTTAAAGGATTGGCCGAGACGCGCTCGATGCCGCGCGCGCGCGGCAACCGTTCCTCCAAAAGCCGGCTAAGCAGCTTGGACCGGTAAAGGCCTTCGACCTTGAACCGGGCCCGGCCCGGAACCGCTGTATGAACGGCTTCGAGGGTCATCGCTCAAACGCCGCTGACACCGCCGGACGGCCGTGCGCGCTTCGATACACATGCGCGAACCGGCGTGCCTGGCGGGGTTCGACGACTAACCGGATCGTAGTGCGCGGGCGTCGTTAAAAGAACAGGCGTGACTTCGGGAGGCGCTGCGGGAGCGAAGCGGATTCGCAGGCGAACTCGCGCGCGATACGGCTTCTAGGACGCGGGCGCGCCGCAGGACTGCACGAATCGCGACCGCTCGCCGCCCTGGTCATCGCGCAGGAGCATGAACAGCCTGACACGATTTTCGCATTCGCCCAGCTCGCGTCGGAAGGCGCTGCGTCTATCGAGAAAATCTTCGCTCGTCGCCGCAGGATCGGCAAGGTGCCAATGCGCCCAGACTGCATTTCCCGGCCCGCTCATCCAAACCTCGGCATCGGACGGTTCGCAGACGCTTATCAGGAAGTGCAGTCGCGGCGCGGAAGGCGTGGCGACTGCACTTCCAGTTGCCTGAATTCCCTCCATTACAAGGCCTTCAGGAGCCGCGACTGCGCGGCCCGGGAACCCCCTGCGCGTGCGGCCCGTTGCTCTAAATCGAGGACGGGCCGTAGCTAAACTGCCCGCTTAGGGACACGAAGCCGATGGAAGCGGCAGCGCCGTTTCGTCTGGGTAGCTGTACGCCCCGTCAACCGCATTGGAGGGAACGTCCTGCGCAAACCATTGGAACAGTGCCATGTTCTGCGGATGGTAAGTATAGCCGTTCATGTAGAGCGGAGTAGAAACGTAACTGTCGGGGAGGACCTCGACGGGATCGCCAACTTCCAGATTGCCCTGGCAATTGGTCGAGCCTGGAAACTGCCAGGAGGGAATTACCAGGTTGTCGCCGAAGGGATCGTTCATCCACTCGGAAATTTCATGGCTAAGCGGCATGATGTCGCTGAACGAGGACCTTCCGGCCACAGCCTGCCCGATCCCCGAATCCAGCCAAGTCGCGTAGGCAAACGTCTGGATAGTAACTTGCTGGCCCACCATAGTCTCGTAGCCGGCGTGAAACCCGGCGACACAGCAATCCGCGATGTTGCCATTCTCATAAAGGCCGATGTTCCTGACCAGGGGAATCACCAGACCGCGCGGATTGAGCCGTTCGAGCCCCAGAATTGTCTGAAGCTCGGCGGTAAAAAAATTGTAGTCGAGCCACGCGAAGAAAGTTCCATCCGGCAGTTGTCCAATCTGATATATCGAAGTACCCGCAACGCTGTCGGGAACGTAGATGGTGACCGGCGCGAGCACCTTTGAAGGTTTGATCAGCGTGTGCCAGGTTGCTTTCTCGACCGGAAAGAACTCCGCGCGCTGAATGGCGTCCGCGAACTGCGTCGTACCGACATCGTAAGACGCCTTCTGGAAATCCGGGCCCAACAGCACCTGATCGATCGTTTGCGTGTCCATAGTCAGCGTAACCGGCCCCCCGCTAGAGGGATCGACGCTGCCTTGGAAAACCACCGTGATCGGCAACAACTGCGTCGTAATCGCCGTCGTGCCGCCGAACTGGGGCGACCGGCCCACCATCGTGAAAGGGTTCTGCACCGGGCCGGCGAAACTCACCGACGCTTGCCACAACGGAATCGTTACATACCCCAACGCCTCCGGCTGCTTGCCGCTTTGCAAACCCGCAGACACGGCCTGCCTCGTTTTCGCAGGCAGAAGATTCAGCGTCTTGAAATAAAACTGGGCGGGCGCGCTGCCCGGCGCCGGGTTTGGGCTTAATTGAATTATGTTATGAGTGATCGCGCCGCTCGAACTCGCATTGAGCTGCGCAGCGGAAACGTGGGAACTCCCCGCCAATAGTGCAGAGACTCCCGCAATAACAGCGATTAGACTGCTTCTCATTTACGCCTCCTAAACGTGATGTGTGGGTAAATCTGAGCGGTCGGCGGCGACAAAAGTTAGTCACGCTTTCCACGCGGAGGCGAACCAATTGAATGCTTCCTCCTTCAAACCTCCGCCGATGGTTTGCAGGATATTACGGCGTGGCACCAGCCGAAGCAAATAGTAAGTACTGTAATTCCAGTCGGAGTGTATATATCTGGTCAACGATAGGCTATGTAACGTGTAAGTATTCAATGGCTTTCTGCCCTATCGGCGGGTTATTTAGCCATGAATGTCGAAGGGGTCAGCCCGCACCCGCGGAAGCTGGCTGATCACATCGAGCTCGCACGGGCGCCGCACAGCTCGGCACCGCCGCTCCAAAGTCGTTCCGGTGTTGGTAGCGAGAACACACCGCCGTCGGCGTGAAGGTCGATTCAGGGACGGTGATTTGTCGATACCATGCGCCAGTTCACTGCTGACCCATCTGCTGCTGGAGCTGGAACACTTCGGCCTGCAGCCGCTTGATCTTCTCCTCGTTGGCCTGGATGCCGTTCAGCACCTGGAACCTGGTTGCCTTTTCGGCCGTAGTCGTGGAGCTTTGCGTTGCGGCCGATAGCGACGCGGCCTCGCTGCTGACCCGCTCGATAGCCTGCTGACGCTCGGCGCAGGTGCCTGCAGGCAGTTCCTGTTGGTCGCACCGTTGGCCTTCGAGCCTTGCGACCTCTTCGCGGAGCTGGGTTATCTCGGTTCGCTGGCGCTGGATCATGCTATTGATCGCAGCCTCTTCGGCGCGCGTTTCCTTCACGCTCTTATACGCTTCGTAACCGCCCGCCGCGGTCACGCCGGTCGCGGCGCCGCCCAACAGGCCAAGACCGGTAGCGCCCGCGAGGCCGCCGGCTATCGCGCCGGCCGCCGTGCCGAGTATCCCTCCGGCGAGGATCGGGGCGGCCTTGTCGCGCGCCTGTGCAGCGGCGCGCTCCATGCATTCCATCGTCTCATGCTTGTTCAGATGGACCGCCTCGCCGCTCACCTGGACCATCGTGCCCACGTCGTTCTGAGTGGTGCGCAGGCGGATAATCGCGTCGACCTGTCCCGGATACTTCTGCTCCGCGACCTTGCGCAACTGTGACGCCTCCCTGGTGTGGTCGGGATCGATGGTGGAGTCGCCGTAAGGCTCGACGAAACTGACAACGCCAAGCTTGCTGTAGCAGCCGCTGGGCATGCCTCCGGCGGTTACGTAGATATGACGATTCGGCGTCGCGGCGGCAACGGGCGGTCGCGAGGCTACTTCCTTGGGGGGCGCGATTCGGTTCGCGGAGCAGGCGCAGGTTAAGAGAGCCGCGGAAAGAAAAACGAGCTTACGGGTCTTCATAGATTCGTAAATCAGGGTACGGAAAAAGTCCGGCCAATTTCAAACATCTGGGGCAAAAGCGCCGCTACCCCCGATTAAACGGCGCAAAATGCCACTCCGCCGCCGGACTTGCCCGTCGGCACTCGGACCGTGCTAAGCTCCTACCGAAGCTAAAACCTATGCCCAAAAGCGACAGCCGCGAACTCCGTGAGCCCACCGATTTCGGCGATCGCCGCTATCGGGCGGCGCTGGTCAACGTCACGAACGTCTGCAATCTCGAATGCCGCCATTGCTTCGTTTTTCGCGCCGACAATCCGAACCTCGCGCGCGACAAGATGGACGACGCGACGATGCTCCATCAGTTGCGCGTGCTGCGCGACAAGCATGGAATCAAGTCGATGCTGTTCATGGGCGGCGAGCCGATGATCCGCAGGAAGCTTGTGATGGAGGCGATCAAGCTCTTCGAAAATCCGTCGATCGTCACCAACGGAACCTACGGCATCCCTTCCGTTCCGGGATGCCTGGTAACCGTCTCGCTCGACGGGCCGGAGAGAATGAACGATTCGATCCGCGGCGAGGGCGTTTTTCGCAAAGTCAAGGAAGCCATCTTCGCGCGAAAGACCGGCGACGGAACCACCGTTATCCTGCAGATGACGATCACGAAGGAGAATGCGCCGGGTCTCGAAGAGTTCGTCGACGAAGTGAAGGACTGGCCGGTCGACGGCGTCGCGTTTACCTTTTATGTGCCGTGCAAAGGAGAGCATGGCCCGCTTGCGTGGGATGATTTGCGCGAACGCGACGCGGTGCTCGATCGCGTGATCGCGCTCAAGCGGAAATATCCGAAACTCATCAAGAGCAACGTCCCTGCGCTCGAAATGATGAAGTCAGACCGCGCCATGAATTACACCGGCGAGCACGGAGAGCGTTGCGCGATGCGCGCGATGCTGCCGCTTTACATGGGCAAGGGCGGAAATTTCGAGCGCACCTTCTGCTGCTATGGCAACGACGTTGATTGCGCACGATGCGGCGCGTACGGAGTCTTCAACGGCGCATACCATCGCATGAAAGGCCAAGAACCGGCCTACTCCGGATCGTAGGAGCGCGCGGCAGCGACTCGATGCTGCAGCGGCTCTTGGAGGCCGGTCGACGATCGCGATTTTCCGCTCCGCCTGCGCGAAGGTCTCGGCGCCGCACGCGGCACGCGACGGATCAACTCGAAGCGAGTCACCGGTCGGCGGCCTTTTATGGCGGTGCGAGCGGACCTTTTCACCGACGCTCACGAGATTTGAAGGAGACTGAATCTGAAAATGGCGTTTCTCAAGAATGCCTGGTACGCCGGCGCCTGGAGTCATGAAGTCGGGCGCGCGCCGCTTGCCCGCACGATTCTTGGCGAGCCGGTCGTGATGTACAGAACGCAAAAGGGCGAGCCGGCAGTGCTCTCCAACCGCTGCGCGCATCGTTTCGCGCCTCTCGATCGCGGCAGGCTGGTCGATGACGCCCTCGAATGTCCATACCACGGCCTTCGCTATGACAGCCGCGGCCAGTGCGTGTACAACCCGCAGGACGACGGCGTGATTCCCAAAGGCGCGCGCGTCAGATGCTATCCGGCGGTCGAAAAATACCGCGTGCTGTGGATCTGGACCGGCGCCCCCGAGAGAGCGGACATCGCGAAAATTCCCAACTTCGATTTCATCGACGATTCCGGGCGCTACGCAGTCACGACCGGCACGCTCCTGATCAGGGCCAATTACGAACTGGTATCCGACAATCTGCTCGATCTCACGCACACGCAGTTTCTGCACGCGGACGTCTTCAAAAGCGAGGCGGTGATGCGCGGGCGGTTTGAGGTGATCGAGGATGGCACGACAATTCATTCCAACCGATGGTGTCCCGACGCGCCGCCGACGCCGCCGCTTCGGCTCGCACTGAACTACGATAAGCACGTGGATTTCTGGATGGACATGCGATGGGACCCGCCGGGGCTGATGCGCCTTGACGTCGGCGCGACTCCGACCGGCAAGCCGCGCGTGGATGGAGTGCACAACCTCGAGATGCATCTGCTGACCCCGGAAACCGAGACCTCGACGCATTACTTCTGGGCGGACGCAAGAACTTACGGAATCAACGATCCGGTCGTCGAGGAAAATAACCGCCGCGCGCTCGAACACGCCTTCATCGAGCAGGACAAGCCGATGCTCGAGGCGCAGCAGGCGATGTTGGGCACGGCGGAACTGTGGTCGCTGAACCCGGTGATGCTCAAAGGCGACGCCGCGGCGCTCCGTGCGCGCCGGGTGCTCGCGCGCCTTATCGGCGAAGAGCGGCTCTGAATCGGCAGCCGTATGCGGTCGCGCCCCCGCGCTGTATCTCGCTCATCTAGCGGATGATATTTCGCGGGTTGGGCTGGCGCTCGCGCGGCGCCTGGCTGTAATCGCCGAACGGCTTGTCACGCGCCGAGACAACCGCGCCGACGCCCTCGCGCCTGGCCTTCTCGATGAAGGCTGCGGCGTCGGGCGTGTTGCGCATCAGCCCGTCGAGGATCGGGCCAAGCGTCTGGGTGGATGCGAGGCCCATGTTCTCGAATGCCTGGTTGACGATTAGCTTCATCGCGGCCAGTTGCGAGAGCGGAATCGAGGCAAGCTGGCGCGCCGCGTCGCGCACCGTTTCCTCCAGCCGTTCAAACGGCACCGCCTGGTTGATAAGGCCGATGTCGGCGGCTTCGGCGCCAGAGAGCGGCTTGCCGGTCAGCGCGAACTGCTTGGCGCGGGTAAGCCCGAGGCGATACAACCACATCCCGCTGAGATAGCATCCCCAGATCCGCGAGTACGGCGTTCCGATTTGCGCGTCCTGGCTTGCGATCACCAGGTCCGCGCAAAGCGCCAGATCGCTTCCGCCTCCGACGCACCATCCGTGGACCTGGGCGATTACCGGCTTGGGCGAACGCCAGAGACTCATGAACTTCGGCACCGGAGCGAGGCTCGGCGCGGTGGCGAAGATGAAATCCTTGCCAGGATCCCACCTGCCGTTGGTCATGATGTGCTCGTCCCAGTGATGGAAGCCGCCGGCGAAGTCGAATCCGGCGCAGAATGAGCGTCCCGCTCCGCGCAGCACGATGACTTTCACGTCAGGCGCGCGGACCGCGCGATTGACCGCCGCTTCGATCTCGTCGGGCATCGGTGGCACGATCGTGTTGAGCCGCTCGGGGCGATTCAGGGTGATGGTCGCGACGCAGTCCGCTGCGTTATAGAGCAGGGTTTCGTACGGCGCGCGGCCGGTGTCCCGAGCCGCCAGCTTCTTGGCGCGGACAGGCTTGCGCTTCATTCGGTTTCGCCTCCAAATTCCGCACGCTGGCGAGGCTCTTCGCGCCGCCGGTCACATGCTACCGCTGCATCAGATGGACTCGGCGCAGGAACTTCGGCTTCAACAGCACGACTTCCAGCGGCAGCACCGTAAGCGCCAGGATCGCGTTGAACGCCATCACCAGCGCAAGCATCAGTCCCATGTCGGCCAGGAACTTGAGGCCCGACAGGAAGTACCACGGCAACACGCCGGCCACCATCGTGAATGCGACAAAGAAGATCGCCTCGCCCGCGGTCAGCAACGCCCTGACGGCCGCACCGTACACGTCACCGTCGTTGGCGACCTGCAGTTCGTCGCACATGCGGCTCAGCAGGTAGATGCCGTAATCGATACCGACACCAAGCCCGACCGCGACGACCGGCAGGGTGTTAACGTCGAGGCCTACGCCGCGCAGGTACATTACGCTGTCGGTTGCGAACTGCGCCATCACGAGCGGGACGATCAGCAGCAGTGCGGCGGTAAAGGAGCGATAGACCATCGCCGACATCAGGAAGATGGCGGCCAGCAGGTAGAGCATGATGCGCAGGTTGGCGTGCTTGACCACCTGGTTCATCGCGTACTGCATCGCGACCGCCCCCCCCGCAAGGCGGATCTTGAAGTATTCCGATGGCTCCTTCTGGGTCGCGCGGAGCGCCTCGCGCACGCTCTCCATCGCGCGGTTGACAGTGTCGGCCTTCAGGTCCTTGTACCACAGAATGACGTCGCCGCTGCGGAGATCGGGGCGCACGAGCGCTCCATAGTCGGTCAGCGGATGGCCGGTGAGGGTGAAGAACATGTCGGTTGCGGTGTTCTCGGTGGTTGGATCCACTGGGAGCCATTTCGGATTTCCGCCGTGGAGCAGCCGATTGGTTATCGGCAGCAGGTCCATGATCGAGAGCGTGGCCTCAGCGTCGTGATGCCTCTCGATATACTCCTGGAACCGCTCCATAGAGGCGTACGCCGGTGGATATTTCATTTCATGGAGCCGCTTCCCCTGCCATACGACGTTCAAGGTAACCGTCCCCGCGAGATTCTGGTTGATCATCCGATCGGCGACATTGAACTCGTTGTCAGGCCAGAGCAGCGGACTTCCCTGCTCGACGCCGCCGACCTGGCGATGGGTGGCGCCGTAGAACAGAAGGAACGCAAGCGGTACCAGCGCGCAGACCGTCGCGACCCGCCATCCCGGCTTGATGATCGTCGAAAGCATACGCTGCAACGGCGCGATCGCCCTGGTGCTGAGCGAAGGCACTTCTCCGGTGATGAACTGCTTGACATCCCCCGGCGGCGGAAGCATCGCGAGCAGCACCGGCGAAAGCAGAACCACGGTCGGGATGATCATCAACGACCAGGTGCCGCAGAAAAGTCCGAGCCTCCAGATGATCGGAATCGGCACCATCATCAACATGTAAAGCCCGATTACGTCACACATCACGCCGAGCACGGCCGGCAGGAACATCGTGCGCAGCGAGATCGTCGCCGCACGGATCTGATCGCCGGTGCGGTAAAGTTCCTCGTAGAAGCGCCTGGTTATCTGTATCGAATGGCTGAGGGCGCGGGCGGTCAGCAGCACCGGCACGACCAGCGTCAGCGGATCGAGCTCGAGACCCATCAGGCCCGCCGCGCCGGTTCCCCATAACGCGGTCGCCGCAGCCGCGATAAGGGGCGTTCCCGCACCGGACAGGCTTCGCATGTAGTCGTAATGGGCGAGTGCGATGATGAAAAACGAGATGAAGAAGATCAGGAGCGCCTGCTCGCCGTAATGATAGACCCACCCGACCATCATCACGCGCCCGCCAGGATAGAATTCCAGGTCGGGGTTGGCCGCCTCGGCCTTCTTGAGCATCCGGTGGATCCGGTTCCACACCAGAGTGTAGTCGATCGCTTGGGGATGGAAGGCGGCTTCGATAAGCGTGGAATTTTCGTTCGGAGAGACGAGAATCCCCATCACGCCGCCGGCGACCCGCGCGCGCTGCTGGATCTCTAGCGCCTGCTCCATCGTGGTCGGCGGCAAATCGGGCATTACCGGGCGTGACTCAAGGCCGCTAGGCGTGGCGGCGACGATCCGCACCTTGGAGGCCGCAATCGAAATGACGGTGTTGTGGTCAATACCGGGAATCAGGTCGATGTCCCGGGTCATCTTGTAGATGGCCGTCAGGGTTTTGGGCGTGTAGATGTTGCCCTTTTTGGTTCGCACCAGGATTTGGACGCTGAGCGGGCTGGTAAAGCCTAGGTACTCCTTCAACGTCTCGATTATCGGGTTGTGCTCGGGAAGCAGGTCCAGAAAATAACTCCCCACTCCCATCACGCGCACCCGCAGGGCTCCTACCACCGCCACTGCACTCAAGGCCAGGCACAGGAACAGGTAGGCCACCCTGTGCCTTATAAGAAAGTTCGCCGCGCGCTCGCCACGGCTTTTTACGGTTGTTTCCGGCATATGCGATGTAACTTATTTGGGCCTGACGATTTAGAAAAGAAGGGCGAGCGGGATCGGCGCAAAATTTCCTGCATCCCGCAGTAAAGAGGCACGTGCCCGACCTGGGGCGCGCATACCGCATACAAAGTGGTCTGAGCGGGCTTATGTACGCAGAAAAGAGAAGGGCCGGGCTATTGTAGGTGTCACAGGTTGGGGCGACCTATGACGATAGCCCGGCCTAGCTTGGGGACAGGCGCTGGTTTGGTTCTCGGGGGAGAGATTCGCAGCGCCGTTCATACCATACTGCAATCGCGGTGCCAGCAAAAAGTCGAATGATTACGGAGATCGCCGTCCCGTCTGTTTTGCTGAAATGCGAGAGCAGGAGTTCTCTTGCTGCCCAAAATCCCCTGTTTTTCCCAGAATCCACGGGCCTTTTCGCAATCTGCGACTATTCTCTCGTTTCGCGAAAGCGCATAAGAGACGACAAAGCTGGAAAAACCAGAACATAAGGCTGGTTCATAAGGAGGCAGCCCTGTTTCAAAGGGCGACATATTCATCGCGAGTCAGTTTCTATCGCTCGGGTGGAAGCAGGACGTAATCAGGAAAATTTCCGTACAGCCTCTCACCCGGCTCTCCGACAGTGGTTGCCTGAACGAGATACTTTCCGCCGACGAAGCATCCCTTCCACGATTGTCCTATACCGCCGAAGCACTCCTCGCGGTCGCCGCGCGAGCGCATCACGTTGATCCCGACCTTGAAGGCACGCACCTGGCTCGCTATCTGCCGGGCCAGCTTCGGGTCGTCGCACGCCACCGACGAAACCAGCGCCCCGTTGGACACGTTCATTTCGTTGACGAGTTCCTCGACCCTGTCCACCAGGACGATGGTGTCCACCGGACCGAAAGGCTCGTTGTGGTAAAGATGGCAGTTGCTCGCCAGGTTCATCAGGGAGACCGGCCCGAAATAGCTTGAGATGTCTTGTTCTGGGAGGAACAGTGACTCGTCGAGGCTGCCCTCGAACAGGCTCACCGCGTTCTTGGCCAAAGCCTCGCCGATATGAACCCGAAGCTCCTCGACCTTCTTGGCGTTGATAAGCGGGCCGAAGTCGTAGTCGGGCAGTTCTTCAGAAGCGCCCACCAGCACCGGATGGCCGAACCTGATCGACTTCAGGACCGGTAGATAGGCGTCCAGGAAGCGCGAAAAGAGCTTTCGCTGGATCACGAACCGCACGTACGCGGTACATCGCTGCTTGCCGTACTCGAAGCCCTTTTTGAGTTGCTTCGCCAGCGTCGGCCAGTCGGAAAATTCCCAGATTCCGTAGGCGTTTACGCCCTCCATCTCGAGCATGTAGCGGCGCGACTCGTCATGCAGGTAGGCGGCTATCGTGCCGCCGCTGGTCTTGCCGCCGACGAACGACAGGCAGGCGACGTCCGGATGACGCACCAGCGCCTCGCTCAGGTTTCCGCCCGACCCGCTGACCAATGAGACCGGCAGTCCCGCACGCCGCGCGAGCGCCATCGAAATCGTCAGGGCGTAGATGCCGCCGTCGCTCGGGGTTTTCGCAATTATCGAGTTGCCAGTCAGAAGCTGCACCAGGATCGTGTGGACGATAACCGACATCGGGTAGTTCCACGACGCGATATTCGAAATGAGCCCAAGCGGCTTTCTTGAACCCATCAGGTCTTCAATCTTCTCGAGGTACCACTCCACGCCCGAGATGCAGCGATCGACGTCCACCTGGGCAAGCCTGAACGGCTTTCCGATTTCCCACATCAGCAGGTAGGTGAGGAGGTCGCGATGGCGCTTGAGGCCTTCCACGCACTCGGCGACCCGGCGTTTGCGCTCGTCAAGGTCGGTGTTCGCCCAGGCGGGGAATTCCCGCGCGGCGAGCTCAACCGCATGGCGCGCCGTCGCAACGTCGATCATCGGATAGGCCCCGAGGTGGGTGCCGTCGTTGGGCGAGAAATAGGGCTTCTCGTGTCCGGGATTCCTCCATTCGCCGCCAATCAGGTTCAGCACCGCGCCGTCGCTGGTGAAAGCTTCCGGAGCGACGCTTCTCATCTCGGAATGAAGCTTCTCCCACGCGGCCGCGGGCAGAATGTGGAGCGTCTGCGATGCGTTGGTTCCCCGGTTTACCGATACTGCCATCTGTTCCTCCGAATCCCGATGCGAGATCTGGCCAATCAACAAAAGCCGCGCTGCAAACGGGATGAGCGCATCCCGCGCGCCGCGGCGGACTTCAACTTCAATACGGCTGAAGGGGCCGTCAGGATTTACTCTTCGGGACCGGTTCGGCGGACATTAAGCGCCGCTCCGGCTGAAGATGCCACTCAAACAAGGCTGTCGAGACAGCTTCAAGTCTAGCCATTGTTCCCGGACCGAGAAAAGCTTCAATCTGTCCAGTTTCCGCACTATTTTTTGAAAACACGACGTCGATAGGGCGAGCCGTCGCCTGCCCCTATGGACGGCCCTGCCGCCCGCTGAAGACCGAAGCGCTGAATCGAAATCCGCCATGCGGGTCGCACCCTGCGCTTGCCGATTCCATCTCCCGTTTGGCGTGGTAAGACGCTCGCGCCAGTGAGCAAATGCGCCGGGAATTGGCGCATGCGCTATCCTTTGGTCTCTTTCGGCAGCCTCACGCATGCGAGGCGGAACGACTTGCCGCGGCGTGCGCAGTAGATGGGGTGCTTCCGTTGGGGCGTGTGCGACGCGCGTTCCTCGCGCGTCCTTCTACCAAGGCCGGAGCGCGTGTATCGTTTTGTTTGTGATCAGTGGCCGCACACGATCGGCACGCTGACTCACCTCTGAAACATTATCGCTGAGGTCGGTACCGCCCGAGGGGGACCGCCGTTGCGCTCATTTCGGTCTGCTCATGACCGCCAGGCGCAGCGAAAACTTCTTCTCCGCGCGCTTGCGCCCCGCCGGGCGCGCATTGGCGCGGGCCGCTCTTTCGGAGGCTTCGATGGCGTTACGCAAGGATCGGGAAGAAATCAATGAATCGCCGCTTTCCGCCGACGAACTTCGCAAAATAGACGCGTACTGGCGGGCGGCCAATTATCTGTGCGTCGGGATGCTCTATCTGCGCGACAATCCGCTACTCAGGGAGCCGCTGCGCCCCGAGCACATCAAGCGTCGCCTGCTCGGCCACTGGGGTTCCGACCCCGGCCAAACCTTCGTCTGGGTCCACCTGAACCGGCTCATCAAAAAATACGACCTCGACGTCATCTACATCTCGGGTCCCGGGCACGGGGCGCCCGCAGTGCTCGCCAACTGCTATCTCGAAGGGACCTACTCGGAGGTCTATCCGGATCGAAGCGAGGACGAAGAGGGGATGCGCCGCTTCATGCGGCTGTTCTCGTTTCCGGGCGGGATCGGAAGCCATTGCACGCCTGAGACCCCCGGCTCCATTCACGAGGGCGGCGAACTCGGCTACAGCATTTCGCACGCGTTTGGCGCGGCGTTCGACAATCCCGGGCTTATCGTCGTACCCGTGGTCGGCGACGGCGAGGCGGAGACCGGGCCGCTTGCGACCTCATGGCATTCCAACAAGTTCCTGAACCCGATCCGCGACGGCGCGGTCCTGCCGATCCTTCATCTGAACGGCTACAAGATCGCCAACCCCACGATTCTTGCGCGGATCACGCCCGAGGAACTGGAAAGCCTGTTTGTCGGCTACGGATACACGCCCTACGTGGTCGAGGGCGACGAGCCGGCGATGATGCATCAGAAGATGGCGGCGACTCTGGAGCGATGCGTCGGCGAGATCCGCTCGATCCAGAAAAATGCGCGCGAGAGCGGAAAGCCGGAGCGCCCGCGATGGCCGATGATAATTCTGCGCAGCCCGAAAGGATGGACTGCGCCCAGGGAAGTCGAAGGGCACAAGATCGAGGGTTTCTGGCGCGCCCACCAGGTGCCGATCGACGACGTGGAGAGCAACCCCGAGCGGCTCCGGATAGTCGAGCAGTGGATGCGCAGCTACCGGCCCGAGGAATTGTTCGACGAAAAGGGTCGCCTGATTGCGGAACTGAAGGAACTCGCGCCCAAGGGACCGCGCCGGATGAGCGCGAACCCGCATACCAACGGCGGACTGGTGCGCAAGCCGCTTCGGATGCCCGACTTTCGCGATTACGCGGTCGAGGTGGCGCATCCGGGTCAGTCGCGCGCGCAGAACACCTACGTTCTCGGCCAGTTCCTGCGCGACGTGATGCGCAATAACATGACGAACTTCCGCGTCTTCGGACCCGATGAGACGGCGTCCAACCGCCTGCAGGCGATCTACGAGGCGAGCAAGAAAACATGGCTGGCCGAGATGCTGCCCGAGGACGGCGACGGCGGCGAACTGGCGCGCGACGGGCGGGTGATGGAGATGCTCTCGGAGCATACGCTGGAGGGATGGCTCGAAGGCTACCTGCTGACCGGGCGGCACGGGCTCTTTTCCTCCTACGAGGCGTTCATTCACATCATCGACTCGATGTTCAACCAGCACGCCAAGTGGCTGGAGAAGTGCAAGAGCGAGGTTCCGTGGCGTGCGCCGCTTTCGTCGCTCAACCTGCTCATCAGCTCGACCGTGTGGCGCCAGGACCATAACGGTTTCACCCACCAGGACCCGGGTTTTATCGACGTGGTTACCAACAAGAGCGCGCGCGTGACGCGAATCTATCTGCCTCCCGACGCGAACTGCCTGCTGAGCGTCGCGGACCATTGTCTGCGCAGCACCGATTACGTCAACGTGATAGTTGCCGACAAGCAGCCGCATCTGCAGTACCTGGACATGGACGCCGCGATCCGGCACTGCACCAAGGGAATCGGGATATGGGAGTGGGCGAGCAACGATCAGGGCGCGGAGCCCGACGTGGTAATCGCGGGCGCGGGCGACGTCGCAACGATGGAAGCGCTGGCGGCGACGGCGATAATCCGCGAGAAGTTTCCAGACATCAAAATCCGCTTCATCAACGTGGTGGACCTCTTCAAGCTGGAGCCGCCGACCGAGCATCCGCACGGACTGTCGGATCGCGACTTTGACAGCCTGTTCACCACCGACAAGCCGATCATCTTCAACTTCCACGGCTATCCGTGGCTGATTCACAAGCTTGCCTACCGGCGCAAAAATCACGACAACATGCACGTGCGCGGCTACAAGGAAAAAGGCGATATCAACACGCCGCTGGAGCTTGCGATCGAAAACCAGGTCGACCGCTTCAACCTGGCAATTGACGTGATCGATCGCGTGCCGAAGCTCCAGGCGGTCGGCGCGCACGTCAAGGACTGGCTAAAGGACCAGATAACCGAGCATATAAACTACGCGTTCGAAAACGGGATCGATCAGGCCGCAATCCGCGAATGGAAGTGGCCCTACTGAAGACAGATACTGTTGGGCGGAGCGCGGGGGTTTTCGGCCGCGAGCCGCTTGCGGAGTTGGAATCGGCATCATGAAAGTCAGTCCGATGGCCGGACGGCCGGCCGAGCCTTCAATGCTGGTGAACGTGGCGCGGCTGGTAACCGCCTATTATACCGAGCGTCCCGATCCGTTGATTCCCGCGCAGCGCGTGGCGTTCGGCACCTCGGGGCATCGCGGCTCCGCCTTCGACGCGGCGTTCAACGAGGCGCATATCCTCGCGATTAGCCAGGCGATTTGCGCATACCGCAAGCGCCACGCGATCGACGGTCCGCTGTACCTCGGGATGGACACCCATGCGCTGTCGGAGCCCGCGTTTGCCAGCGCGCTTGAGGTGCTCGCCGCCAACGGCGTCGAAGTGATGATCGATCGCGAGCGCGGTTACACGCCGACGCCGGTGATCTCGCACGCCATCCTGACGCACAATCGCGGGCGCAACCGAGGGCTAGCCGACGGAATCGTGATAACTCCGTCGCACAATCCGCCGGCCGACGGCGGCTTCAAGTACAATCCGCCCAACGGCGGTCCCGCCGACACCCAGGTCACCGGGTGGATCGAGAAGACGGCCAACGAGATCCTGCGCAACGGACTCGGCGGCGTGATGCGCATTCCGTTTCCTCGCGCGCTCAAGGCCCCGACCACCCATCGCCACGACTACATCGCCGCCTACGTCAGCGATCTCGGCTCGGTGGTCGATCTCGAAGCGGTCAAAGGCGCGCGGCTCAAGGTCGGCGTCGATCCGCTCGGCGGCGCGGGCGTGCATTACTGGGACGCTGTTGCCGAGCGTTACGGCCTCGATCTCGAGGTCGTCAACCGGGCGGTCGATCCGACGTTTCGCTTCATGACCGTCGACTGGGACGGGAAAATCCGGATGGACTGTTCGTCGCCGTATGCGATGGCCAGCCTGATAGAGCTTCGCGGCCGTTATGATATCGCGTTCGCGAACGATACCGACAATGATCGCCATGGAATAGTCACCCGCAGCGCGGGACTGATGAACCCGAACCACTATCTGGCGGCGGCGATTTCCTACCTGTTCGCGCGTCGCGGCCGATGGAGCCGCGAGGCGGCGGTCGGCAAGACGGTGGTGAGCAGTGGCATAATCGACCGCGTGGCGGCGAAGCTCGGACGGCGCCTGGTGGAAGTGCCGGTCGGCTTCAAATGGTTCGTTGACGGGCTTATCGACGGCTCGCTCGGATTCGGCGGCGAGGAGAGCGCGGGCGCTTCGTTCCTTCGGATGGACGGCACGGTTTGGACCACTGACAAGGACGGACTCATCCTTGGACTGCTTGCCGCCGAGATAACAGCTGCGACCGGGCGCGACCCCTCGGCGATCTATGCGGATATCACGCGCGAGCTTGGCGAGCCGGCCTACGAGCGAATCGACGCGCCGGCGAGCGCGGAGGAGAAGAAAATCCTCGCCCGGCTTTCACCCGAACAAATCACCGTCTCGACGCTGGCGGGCGAAAAGATCATTGCCAAGCTGACGGTCGCGCCGGGAAACGGGCAGCCGATCGGCGGACTGAAGGTCGTGACCGAGAACGGATGGTTCGCCGCGCGCCCTTCCGGAACGGAGGACGTGTACAAAATCTATGCGGAAAGCTTTCGCGGTCCCGACCATCTCCATCGTATCCAGGAAGAGGCCCGGGCGCTCATATCAGAGGTGCTCGCCGGGTCTCGCTAAGACGCGCGAAAGGTCTCGCCGGTGACGCTGCGCGTGCGGCGGGCAAATGTGTGCGCAGGGAGAAACCAAACCCTCACCTTGCGATAGGCAATGAGGCCGCGCTTAATATATACGAAAAGATAGATAAGCGCCGCGTCAACAGCTTCGCAGGAGATGCGATGAGTGGAGAAGCAGGTCGGTTTACGCGGTCCGGAATACCGCTGAAGGACTTTTACGGCCCTGACGATGTGAGCCGGGCGGCTCACCAGGAAGTCCCGGGCAGCTTTCCCTTCACTCGCGGGCGGCGCGCGCAGGCGGTTTCATCCGGCGGATGGATTCAGCGGGGGCTTTCCGGCGAGGGCGACGCGACGCGCTCGAACCGCCAGCTCCGCTACCTGATTGGCGAGGGGCAGAGCGGAGTTGATCTGATCGGCGACAGTCCGACCCAGGCGATGATGGATCCGGACCATCCGCTCGCGGCGAGTGCGATCGGCACGCAGGGCGTTTCGCTCTGCCACAAGGACGACTATATCGAGCTGTTCAGGGGCGTGCCGCTCGACGCGATCACGGTTTCGTTCTCGGTGCCGGCGATGTTCGCGGTCGCGGGCCTGTGCGTGGCGGCGCGAGAGTACGGCTTTCCGATACAGAAGCTGCGCGGCTCGACTATCCTGACGCCGTTTTACTCCGAGGACGTCACCTACGCGATCCATATGCCGTTTAAGGCGCGGGTGCGGACCTCGTGCGACGTGATCGAATACTGCGCGCGCGAGATGCCGCGTTTTCACGCCTTTATCGAGGATACCTACTTTTTCAGCGAATCGGGGCTGGACGCGGTCGAGGAGATGGCGCTCGGATTCCTCGAGATTCGCCATCTGGTGCGCGAGGTGCTCAAGCGCGGTGTCGATATCGACGCGTTCGCTCCGCGCATCGCGATCCTCGTCAATTGCAGCATGGATTTCTTCGAGGAGATCGCGAAGATCCGCGCGACCCGCCGCCTGTTCGCGCGCATGATGCGCGACGAGTTCGGCGCGCGCGATCCGCGCTCGTGGTCGGTCGTGATAACCAGCCACACCTCGGGGCTTACGATGACCGCGCAGCAATTGGCCAACAATATCGTGCGCGGCTCGATCCAGGCGCTCGCGCTGGTGCTGGCTGGCGCGCACGCGATAGAAATCTCGGCCTTCGACGAGGCTTTACGCACGCCCACCGAAGAGTCACACCTGGTGGGACTGCGCACCCAGCAGATAATCGAAGCCGAAACCGGGGTCTCGAAGGTCGTTGATCCGCTCGGCGGCTCGTACTATGTGGAATCCCTCACTGACGAGATGGAACGCCGCATTTGGGCGATGGTCCAGGAGCTCGAGGGACGCGGCGACCCTGGCGAACTTGAGGAGTCGGGATGGTTCCGCGCGTTCTTCGAGGAGAAGATGCAGCGCTACCAGCATCGGCTCGAAACTCGCGAGCAGATAGTCGTTGGCGTCAACGCCCATCGCCTGCCCGCCGAGCAGGACAAGCTGCTGCGTGAAATCTCCGAGGTCAAGATTCGCCCCTATCGCGAGCGAATCGCCCAGGTCAAGGCGTTCAAGGCTAACCGCGATCTCGCCCGCACCAAGGCGGCGCTGGCCAAAGTCCTCGAGCGTGCCAAAGAGGGCCAGAACCTCCAGCCCGCCGTGCTCGAAGCGACCGAAGCGTCGGCCACGATGGGCGAAATCGCCGGCACGATTCGGCAGGCCTACGGATTTCCCTACGATCCGCACGGCGCGATGAGACCTCTCATCTGAGGCGGCGAGTCATGGCAAACGCAAGGGTGGTCATCGGGATGCTGGGGCTCGACCAGCATGAGCTGGGCGCTATCGCGGTTGCCCGCATGCTGCGCGACGCGGGGATGGAAGTGGTTTACGCGGGACGGTTCAACACGCCCGAAAGTATAGTGCAAATCGCGCTCGATGAGGACGCCGACGTTATCGGTATAAGCTGCCATTCCTGGGAATACGTTGAATACGTGCCCGAACTGATGAAACTGGTTGCCGAAAAGGACGCGGATGTCTCGGTCGTTCTCGGCGGCTCGGTTATCACGCCCGCCGACGCATCGCGGATGAAACAACAGGGCGTCGCGGCAGTGTTCGGCCCGGGTGCGGAAAGCGCCGACATCGTGGGGACGCTCGCCGATTTGGCCGGCGCACGCCAGGCGCGGGTCTCGATGGGCTGACGCGGCGCGCCTTGCGCGAGCGGCACGAGCGCGGCGCTCGCGCGTCGGATAATGAGCCCGGTTTCGAACAGCGGCGGCGGTTTGCCGCCCGGGCGTTTATTTTTTTGCGACGACGCGCTCGCCGATCGCGCTGAACATGAAGGCGCCGATACTGCCCATGTCGAGCGTGTCACTCATTACCATCGCGGGCGTTCCGATGCGCGCCTGCAGCTCCCTGAGCGAGGCGGCGGGATCGTCGGTGTCGAGTTCATAGAGGGCGAGGTACTTCCATGGGCTTTTGGCGTCGCCCAGTTGCGCGTCGGAAATCCTGAAGCGCTGCGCGGCAACGATGCCGGGTACGCGCAGCACGTCGGGGATGTGCTGGTTGTCGTACCACTTGTTAAACTCGTCGTCACGGTTGCCGGCCGGGTTGGTCATGACCACGAAAACATGCTTCGCCATGGGATGTCTCTCCGGTGAGTTATGCCCCAGCGTCCGGTTACACCGGTTGCTCGCTATTTGCAAACACGCAATATCCCACGCTCACCGTCAAGGACTCCTGGCGCCGGTTTCAGACGCCGGATGCCGGTTGGTTGAATTCGCTGCGAGCCGGGTACCGTCGCTCGGACGCGGGTGAAGGGCTGTGCCCATCGGAGCCATGTCAGTGTTCCTTCCAGGCGCCGCGAAGGTTCGGCGAATCAAGGTTTGTGAGTTTCGCGGCGGGCGAAACCGCCGGGCGCGACAGCCGACGCGGCGAGCGGTTCATCCCTTTGGAAAAGTGCGGCGCGAGGCTTTGCGCGTGAACGGTCGGCATCCGGATTGCTGGCGATCGGGAGCTAGCAGTGCGCGCGTCGCATTAAGCGGTTGTGCCGGACAAGGTGTGCCATGCCGAGTTTCTCACTGCGTAATCCGTACACGATCATAGTGGGGGCGCTGGTTATCACGATTCTTGGAGTAACCGCGTTCACGCAGATGCCGGTTGACGTGTTTCCGCGTATCAAGATCCCGGCTGTCGTGATAGCCACTTTCTATCAAGGGATGCCTCCACTCGACATCGAGGACAACATCACGTTCCGCTACGAGCGTTTCTTCACTCTTGGCAGCAATATCGAGCATATTGAGTCGCGCTCGTTGCCGGGCGTCAGCATAATCAAGGTTTTCTTCCAGCCGGGCACCAACGTCGAGGCGGCGGCGGCGCAAATGGGCACGCTCGCGATGGCCGACCTCGGGATCATGCCGCCGGGCACACTGCCGCCGCTGGTTTTGCAGTACGACGCCTCGTCGCTGCCGGTGGTGCTGGTGACGGTGAGCGGGCGCGGCTTCACCCAGACCGAACTGGAAGACCAGGCCCGCTACAACATCCGAAACCAACTGGCGACGGTTTCCGGGGCGTCGGTACCGATGCCGTTTGGCGGAAGATTCCGGCAGGTGATGGCCTACGTGAATCGCGAAGCGCTGCAGGCGCGCGGGCTGACACTGATGGATGTGGTCCAGGCGCTCAACAGCTCCAACCTGATCCTGCCGGCCGGGGACGCGAAAGTCGGGGCGAAGGATTTTTACATCTATTCGAACAGCATGATCCGCGACGTCGGCCGCATCAACCGCGTGCCGGTGAAGATCGGCAAGGGCCAGGCCCCGGTGCTGATGCGCGACGTTGGGCGCGTGGTTCTCTCGTCGCAGATTCAGTACAACGAGGTTCTGATCGACGGCAAACCGTCAGTCTATGTTCCGGTCCTGCGGCAGGCCGGGGCCAATACGATCGCGGTCGCCAGCGGGATCAAGGAACTTCTGCCGAAGGTCTTCGGGCTTCCCAAGGGGATGAAACTGACCGCGATTTTCGACCAGTCAATCTACGTTCGCGAGGCGATCAAGAGCCTTGAGCGCGAAGCGGTGTCAGGTTCGGTTCTCGCGTCGCTGATGATTCTTCTGTTTCTCGGAAGCTTCCGCTCGACGATCGCGATCTTTCTCTCGATCCCGCTGTCGATTCTGGCCGGCGTCTTCGGATTATACATCGACGGTTCGACTATCAACATCATGACGCTGGGCGGCTTCGCGCTCGCGATCGGCCGGCTGGTTGACAACTCGGTCATCGTGCTCGAGAACATCAATCGGCATCTGGCCGAAGGCAAGGGCCCGGCGCACGCGGCCCGCGACGGCGCCGAGGAAGTTGCGCTCTCGGTACTCGCGATCACAATCACTACCTGCGTCGTGTTTTTTCCGGTGATGTTCCTGTTCGGGGTGTCGAAGTACCTGTTCAGCGCGCTCGCGCTGGCGGTGGTGCTTGCGATCGCGGCCTCGTACGTGGTGGCGATGAGCGTCATTCCGATCTACTGCGCGCGCTTTCTGACCCTTGAGACGGCGGGCGCAGCCGAAGGCGCGCAAGGCATCCCGGAGACGGGCGAAGGACGCCGCGTTTTGTTCGGGTGGTTTCAGCGTGGGTACGAGCGTTTCGCCGACCGCTACCAGGCATGGCTTGGTTACCTGCTCGATCGCAAGTTTCCGGTGCTCGCGGGGATTAGCCTGTTGTTCCTGGCGAGCATCGCGCTGTACCCGATGCTGGGTACGGAACTGTTTCCCGCAACCGACAGCGGGAGTTTCGTAATCAATTTCAGAACTCCGGCGGGGACGCGATTGGAACTGACCGCCGATGCGGCGCGCCGAATCGAAAAAGTCATCCGCCAGGTGATACCCGCGGCCGAACTCAAGACTGTAGTATCGAATATCGGCCTCGCCCCGAGTCTTTCGGCCATCTACTCACCCAACTCGGGTGAGGACAGCGGGTTTATCGAAGTGGAACTGAATCGCGGGCACAAGCGTCCGACCGCCTACTACGTGTCGCAGCTGAAGCGGCTTCTTCCGCTCAGGATGCCCGAGGTGCGTACGATGTTCTCTTCCGGCAGCATCGTGGATGCGGTTCTGAACTTCGGAATGATAGCACCGATCGACGTGCAGTTGCGCGGGCGCGACTTCGGCGATCTTTTCCGGGCCGCCAAGGGCGTCGAGGAGATCATTCGGCGTCTGCCCGAGGTCTCGCAGACCTACATCCCGCAAGAGGCGAATTATCCCACGCTGGAGGTGAAGGTCGATCGCATAAAGGCAGCTCGGTTGGGGATGACCCAGCGCGACGTCATCTCCAATGTGATTACCGCGCTCGATTCCAACCTGTTTATCGCTCCTTCGGTCTGGATCGACACCTACAACAACAATGACTACTTCTTGACCGTGCAGTATGCGGCCGCAGCGCGCGGATTTCCCTCGATCCAGGCATTGCGGACCATTCCGGTGCGTCCATACCTGCACGAGCGCGGGCATGCGCAGAGCGTGCTTCTCTCCGACGTCGCCTCGATCGTCCCCGAAGCCCATCCTTCCGAGGCGGACCATTATGACATCCAGCGCGTGGTCGACGTGCTGGTCTCGCCGCGCGGACAGGACCTCGGCGGCACGCAGAGCGCGATCGAGCGGGCGCTGTCGCAGTTCAGGCTTCCCGCGGGGGTGTCGATCGCGTACCGCGGTTCGGTTGCGCAGATGCGCGCGTCGTTTGCGCGCATGGGTGTCGGCGTCGTAATTGCGGCGCTGCTCGTTTACCTGGTGATGGTGGCGCAGTTCCGCTCGTTCATGGACCCGTTTATCGTGATGTTCGCGGTACCGATGGGTCTGATCGGCGTGATCTGGATACTGCTGCTCACCGGCACCACGCTCAATATCGAGTCGTTCATGGGCATCATCTACATGATCGGCATCGCCGTCTCGAACGCGATCCTGCTCGTTGATTTCGCCAAAGAGCGCCGCCGTTACGGGGAGAGCCTGCGCCAGGCGGTGCTCGAATCGTCGCGCATCCGGCTGCGGCCAATCCTGATAACCGCACTTGCGACCGTGGTCGGCCTGCTTCCGATCGCGATGACCTCCGGCGCCTCGGCGCCGCTGGCCCGCGCCGCGATCGGCGGGCTCGCCGCATCCACCGTGCTCACCGTGGTGCTGGTGCCGTGCCTCTACGAACTCTTTTATTCACGAGCCGCGCAGGCCGAGGAGCGGGAAGCGCCGTGAGAGTGAACCGGTCGATTGCGATTGTGTTCGCCGCGCTGCTTGCGGGATGCGGCCACGGTCATCGACCAGCGGCGGAGCCGGCTTCGGAACCGACCGTGCGAGTGCTTCATCCGCAGCGCGCCACGATGAGGTTAAGCGTCGAGCTGCCCGGCGATGTGGTCGGCTTTTACGAGGCCGCGTTGCACGCCAAGGTGACGGGATATCTGAAATCGATCTCCGTCGACAAGGGCGATCACGTCAAGGCGGGACAGGTGCTGGCGGTGATAGAGGTGCCCGAACTGACCGCGAACCTGGAGCACGCGAAGGCCAGGATGGCGATCGCGGAAATCACCTACCGGCGGCTGCTACAGGTTCAGAAGTCCGACCCCCGGCTGGTCGCACCGGAAGACGTTGACATGGCCCATGCCAAATACCGCGAGGCGATGGCCACAGTTGACACTTTGCAAACGCTGGTCGGTTACACGCGTATCGTTGCGCCGTTCGACGGAATCGTGACGGGACGCTTTGCCGACCCGGGTGCCTTGGTTCGCGCGGGCGGCGGTGAAATCGGAGTCAACGAATCTTCCGCGCTGATTTCTCCCGGCGCGACGGAAGGCGCGGGCGGCCATCGCACCGGCGGGGGGCCGATTCTGACCGTTGCGCGGGTGGACAAGTTGCGCATCTACGTTTACGTCCCGGCCGATTCGTGCCGCTTCATCCGGCGCGGTACACCCGCGGACCTGAGGTTCGATGAGCTGCCCGGCCTCGTCATCCACAGTTCGGTCACGCGCTACGCCGGCGCTCTCGACCTGGGGACGCGCACGATGCTGACCGAGATCGACATCAACAATCCCGACGGCGTGATCTATCCGCGGATGTACGCGCACGTGAAGCTGGAGCTGGTTTCGCATCCCGAGGCGATACGCCTGCCGGTGTCCGCGGTAAGCGGCGAGGGACCGGCGGCTGCGGTTCTTACGGTCAGGAACGGACGCCTGGTCCGGACGCCAGTCTCGACCGGCATCAATGACGGCACGTGGATCGAGATCGTCAAGGGCCTTACGACAAAGGCTCTCGTGGTCGCGACCTTCAGTGACGACCTGCACCCCGGCGAGAAGGTGAGCTACACGCTCACGCAAGCGCCGCCGGCTGATGGCGTACCGAACGCGCAGTGAGTTCTGTCCAGGCGCGGTGCCAGAGTGGCTCCGTCAAGGCGCCCGCTCAAACGCTTTGCCAGGCGCTCGGGCTGAAGAGGAGGAGCCCCGCCCATGACGATCAGCGCACAGGTCAGTATCTATCCCTTGCGGCAGGAACATCTCGCCCCCGCCGTGAAGTCCGTGCAAATCGCCTTTGAAAGGCACGGGTTGGCTCCGCAGGTCGGCCCCATGAGCACGACGGTAACAGGGGAAACGCGCGCCATCTTCGACGCCCTCGCTGAGGCTTTCTCCGAAGCCGCCGCTTCCGGCCAGGTCGTGATGACGGTAACTGTTTCCAACGCTTGTCCGCTTGCGGGCTGATGAGGCACGTCTTTGCATAGCCGCGATTCAGGAGCCGCTGGCGAGATCGGTCCCGACGCCTACGCCGAGTGGCGCGCGTCCACGCTCGGCGCGATTACCGAGTCGCTGGAACAGGAGCTGGTCCTAAATTTGTCCGGGCCTCTGATGGGCAAAATTGTTCTCGACGTGGGATGCGGCGACGGAACACTCGCAAGCGAATTCCGCCGAAGGGGAGCATCGCTCGTAATCGGATGCGATCCGGACCCGCGCATGATCGCAAGGGCGGCCTTACGCGCCAAAACCGAGCGCGGCGGCGCAACGCGCTATATGCTGGCGCGTGCCGAAGAACTCCCGTTCCACGATCGGAGCTTCGACCTGGTGAGTACGGTTACGGTTCTCAGTTTTGTGGAACAGCGAGCGCGGGCGATGCGGGAACTGGCGCGAGTGCTCAAACCCGGCGGCCGCCTCGTTATCGGCGAGCTTGGCAGATGGAGCACGTGGGCGGCTTCGCGGCGCATCCGCGCCTGGTTAGGTCAGGAGCTTTGGAAGAACGCGCGCTTTACCTCCGCGCGCGAACTCAGCGCCCTCGTGACGCGGGCGGGGCTCAGCGTGGAGCACGTGCGTGGCGCCGTGTATTATCCCCGGCTGGCTCCGGTGGCGCGCGTGATGAAATCGATCGATCCGATACTGGGCCGGGTAACCACGTTGGGCGCCGCATTCATCGCGATAAGCGCAACCAGGAGCGGTTGAACTGTTGGCCGGGCTTCGCGGCGATCGTTTTTTCCAGCCGTGGATGCTACCGCCGCGGGGCACAACCTCGCGCTAACCCGTCGCCGGCCTGCACGGGCTCAGATCGAACCTATCGCGCGGCGAGCCATCCCGAGTGCTTCCGACCAGAACCCGCCACCCGAATGCATAAGGTCCACGATATCGCCGAGCGCGGCGGCGAACTCCCGGAGATGCCGCTCCTCGACTATCAGCGGCGGCGCGACCTTCAGCACCATGAACGCATTGCCGCAGATCTGCGTCAGGATCCCCTTGTCCCGGAAAAGTCGCATCACCAGCACCTGGCCGAACATCGCGGGATGGATTCGCGCGAACGCCTCGAAAGGAACCCGAAGCCGAAGCCGTTTGGGCGCCTGGAATTCGACCCCGGTCAGCATCCCGACGCCGCGCACCTCGCGGACCATCTCATAATCCGAGAGCCGTTCCCTGAGAAGGGCGCGCAGCTTTTCGCCCATCGCGGTTGCGCGCTCTCCGAGCCGTTGCTCTTCGAGCACGTCGAGGGTTGCAAGACCCGCGCGCATCGCAAGCGAGTTTTCGCTGTAGGTCGAGGTATGCACTATCGCACGGCGCAAGGAGCTGTACACCGAATTGCATACCGCGTCGGACATCAGGACCGCGCCGACTGGTATCAGGCCGCCGCTTAGAGCCTTGGCGAGAACCACCATGTCCGGCTCGACGCCGAAGTGATGGGCCGCGAGGAACGGGCCGGTCCGGTAAAAGGCGGTCTGGACCTCGTCGAGGACCAACAGCGTGCCGTATCGGCGGCATAGTTCCTGCGCGCCCCTGAGATAGTCTGCGTTGGGAATCCGAAGCCCGCCTTCGACCTGGATCGGCTCGACCACGAAGGCCGCGAAGCGCCTGCTGGCGAGCTTTTTCGCAAGTTCTTCCAGGGCGCCGAACGCGACCATCTCGACGTCGGGCAGAAGCGGTCCGAAGCCGTCCTTCCAGAAGCGGTCGGACATCAGCGAGAGCGCGCCGCAGGTTAGCCCGTGAAAGCTGCCCGTCGCCGAGAGCATCGCGGAACGCCCGGTATGCGCGCGCGCGAACTTGATCGCGGCCTCGATGCCCTCGCTGCCCGAGCTTGCAAAGAACGCCTTGGTGAGCACCCCTCCCGCGCGCTCGCATAGCCGCGCGCCAAGCACGCCCGCCAGCTCCGAGACGTTGCTCTGAAGCATCGCGGGACCGTCGCCGTCGAGTTCGGCGCGAAGCGCGGCCTTTATTTTGGGATGGTTATGGCCGGCGTTGTGAACGCAGTAGCCCGAGTTGAAGTCGAGCATCCGCCGTCCGTCGGTGGTGACGAGTTCGCACCCGACGCATCGCGCGTACTGGACGTTCATCTGCAGAACGTCAAGAAGTTTAACCCACTGTGGATTGACGAACTTCTCGTAAAGCCTTGAAGCTTCGTCAGCCTGCGTGACCGGTGCTGATATGGCCATTATTTGCTTCTCGCCGGGGCACGGTTTCCGGCCGGCTCGGACTTCTGGCATGGTATGGAGAGCAAAACGGGCCGGTCAAGCGCAGGCCGAGCCATACGCAAGGCGGTCCGGTTCGCCGCTTCCTGTCGCAAGGAGAGTTTTTCGATGTGTCGTTTCACGTCCGCTTGTATGCCGGTTATGACGCGTGCGGCGCGGTTCGGGATATCGCTGTTCGCGCTCGGACTGTTCGCGGCAATTGGGATTTCCGGATGCTCCAGCAGCAATACGAATCCGCCGATGATGGTCGCGGGCGCCAGCGCCTCCGGCCCGGTGAGTTCCGATTCGCAGGTGCAGAGAGTGCTCGACAACTCCTGCTACGACTGCCATTCCGAGCAGGCGGCGCCGCCATGGAACGCGAGGCTTGCGCCGTCATACCTGTTCGGCGCGGGCGACGCGCGCAAGGCTTTGGATTTCTCCCAGTGGAACAGTTACGACGCGCAAAGAAAGCGCGAAGAGATGAAAGCGATCGCGAAGGCGGTCGAGGACGGCTCGATGCCGCCGGGGGATTATGAGTTCCTGCATCCTGCCGCCGAGCCGAACGCGCAAGAGAGGCAGATAGTGGTGCAGTGGGCGTCGCACGTGACGGCGGTTGCGGCTCATTAATCGCGCTTGCGCTTTTCATTTATAGATCCGCGCCGAGCCGAGGATTCCGATCAGCAGAAAGAGCGTTCCGAGAGCGAACGTTGCCGCCGCGGGGATGACGGCGCTGGACGGTGCAAGTCCGCGAATCATCAGATCGTTGTAGGCCTGCATCGTCCACGTCGTCGGCATCCACTGCGCAATCGCACGCATCCATTGAGGCTCGAACCCGAGCGGCCACCAGCATCCGCCTATCGCCGACATCGACATCGCGGCGACCGCGCCGATTGGCAGGACCGAATCGCGCGTCTGGGTGATACAGGCGATCACCAGGCCGAAGGCCGCGGCTGCGAAGGCGATCGCGGCGGTCGGCAGCAGCAGCATCGCGGGGCTCCGTCCAAGCTCCACCCCGAACAGTACCCATCCGACTGCGAACAGCACGGCCATCTGGATGAACCCGACCACGAAGCGCGACGAAAGCTTGCCGACCATCATCCCGGCAGGCGAGGCTCCGCTGGCGCGCAGGCGTTCGAGCGTTCCCCAGTCGCGCTCGTCGATTAAACCCACCGATACGCCCCATACGACGTCCAGCAGCAGAAACGTGACGCCGAAGCCGGGCACGTACTGATCGAAGCTGTTCACCGCGGCGCTGGACCCGGCCAGCGAGCGCTCGCGCCATCCGAGCTGTCCCGGCAGAACAGGGGTTTCGGCGGGAAGCAGGCGGCCGACGTCGAGCGAGAGGCGCGGTATCGCGGGTACGGCGACCGGCGGAAGTTCGCCTGGGTCGAAGGCGGGCTCGAGCGCGGGAATCGCCGGGGTACGGATTGGGACGGAAAGCGGGCGGGAAAGTTCCGCAAGCACTTTCTCGGAGGGCGGCGCGGGAAATCGCGGCGGCGGCGGAATCTCGGAGGCATGTGAGCCGGCCATCGTCTTGAGGCTCGCAAACCAACGCTCGAATTCGCGTTCGCTCGACTGAAGCTGCTCCAGGTAGGTGACGGTCGCCGCTATCGCGGCCTGCTTGCGGGCAAGTTCGCCGAGCACCCGCACCTTCTGCGCCGAAGCCGCCCGTTCGATCGCCGCCTGGAGATTCTCGCGCAGGGTCTCCATCCGGGCCCTGATTCGCCGGGCCATCGCCGAAGCAAGCTCGGCGCGCGAGCGCTTCAGGCTGCGTTCGAATTCGGCAAACTCGGATTGTATCGCGCGGGTCCGCGCGACGAGCCGGTCGAGTTGCACGCGCAGAGCGGCCGTCCGCTTCGCCAGCGCTTGCTGGGCACGGCGCTGGGCAGTCGCCGCAATTTGGCGCGAGAGCCGATTCAACTGCAGTTCGATCGCGGACGCCTGGATGCGCTTTACCGGATCGATATAGACGCTAACCAGCGCGGTCTTGCCCGACTCGAAGGCCGCGGTCGTTCCGGCGGCGATGACTATCGCCATCGGTGCGTCGTCGCGGCGCGTTACGAATGATAACGCGGAAGCGAGGTCGGGTTGCTCGGATAGACGAAGCGCGCTCCGATGCGAAAGACCGCGCATGAGGGCTCGCGCGATCGCGCCATGGTCCTGGTTGACGACCGGAATAACGTAGCCGCGCCGGCTCGGCGCACCATACATCGCGCCCAGGGAAAAACCGGCCACGGCGATAATGACGATTGGAGCGAGGAACAGCATGAACAGCGCGGCGCGATCCCGGACCAGGAGGCGGAATTCGTTGCGGAAGACAAGGGCCACAGTTCGCAACATCGCAAGACAATGGCTAGGCCGGCTCCGCGTCGCGCAGCGCGCGCCCGGTAAGAGTCATGAAGGCGTCGGAAAGATTCGGGCTGTGAACGCTGAACTCGAGCACGCGGCCGCCGGCCACGCGCGCCTGTTCGAGGACCTCGCTCACCTGCGCGAGATTATCGAGCTTGAGTTCGACCTTGTTGCGCTCGGCGCCGGCAACCGAATTGACTGAAAGCAGGGGCCGCGCGCACCAGTTGGGCGGCGGTTCCCGCTCGAAGGTTATTTCGATACGCGGATGCTCTCCGGCCAGCGCGACCACCTCGGCGACCGTCCCCGCTGCGACGAGCCGCCCGCGATCGATGAGAAGCACGCGGTCGCAGATCCGCTCGACTTCATCCATGTAGTGAGTGCTGTAAATCACGGTTGCGCCCGCGCCGGCGAGATTGCGGATGGTCCGGAGGATCTTTTCGCGCGATTGCGGATCGACCCCGACCGTCGGCTCGTCGAGCAGCAGGACCTCGGGCCGATGAACGACTCCGCACGCCAGGTTGAGCCGCCGTTTCATTCCGCCTGAAAGCGTTGCGACCGGATCACTGGCGCGGTCGGAAAGTTCAACCTCCTCGAGCGCAGCAGCGCACGAGCGGCGCGCCTCGCTTGCGGAGAGTCCTTGCACGCGCGCGAACAAATCGAGATTTTGATACGCGCTCAGCGAGGGGTAGAGCGCGATAGCCTGGGGGACGAAACCGAGTTTGCGCCGGATTGCCGCGGGGTGCGCACGCAGATCGAATCCCGCTATACGGACCGTGCCCGCGTCGGCGGCGCGCAAGGTTGCCAGGATGGACAGCGTTGTGGTCTTGCCGGCGCCGTTGGGGCCGAGCAGGCCCACGACTTCGCCGGCCCTCACTGTGAAGCTCAAATCGTGGAGCACGAGCCGCGATCCGTAGCTCTTTGCGAGGCGGGCCACCTCAACAATCCCTTGGGGGGCAAGCACAGTTCCGATGTTGCCCGAAGCGCGGATTAGGCACAACTGCGACATGACTCGCGCGGATTACGGGGTTGTAACGAGTTGTGCGCGAGCGGCGCCTTGAGAATGAATTGCAAAATCGTATCGCTGCGACTCATTCGTGCTTGCGCGCCGCCCGCTCTTCATCTTAATTGAGATCGCTTCGCGGACTATCGGGGTCGTAGCGAAATCAAGCTCCGCAGCGGCGATGAATAACCGCCCGTGGCCGCTCGTCTATTCGGCCAGTCCGCAGCAGCGGCCCGAAGAGCGGATCGTGGCACGCGGTAAAATGGCGCACGAGGCGATTTCAGGAACATCCTGCGCAGAATCGGTCTAGCGCTCTCACCCGCCCGCCGCACAGCATTTCATTGAGGTATCACGAATGAGAATAGCAAGTGTAGCCAGTGCGTTTCCCGAGTATACATATACTCAGGAAGCAATCACTGACGCGCTCAAACGATACTGGGGCGATAAGCTCGAACGGCCGGGACTGCTTGAACGACTCCATTCGCGCGCCGGCGTAAGCCAGCGTCACCTTGCCTTTCCTTTTGCACAATACGAGAAGTTCAACACCTTTGGCGAAACGAACAGGGCGTGGTTCGAGGTCGGCCAGAAGCTTGGCGCTTTGGCGATCGACGCCGCGCTGGAGCGCGCGCATCTGACGCGCCGCGAAATTGACGCCCTCTACCTCGTATCGATAACCGGCATCGCCAGCCCCTCGCTGGACGCCCGCCTGATCAACGCGATGGGGCTCAGGCCGGACGTGAAGCGGACTCCGATCTTCGGGCTGGGATGCGTCGGCGGCGCGGTCGGACTGACGCGCGCTGCGGATTACGTGAAAGCTTATCCCGAGCAGGTCGCAGTTGCGCTTTCGGTCGAGCTTTGCTCGCTCACGATGCGCAAGGATGACGTGTCGACAGTCAATCTGATAGCGATGGGCCTGTTTGCCGACGGCGCGGTTGCGGCAGTGGTCGAAGGCGGCAAGCGCGTATGCGCCGGCCCGCAGGTCGTTGGCCAGCGCTCGCTCTTCTATGCCGAGACCGAGGACATCATGGGCTGGGACATCTCCGAGAAGGGCTTCGGCGTGGTGCTGTCGCAGAAGCTGCCCGCGCTGATAAAGAGCCGCTTCGGCGCCGACGTGGACGGGTTTCTTTCCGACCACGGGCTGACGCGCCGCGATATCGGGAGCTGGGTCATCCATCCGGGCGGCCCCAAGGTGCTGCAGGCGGTCGAAGAGGCGCTCGGCCTGTACGAGGGCGAATTGCGGCTCTCGTGGGAATGCCTGGATCGCGTCGGCAATCTGTCGTCGGGCTCGGTCCTGGGCGTCCTGGAGGAAACGATGGAGCGTCATCGTCCCGCTCCCGGCACGATGGGCCTGGTCGGTGCGATGGGGCCGGGGTTCTGCTCGGAGCTGATCCTGCTGCGCTGGTAGGGTGATGACTCCGGACGTTGTGGTCGTGGGCGGTGGGCCCGTCGGTCTGGCGGCGGGGCTGGCTGCGCGCCAGCGCGGCCTTGAAGTTCTCGTGGTCGAGCGCGAGATACCGCCGATCGATAAGCCGTGCGGCGAAGGCGTGATGCCCGAGGGCGTGTCGGTTCTGAACAAGTTCGGGATTAACCCTATCGGCCGGGCGGTTGCGTTTCGCGGCATTCGCTTTACCGAAGATGGCCTCGCGGTCGAGGCGGCTTTTACGGCCGGCCACGGTCTCGGTATTCGCCGCACCCGCCTGCATCAGCTTTTGATCGATCGCGCCGAGGAGGCGGGCGTCGCGATGCGATGGGGCGAGCCGGTGACGCGGATAGGCCGGGGCCGTGTCGAGCTGGGTGGCCGAAGCGTCGCGTGCCGATGGGTGATCGGAGCGGACGGCCGCGGCTCGCGCGTCAGGCGGTGGGCCCGTTTCCGTGAGCCTTCGAGTGCACGGCGCCGAATCGGGCTTCGCCAGCATTTCAGGGTCGCGCCGTGGAGCGATTTCGTCGAAGTCCATTGGAACGACCACGGCCAGGCGGTCGTGACGCCGGTTTCATCCGGGGAGATCTGCGTCTCGATCCTGACTAATCAGGCGCGATTGCGCATGGCGCAACTGGTCGAGCTGTTTCCCGAGATCAGCCGGCGGCTTGAAGGCGCCGTCCCCAGCAGCCAGGCGAGGGGCGCGCTTTGTGGCACGAGCGCGATGCGGTCGGTGGTCGGCGACGGGTTTGCGCTGGTCGGAGATGCGGCGGGGACCGTCGATGCGCTCACCGGCGAAGGGCTTTCACTGGGGCTCAGGGAAGCGGTCGCGCTTGCTGACGCTATCGCGCAGGATAAGCCCGGCAGATACCAGGCTGCGCATCGGCGCATTCGCCGGATGCCGCGCGCGATGGCGCGACTGATGCTCTCAATCGGCGAGCGAAGATCGCTGCGGCGCCGCGTGCTGCGCGGGTTGATCTCGCAATCGCAAATATTCGCCTACATGCTCGGCGTACACACCGGAACGCTCTCGGCGCGCGAGGTTCCCCTCGGCGCGTTTGCCGGGTTCGTGCGCGCGATGTTCGCGCGCGACGCGTTCGAAGATGGAGATGTCGTGTAGATGGTCAGTTGGGCGCGCCGAATCGGCTCTCGCTCCTGGATGCCGGCTCTTCTGCTGGTTCTTCTGATATCCGCCAGCGCCGCTGCCGCGGATTCGATACCGCCGGGAAAACTCGCGGTGCTGAAGTTCGATCCCGCAAGCACCACGATCAAGTATTCCATCTCGGGCTGGCCTCATTCGCCCGAGGGCACGTTTCAACTTAAGAGCGGGCTTATCCGCGTCGATCCCGCGACCGGCAAGATGGATGGCATCATCGTGGTGAACGCGGCGAGCGGAAACAGCGGCAACAGCCTGCGCGACGCGCGGATGCGCGACAGCGTGCTCGAAGCCCAGCGCTTTCCCGACATCACCTTCGCGCCCGAGCAGGCCGAGAGCCACGGCAGTACGCGCGGGGAATTTCCCGTCACGGTTCGTGGCGTGATGTCCCTGCACGGCGGCCAGCATCCGTTCACGATCGACGGGCGGGTCCGTCGGGTGGGCAACCAGGTTTTGATCAAGTGCAGCTTCTCGATCCCGTACGTCGCGTGGGGCCTGGAAGATCCGAGCATCCTGATGTTCCGGGTTTCGAAGCACGTTGACATAAACGTAACCGCGACCGCCGCTCTAAGCTGGGTATCATCCGCGACAGACGCGCGATATCGAGGCCGATAATCGCTCCATCGCTCCGTCCGGCAATGGCGGCCCGGCGGATGTGCCGGTAATCCATCGGCGCCAGCACGTCGGATGACATCAGGTTGCAGGTCGTCGGCGCGCCGCTGCGCGTGCGGCGCCCATGCCCGCGGCTGTCGAGCAGGATTACCTCGTATTTCGGAGCCAGCGCGCGCACCTGCAGACCCCAGTAATCCGCGTTGTATTTCTCGCAATCGGCCTTGAAGCCCTTGGGGCGCACGGCAGAACGGCGTGATTTTGAAGCCCGTGGCTGTCAAGCCGGTCCGGTCCAAGCCTAAAAGGGCGAAAAACCCTTGATTTTATTGGTGGGCCGTCGGAGACTCGAACTCCGGACCCGCTGATTAAGAGTCAGCTGCTCTACCAACTGAGCTAACGGCCCACCGAAGGAAACGTCTTCGTAGCAGGATATTTGGGGTGAGTGAAGGGATTTGAACCCTCGACCACCGGAGCCACAATCCGGTGCTCTGCCAGCTGAGCTACACTCACCGTCGCGCGCACAACGCCCGGCCTCGCGCGGATTCGTCGACCGCGTGGCGCGCCAGAAGGGATTCGAACCCCTGACCCGCGGCTTAGAAGGCCGCTGCTCTGTCCACCTGAGCTACTGGCGCGTGAATCGGGGCGAGCCGATTTGAACGGCCGACCCCCTGCTCCCAAGGCAGGTGCGCTACCAGGCTGCGCCACGCCCCGAGCCTCTATCGATTAACATACGCGCCACACCCGTCTCAACAGTATCCCATAAAAGCCGTGTTGTTCTATGGGATTTTGCGCCGGCGCGGGTGCGCAGGTTCCGGGCTTCACCCTCGCCTGGGCTGACCGTCTGCCGCTACAGGAGCCATCGCCAGGGTGCAAACCTTACATTACCTCGCGATTTTGCGCCCTTTTGCGGTTGGCATCCGCGATGCCCCGGCGATCGCAGGGAAGCTGATGCACACTTGTCTCCCCGCAAAAAGGCGGGCTTAATAAGGGTTGTGCCTCGTCTGGCGAATCTGCTGATGGCCGCAGTGCTAATCCTGTGGCCCGCGTCCTGCCTGATTGCGAACTGTCATGTTGATGCGTCATGCACGGGCGCGAGCGTCGCCGGGTCCGCGCAGATGGGGTCGGAATCGTGCTGTTGCGGCGCCCTCGCGTCTCAGTGCGACGATGCTATCGCCTGCGGAGCCGGACAGGGATGCAGCGGCGAAGCGGCCTTCACACTCGCCGTGGAGTCCTTCCCTGCGGCTCCTATCGCGGTCGCCGGCTTAAGGGCGCAGCGTCTTGACGCCGATTCCCTTAAAGTTCCTTCTCCCCCGGGCAGCGGCCCTCAATCTGCCGTTTCGAGGCGGTCTTTTATCCAACTGCACGTGCTCCTGATCTGAGCCGGCCTGACCTGTCCGGGGTTGATCCCCGGATTTGTGGAAGGCGCAAGTCTGACCCGCGCACCGTGAGGTGCGACGGTGTCGAAGCTCAGGTCATCGAGGTGATCACGTGCATAAGCGCAAAATTGCCGCGCGCGTAATCCTGGCGATTGCGATCGCGCTTGTTCCCGCGGCCGTCCATGCCGCGAGCCTGTCCGGCGCGGAACCGCAAGCGATCAAAGAATCCGCTCTCGAGCGCCATCCCTCGCTCGAGGCGGTGCAGGCTTACGCATCCGCGCACAATCCCGAAATCCGCGCCGCCCGCCAGGCATGGCTGGCCTCCCGTCAGAACGTCACGCTCGACCGTTCCTACGCGGACCCGAGCGTTACCTACATGCCCGATACCTACAACATGGCCGAGACCCGCGCGGGGCCCCAGACCAACGGTTTCGGCGTCTCACAGGCAATCCCGTTTCCTGGCAAGCTCACGCTCAAGGGACGGATCGCCGAGCAGAGGGCGCGTGCGGCGCTGGAAAACCTCAGGGCCGTCGAACAGGAAATCGCGCGCCGCGTATGGACGCGTTACGCCGATTACTACTACGCCGAGCGCGCGCTGGAGGTGAACGCCGAGACCACGGTCCTTGCGCGTCTGTTCGAGTCGATCGCGCAGGCGAAATACCGCGTCGGAAAAGTATCCGCGCAGGACGTGATCGAGGCGCAGGAGCAACTGAGCCTGCTCGCGGCACAGCGAATCGACTTCGAGAAAGCGCGCAACGTGGCGCTCGGCGCGCTCAACGCGCTCCTCGATCGCCCGGCCCGCGCGAAGATCGGCCCGCCGCGCGAGATGGGCGTCGGCCAGGCTGCGGCCACGCTCGACGCGCTTGTCGCCGAGGCGCGGATCGCACGCCCGGAACTCAAGGCCCAGGACCATCTGGTCGACGCGCGTGAACAGTCGGTCAAGCTCGCGAAGATGGGTTACCTGCCTGATTTTTCGGTCGGCGGACAATACATCGGGATCGGCAATCAGGGCGTTCGCGGCTTCAACAAGGACGGCCACGACATCTGGATGGCGACGCTCGGATTTTCGGTGCCCATCTGGCTCGACCGCGTGAAGGCCGGTGTCGATCAGGCCGGGGCGCAACTACTCGAACAGAAGTACGCCCGGCGTAACGTCGAGGACACGGTGGCCGACGAGGTCCAGAGCGCGTACGAGCGGCTGCGTGCCTCGGCCGCGAGGGAGCGTATCTACAGGACCACCCTGATGCCGCAGACGGCGCAACGAATCGCCGCGGCACAGGCCGGCTATCAGGCGGGAATCGTGGATTTCCTGACGCTGATCGACAGTCTCAAGGCGTACGAAAACGCGCGGCTGCTCCGATACCGCGCGGTGCTGGACTACCAGGCGGCCGCCGCCGATCTGTTCCGCGCCGTCGGCCGTCCGGTCGCGGGAGTCGTCAAGTGATGCGTCCGATGAAGCACCCAAGGCTCAAGTTTGGTTTTCAAAAATTGGCCCACGCCTCTCTGGCGGTTGCGATTCTTGTCGCGGCCGCCGGATGCGGTCGCGCGCCCCGATCGGACGAGCGTCCCACTGCCCATCATGCGTCCGGTCATGAGACCGCCGCGCCGAAACCTGCCGCCACGCCGGGGGCAAAGATCCTTTACTGGAAGTCCCCGATGATTCCCGGTTTTCGCTCCGACAAGCCGGGCAAGGATCCGATGGGCATGGAGCTTGTCCCGGTTTACGCGGGCGAAGCGCCTGGCGGAGCGCCGGGCACGCTCGCGATCAATCCGCGCACCGTCCAGGACATCGGGGTCAAGACCGAGCCAGTTCGCCGGCAGATGCTCACGCGGGAGATCCGCACGATCGGCCGAATCGACTACGACGAGCGCCTGGTGAGGGACGTGTCGCCCAAGATCGGCGGATGGGTCGAGACCGAGTACGTGAATTTTCCCGGCCAGATGGTTCACAAGGGCGAGCCGCTCGGGACGATCTACAGCCCCGAACTGGTCTCGACCGAGCAGGAGTACCTGAACGCGCTTCATTTCCAGAAGGAACTGAAGGCAAGCCCTCTCGACGACGCTCGGACCGGCGCGCGCGAACTCGCGAAATCGGTCGAGACGCGGCTTCGCTACTGGGATATCACCGACGCGCAGATAAGGGCGCTTCGCGACCGCGGCAGGATCACGCGCACGATGGTTCTTCACGCGCCGTTCAGCGGAATCGTTCTTAAGAAGAACGTCTTTCAGGGTGGATACGTCAAGCCGGGCCAGTCGATGTACCAGCTTGCGGATCTGTCCCGGATCTGGGTTTACGCCGACATCTACGAGTACCAGGCGCCGTGGATAAGGCCGGGCCAGGAGGCCACCATGACGCTTGCGTATCAGCCCGGCGCCGTCTTCCACGGCCGCGTCATCTACGTCTACCCCTACCTGAACCGCAAGACCCGCACGATCGAAGTCCGGATGGAATTTCGCAACGGGCCGGGCTTCGAACTCAAGCCCGGGATGTGGGCTGACGTGAATCTGAAGCCGACGGTCTCGCGCGAGGCGCTGGTGATTCCGGTCGACGCGGTGATTCGCACGGGCACCAGGGACATCGTGATTCTTGCGCTGGGCCACGGCCATTTCGCCCCTCGCGATGTGCGGCTGGGTGTGCAGGCCGGCGACTATTACGAGGTGCTGGCGGGTCTGACCGAGGGTGAGCGCGTCGTCGATTCCGCCGAGTTCCTGCTCGATTCGGAGAGCAGCCTCAGGTCTGCACTGGGCAAAATGACGTGGACGCCGCCCGAGCCGCACGGCGCGGCTTCGCCTTCACCGTCAGCGGGACTCGCGCCGCCGCACCCGGAGCGTCACTGGCCGCGCGCCGCCGGCGCGGAGGAATCCGCGATGCCGGGCATGGGTGGGGAGTGAACGGCGATGATCAAACGCATCATCGAATGGTCGGTCCGCAACAAGTTCCTGGTAGGCGTTTTCGTCGTCGCGATAACCGCCGCCGGCATCTACGCGTTTCGCCACATCCCGCTCGACGCATTGCCCGACGTCAGCGATGTCGAGGTGATCGTTTACACCGAATGGCCCGGCCAGCCGCCGCAGGTCGTCGAAGACCAGGTGACGTATCCGATTACGACCACGATGCTCGCAGTGGCCGGCGTCAGGACGGTGCGTGGCTATTCGTTCTTTGGCTATTCGTTCGTGTACGTCATCTTCAAGGACGGAACCGATATCTACTGGGCGCGAAGCCGGGTGCTCGAATACCTGAGCGCGCTTGAGGGCCGGATGCCGGCGGGAGTCACGCCCCAGCTCGGGCCCGACGCGACGCCGATTGGATGGGTCTACGAATACGCGCTCGTCGACCGCAGCGGACGGCACGATCTCGCCGAACTGCGCGCGCTCCAGGACTGGTACCTTCGCTACCAGTTGCAGACGGTTGCGGGCGTGGCCGAAGTCGCGAGCGTCGGCGGCTACGTGAAACAGTACCAGGTGGTGCTCAATCCCAACCGCCTGCTCGCCTATAACATCCCGATTGGCAAGGTGATCCGCGCGATACGGCGCAGCAACAACGACGTCGGCGGGCGCGCGATCGAGTACGGCGAGACCGAGTACATGGTCGAAGGTATCGGTTACATCCGCGACTTGAAAGATATCGCGAACATCCCGGTCGGGGTCGATCGCAACGGAACCCCGATCCTGATTCGCAACCTCGGTACCGTAACCCTCGGACCGGACATGCGCCGCGGAGCGGCCGAACTCGACAACCTTGGCGACGCGGTCGGCGGTATCGTCGAGATGCGCTATCACGACAACGCCCTCGAGGTTATCAATCGCGTCAAGGCGAAGCTTGCCGAGCTCAGCAAGACGCTCCCCAAAGGCGTGCGGCTCGTCACCGTTTACGACCGCTCCGCGCTGATCCATCGCGCGCAGGACACGCTCAGGCGAAAGCTCGTCGAGGAAAGTATCATCGTCGGCCTCGTCTGTATCGTGTTCCTCTTCCACTTCCGCTCCGCGCTGGTGGCAATCCTCACGCTTCCGCTCGGGGTCATGATGGCGATGGCGGCGATGTACGCGCAGGGAATTGCCGCCAATATCATGTCGCTCGGCGGGCTGGCGATCGCGATCGGCGCGATGATCGACGGGGCGGTCGTGATGATTGAGAACGCGCACAAGCATCTCGAGCGCGACCGCGGGCGCAAGCCCGACTGGGAGATAATCGTTGACGCCGCAAAGGAAGTCGGTCCGGCGCTGTTCTTCTCGCTGCTGATCATCGCGGTTGGCTTTCTGCCGGTGTTCGCGCTTACCGGCGAATCGGGCCGGATGTTCAAGCCGCTCGCCTACACCAAGACCTACGCGATGGTGGCCGCGGCTCTGCTCTCGATAACCATGGTGCCGGTTTTGATGGGCTACCTGGTTCGCGGGCGAATCCGCCCCGAGATGGAGAATCCCTTGAGCCGGTTCCTGGTATGGGCATATCGCCCGATGCTTCGATGGGCGCTAAGGCTCCGATGGGTCGTGCTTGCCGTCGCGGTGCTGATTCTGGTGCTCACGCTGCTGCCCTACGGGCAGCTCGGTTCCGAGTTCCTGCCGCCGCTAAACGAGGGCGATTTACTGTACATGCCCTCGATGCTGCCCGGGGTGTCGATTACGGAGGCGGTTGCGGTCGCGCAGCAGACGAACCGGATCATCATGCAATTTCCCGAGGTCAGGCACGTGTTTGCCAAGGTCGGCCGATCGACTTCGCCGCTCGATCCGGCGCCGCTCGAGATGCTCGAGACGACAATCGAATTGAAGCCCCCCTCCGAATGGCCGCCCGGCATGACGATCGACCGGCTCACGCAGGAAATGAATCACGCGATCAATTTCCCCGGCGTGGTCAACACGTGGACCATGCCGATAAAGAACCGAATCGACATGGTTTCGACCGGGATCAAGACCCCCGTCGGCATCAAGATAGGCGGGCCGGACCTGGCCGTTCTGGAGAAACTGGGCGAGCAGGTCGAAGCCATCGTTCGCCGTCTGCCGGGTACGCAGAGCGTTTACGCCGAGCGCGTCACCGGCGGCTACTACCTCGACTTCGTGGTCAGACGGCGCGCGGCGTCGCGCTACGGGCTTACGGTCGCCGACGTGGAGGACGTGATCGAATCCGCGATTGGCGGTATGAACATCGCGTACACGATCGAAGGCCTCGAGCGCTTCCCCATAAACGTGCGCTATGGGCGCGGATTCCGATGGACGCCTGAACAACTCGATCGCGTGCTGATTCCCACTCCCACCGGCGCGCAGATCCCGATAAGCCAGGTCGCGCGTATCTTCACCCGGACGGGACCACCGTCGATCAAAACCGAAGGCGCACGTCCCCAGGCCTGGATTTACGTCGATATTGACCCTCACCAGGACGTGGGCAGCTACGTCGAGCGGGCCAAACAGGCGGTCGACCGCGAGCTCCGGCCTCCGCCCGGTTACACGATAGACTGGAGCGGGCAGTACCAGTATATGCAGGAAGCACGGGCGCGCCTGAAAATAATCGTGCCGGTTACGCTCGCGATAATCTTCCTGCTTCTCTTCCTGAACTTCGGCAACCTCGCCGAGGCGCTGATCGTGATGCTGGCGTTGCCGTTCGCGCTCGTCGGAGGCATCTGGTTCATGTACCTGCTCGGCTACAACATGAGCGTTGCCGTGGCGGTCGGATTTATCGCGCTGGCTGGGGTTGCGGCCGAGACCGGCGTGGTGATGATCATCTACCTCGACGAGGCTTTCGAGGCCCGACGCCGCGAAAAAGGCGCGCTTGGACCCAAGGATCTCTATGATGCGATAATGGAGGGTGCGGTCGAACGGGTGCGTCCGAAAATGATGACCGTGTGTGCCATTATCGCGGGCTTGCTCCCGATCATGTGGAGCTCCGAGACGGGCGCCCGCTTGATGAAACGAATCGCGGCGCCGATGGTCGGCGGGATGATTTCCTCGACCGTCCTGACGCTGATCATCCTCCCGATTCTCTACGAAATCTGGCGCGGCTATCAGATACGCCATCAAAACCCTGATGAACAGTGACTCGAAAGCCCTGCGTATGGCCGCCCTGTTCGCCGTACTCGCCTCGGTCATGGCCATGGCGGCGGGGCTGGCCGGATGCGACAGGCTTCAGGCGCTGCTCCACGGCAACCGATGCGTATTGAGTGACCGCGTGATCCATCCGGGCATGGCCGCCGAGGTCGCGGTAGAAGGCGGTCCTTCGGGTCGTGCATGCTGTATCCGATGCGCGATCACGTATGCGCAGCAGACCGGCAAGAAGGTCCGCGCCATCTCCGTGACCAACTACCGGACGCGCAAACCGCTTGCGCCCGATCGGGCCTTCTATGTAACCGGCAGCAACGTCGCGCCGTGCGTCGGACCGCCGATGGAAGCGAGCGAGGGCCGACGGGGATGTTGCATGCTCGGGTTCGATCGGTGTGCTCCCAGCACGATCGCGTTCGCCGACCAGCAGGACGCGATCCGGTTCCAAAGGGAACACGGGGGACGTATCGAGACATTCGCCGACCTGGCCCGTTCGACCCGCGGAAGGCTTCTCAGCGCAGCGAGATAGCACGCGGTTCGTACTGATTCGCGGCGGCCCGATACTTGCTTAAGCACAGCAGCGTTCGCGTGCCGCGCGCGATGACGGCGCGGCCCGGGGACGAGGTGGTGGTGATGCCGTCCTCACCAGGAATCTCAAGCCTGCTCGAGGCCGAAAAACGAGCCGACGAGATCACGCTTCGCGCCCGCGAGGAAGCCGAGCGGATCGTTGCCGACGCGCGCAAGCGGGCCGAGGAAATCCGTGGCGGTGAGGGCAGCGGACCCGAAAACAATGACGAGGCTGCACGGATGCGGCAGGAAGCCGACGCCGAGAAGGCCCGAATTGCGCGCGAAACCCAACTGCATATCGAGCGCATTCGAAAGCTTGCCGAAAGCCGTCGTGCCGAGGCGCTCGACCGCCTGGTCAAGGCCCTGTTCGCCCAGTCATGATCGCCAAGGCTTCGCGCTACTCCCTTCCGATCGCGAGAATTCGCGCTGCGATGAGCGATCTCCTGGGCGCGCGCGAGTACGCGATGCTCCTGCATGCGCCGAGTCTCGACGCGATGATGGCCGCGCTTCGGACGACGGCCTACGCGCCGGCGCTTAGGGCTGCCGATCCAGGTTTTGCAACCGCGGTGCGCGGGTTTCGCCTGTCGAGGGCCGAGCGGCTGGTCGGAGCGCTTCCGGCCGACGCTCTGGCGCTATGCCGCACCTTTCTCTCGCGCTTCGAGCTCGAAGCACTCAAGGTGATCCTGCGCGCTGTCGTTTCCGGCGCCGAGCGGCGAAGGACGCTTTCGATGCTTCAGCCGATGCCCGCGCACCCGGTCCTTCCGATCGAAAGATTGCTCGCGGCCCGGACGCTCGAAGACGCGGCCAGGGCGCTCGCCGGAACTCCTTACGCCGCGCCGCTCACGGAGGGATTGAAGAGCGCGACCGACCAAGCCGTGGGAGCGAGGAACGCACCGTCGCCGCTCAGCGAAGTCGAAGCGCATCTCGACCGATTGTTCCTGACGCGGATGGCGCGCGCCTCAGACGCATTCTCGGGCGAGGAACGAACTATCGTGAGACGGCTCGTTGGCCTGCTGATCGATGTAAACAACGTGCTCTGGACCGAACGGCTTCGAAGGACGTTCCATCTTGCGCCCGAAGCGGTCGCGCGTCGGCTTTGTCCCGCGGGCTTTTACTTCGACAGTGCGAAAAAGCGCGCGACGCTCGCGCGATGGGACGGCCACGGGCAGCCGCCTTTCGTCGCGGTTGGCCTGGAAGAGGCCGGCGGGCCGCTTCGAATCTCCCTGATGCGAATGCTCGCGCGCGAGGCGCGCCGCCCGCTGTTTGCGATCCCGTTTCAGGCGGGTGTGGCGCTGGGTTACCTCGTGACGGTCGATCTCGAGACCGCTGACCTGGTTGCGCTGTACGAAGGCCGGCGATGGGGCAGGGACCCGATGCAACTTGCCGACATGCTGATCCGGTTCCACGGCGCGGCGCTGGCCGGAGGCGAAGGTGCTTAGGCCGGTTCAGCTCGTCAGGGCGGACATCTACGTTCTCGAAGCGCGGGTCGAGCGGGTCACATGGGCGCTCGCGCGACTCGGACTGCTGCACCTGGTGAACGTGCGCGAGACGGTGGCCAGGGCTGAGCCGGTGCTCGACGTCTCGCAGGTCGAGATGGAGCGGCGCTACGGTGCAATCCTCGAGCGAAGCAGGCGCCTGATGGAACTGCTCGGGCTCAGTTACGACCCGTTCGGCCTGGAGGTTGAAAGTGTCTCCGAGCAGGAATTCGAAAATCTGGAGAAAGAACTTGAATCGCTGGAAAAGGTCCTGCCTCAGCTTTACGACCGGGTGCGCCGGCTCATGGAATCGCGTCCGGGCATCAAACGCCGCATCGAGATTCTACGGGCGCTTTCCGAAGCCGCTATCGAGCCGGCCCAACTCGCCAGGTCAGGCCGGCTCGCCGTGCAGGTGGGCGTAATTCCATCCGCGCGCGTGGACTCCGCCGGGCAGCAGTTACAGGCGCTGCCCCATCTGTTGCAGCCTCTCGGCGAGGTGGAGGGCGGGACGGCGGTTCTGATCGCGTTCCTCAACGCGGACCGCGAAAAGGTGCAGGCGATTCTTCAAGGCGCGCGATTCGAAGAGGAATCCGTTGGCCATGAATCGGTGGCCAAGGAGCTCGATGCCGCAATCAGTGAGGGAAAGGAACTTGACGCTCAACTCGAAGCGGCACGCGAGACGCTCCGGCGTTCCGCGGAGCAGGCGCGGCTTGCGCTTTCGATGATCCGGCGCAAGGCGGAGATCGCCCTCGGGCTTACCCGGGCGCGCCGCCATTTCGGCCGCGTCGGCCATACGATCCTCATCTCGGGCTGGGTTCCGAAGGCCAAGATCGCAACCTTGCGCGACGAGGTCGCGCGCGCGACCGAGGGCGCCGCGTACCTGGAAATCGTCGATCCAACCGAAATGCGCGAGGTCGCCGCGGGAACCCTTCGCATCCCGGTTCTCTTCAGCAACCCGCTGTTCCTCAAGCCGTTCGAGCGGCTGACCGCGGCGTACGGCGTCCCCAGATACGGCGAGGTCGAGCCGACAGCCTTTCTCGCAGCCGGCTTTCTTATCATGTTCGGCGTGATGTTCGGCGACGCGGGGCAGGGCCTCGTGCTCGCGCTCGCGGGCTACGCGATATTCAGAACCTCGTACCGGTACACCGATCTCGGGGTCCTGCTGATCGAATGCGGAATCGCGTCAATGGTATTCGGATGCCTGTACGGAAGCGTATTCGGACTGGACAATGTCATTCCCGCGCTATGGTTTAATCCGATGCGCGACGTGACGCGAGCGATAACTATATCCATCGCTTTCGGCGCGATCCTGATAAGCATCAGCCTCATACTCAACATCGTAAACAGCCTGCGTGCGCATGAAACCGCAGCGGCGCTCTTCGGCGAGCACGGCCTGGTAGGGGCATTTATCTACTGGGTATGTCTGGCGATTGGGAGCCGCTTCCTGCTCACGGGCGAGGCGGGCGTCAAAGGCTGGGTTTTGGCGCTGCTTATAGGGCTTCCCGCGCTAAGTATCGTGTTTCATCGCCCAATCGAAGAAATTTTCCGCCGAAAGCGGGGCGAGGCGGTACCGTGGGGGCGGATGCCGGGCTTGCTGGTCGAGGCTATGGTCGGGCTGGGCGACGCGTTTCTGTCGTATCTCGCCAATACGGTATCGTTCATCAGAATCGCCGCGTTCGCACTCGCCCACATTGGCCTTTTTATCGCCGTCTTTGCGCTTGCGGATGCTCTCTCGCGGGTGACGGGCGGGGGGCTCTGGTATTGGCTTACGATGGTCGTCGGGAACATCTTTATAATCGTGCTCGAGGGGATGATGGCGTCGATTCAGGCTATTCGTCTTGAGTACTATGAGTTGTTCGGAAAGTTCTTCAGAGGTGGTGGAGAGGAGTTCCGGCCGCTTCATGTCTAGCGAGGAGGAAACATGCGTCGGGTCGAAACCTGGGTGAAACTTGCGGGCGTCGCGGTATTTGCGGCCGCGGTAATCGTGCTTATCCCGCTGGTCCTGTTCGCGCAGCAGACGGCCGCGCATGCCGGCGCCGCGTCGCCCGAGGTCATGAAATGGGGATTCATCGCCGCGGCGGTGTCGGTCGGTATCAGCACGATCGCGGGCGGAATTGCGGTCGGGATGGTCGGCTCGGCCGCGATGGGCGTGGTCGGAGAGCGTCCCGAAGTGGCGCCGCGCGCGCTTATCTTCGTCGGCCTTGCGGAAGGAATAGCGATCTACGGGCTTATCGTGTCCGTGATGATCCTGGGCAAGCTCTGAGATGGTTCCGTTCGTGATCGGCGAAGAGGAAATCGTTCTTGGCTTTGGGCTTATCGGCGTCAAGGGAGTTGCTCCTGCCGGACGCGATGCGGCGCGCCGCGAATTCGAGAACGCGGTCTCGGCCAAAGAGCCGCCGCTGCTACTGATAACGGAACGAATCGCCGACTGGATAAGACCGCAGCTTCGAAACGCAATCCTCGCCGGCGCCATGGTGCAGGTGATCCCCGGCTTCGGCGGCCGAATCGAAAAGCGGATTGATGAAGAGGCGCTGTTGCTCTCGGCGCTCGGAATAAAACTGTGAGGCGCGATGCCTGATACGTTACAAGCAACCGGCCCGAGCGCCGACATCCTGGCCAAGGCGATCGTTGCCCAGGCCGAGGAAGAGGCGAAGAAGCTCCGCCAGAGCGCCGAGGCCGAGGCAAAACGCATCCTTGCCGAAGCGAAGGCGGAGCGAGATAGACGCCACGCCATCGAAAGCCGGGAGGAGACGGCTCGGGTCCGCAGGCAAACCGCGACCGAGCTCGCGCTGGCACGGTTCGAGGCGCGGCAGAGCCTTCTCAAGGCGCGCGAGGAGCTTATCGAACAGGTCTTCGCCGAACTTCCGGCGGCGCTCGACACGCTTAGAAAGAGCGCGTCGTACCCGCGCCTGCTTGCGGGCCTCGTGCGCGAGGCAGCAGCGGCGCTTCAGGGCGACCGGTTCATCGTAAAGGTCGCCCCCGAGGACAGGCCCGCGGCGGAGCAAGCCATGCGCGCCGACGACGGGCCAAAGGTACAGATCGAAGAAGATGCCGGCCTGCGCGGAGGATGCGTCGTGTACCAGGAGGACCGCCGCGCTTATTATGACAACAGTTTCGCGGCAATAGTTGCCCGCGACAAGCAGCGGCTTCGCCCGATGGTCGCGCAGTGGCTATTCGGAACGGACGAGTCGTGGCAGGTGAGTTGACAATATCGGCGGGGCTCCGCGATACCGAGCGCAAGCCCGTTGGACGCACGGTGTGGGTCAGCGGCCCCGTGGTCAAGGCCGAAGTCGACCGCGCAGTCTTCATGGGCGAGCAGATGGAGGTCGGCGACGAACGGCTGATCGGCGAGGTGATCGGCGTTTCGGGAAACCAGGCGCTGCTCCAGGTCTACGAAGAGACCGAAGGACTTGGGCCGGGACGGCCGGTGTTCTCAACCGGGCTTCCGATGTTCGTTACGCTCGGCCCGGGACTCGTGGGCAGCGTGTTTGACGGCATTCAGCGCCCCCTCTATGCGCTCGAGAAGGCCGGGCCGTACATCTCGCGCGGGACCAAGGCGACGCCGCTCGATATGGAAAAGCGATGGCATTTCGCGGCGCGAAAGCGCGCGGGCGAAAAAGTCCGCGCGGGCGAGGTGCTGGGCACCGTGCAGGAAACCTCCGTGATAGAGCATCGTGTCCTCGTGCCGCCGGAACTCGCAGGCGAACTCGAAGAGGTTGTGCCCGACGGCGATTACACCGTGGGCGACGTTATCGCGACGGTTCGCGACGAAAAAACCGCAAAGCGGACGCCGCTCACGATGGCGCATCGATGGCCGGTCAAGCGCCCCCGCCCCTACCGCAACCATCTGCGGCCACAGGAGCCGCTGGTCACCGGCCAGCGGATTTTCGACCTGTTCTTCCCGCTCGCGAAGGGCGGAACCGCCGCGATCCCGGGCGGCTTCGGTACCGGCAAGACCGTCACGCAGCATCAACTCTCCAAATGGGCACTTGCCGACATAATCGTGTTCGTCGGCTGCGGCGAGCGCGGCAATGAGATGGCCGAGGTGCTCCTGGTTTTTCCCGAGCTTGCCGACCCGCGCACCGGGCGCCCGCTGATGGAAAAGACCGTGTTGATCGGCAACACCTCGAATATGCCGGTCGCCGCGCGCGAGGCGAGTATATACACGGGAATAACTATTGCCGAATACTACCGCGATATGGGCTACGACGTCGCGCTGATGGCCGATTCGACTTCGCGATGGGCCGAGGCGCTGCGCGAAGTGTCGGGACGGCTCGAGGAAATGCCGGCGGAAGAGGGATTTCCGGCGTACCTGGCGGCACGTCTGGCGCAGTTCTATGAGCGCGCCGGGCACGTCGAAACTCTCGGCGGGAGCAACGGTTCGGTCACGGTGATCGGCGCGGTTTCACCCGCGGGCGGCGATTTCTCGGAGCCGGTGACGCAGCATACCAAGCGCTTCACGCGATGCTTCTGGGCGCTCGATAAGGATCTCGCCGCGGCGCGTTACTTTCCGGCGATTAACTATCTGGAAAGCTACAGTGGCTATCTCGACGAAGTCGGCGAATGGTGGCATCGCGAATACGACGCGCGATGGCGCGGCCTGCGCGACGAGGCGATGCGTATTCTGCAGGAGGACAGCCGGCTCCAGCGGATCGTCAGGCTTATAGGCGAGGACGCGCTGCCCGACGAGCAGCGCTTGATAATCGAGGGCTCGCGCCTGCTCCAGGAGGCCTGCCTTCAGCAGAACGCGAACGATCCCGTAGACACCTTCTGCGCGCCGCAGAAACAGCTCGCGCTGCTTGGCGCAGTGCTCCATTTCATCAGGCGCGCCGCGGAGGTCGTAAAAAAGGGCTCCCCCATTCATCGCGTGCGCGAGATGGCGGTGCGCGAGGAGATCGTGCGCGCCAAGGAGAAAATTCCCAACGACAAGCTCGAACAGTTCACGGAATTGACGCGCAGGATCGACGCGGAGATGGATGCGCTCTACCGCGATATCCAGAGAGTGACATGATGCGCGAGAGCGGAAGGTTCCAGTGCGGACTGAAGAGCGTGTCGGGAGCGCTCGTGTTTCTTGAAGGCGGCACTGGCGTCTCGTACGGCGAGATGGTCGAAGTGATCGGCGCGGACGGGCGCGTGCGGCCGGGCAGAGTGCTCGTCGCGGGCCGCGAGACGGTAGCGATAGAAGTCTACGAAGGCACCGAGGGCCTGTCGCCCGCCGAGACCCGGGTCAGATTTCTCGGCCACGGACTCGAGGTGCCGGTTGCCGAGGAGATGCTCGGCCGCACCTTCGACAGCTTCGGGCGCGCCCTCGACGGCGGTCCCGAGCCGCTCGGGCGCCAGTGGCGCAACGTCAACGGCGCGGCGATAAATCCCGCGATGCGGGCGTATCCGCGCGATTTCCTGCAGACCGGCATCTCCGCGATCGATGGGATGAACACCCTGGTACGCGGCCAGAAGTTGCCGATTTTCTCGGCGAGCGGCCTGCCGCACAACCGTCTTGCGGCGCAGATCGTGCGCCAGGCCGAGGTGCCGGGCGAGCGCGGGGGGTTCGCGGTTATCTTCGCGATCGTCGGCGCGAGCCGCGACGTGGCCGAGATGTTCCGCCGCAGCGTCGAGGAAAGCGGCGCGCTGGGGCGCGTCGCGATGTTTGTCAATTTGGCGGACGACCCGGCCGTCGAGCGGCTTATCACGCCGCGCACCGCACTTACGCTCGCCGAGTACCTCGCATTCGATTGCGCGATGCACGTGCTGGTGGTGATCACCGACATGACCCAGTATTGCGAAGCCCTGCGCGAGGTCGCCTCGGCCAAGGGCGAAGTGCCAAGCCGCAAGGGATTTCCCGGCTACCTGTACAGCGATCTCGCCTCGATTTATGAGCGCGCCGGCAGAATCCGCGATCGCGAAGGCTCGATCACCCAGGTGCCCATCCTGACGATGCCCAACGACGACATTACGCATCCGATTCCCGATCTGACCGGCTACATCACCGAAGGGCAGATCGTGCTCGAACGCGAACTCGACCGCGAAGACATTTATCCGCCGATCAACGTCCTGCCCTCGCTCTCCCGCCTGATGAGCGACGGTATCGGCCGCGGCCGCACCCGCGACGACCATGCCCATCTCTCCAACCAGCTTTACAGCGCGTACGCCTATACGCGGAGGATCCGGATGCTTGCCGCGATAATCGGCGAGGAGGAGCTTTCCGGACGCGACAAGATGTATCTCGAATTCGGCCGCCGCTTTGAGTCGGAATTCGTCGGACAGGGAGCGGAAGAGAACCGCTCCATCGAGCAGACGCTCGACCGCGGTTGGGAGCTGCTCAAGCTGCTCCCGGCCGCCGACCTGACCCGCGTGAGCGAGCAGGAGATCGCGGCACATCTTAAGAAGTGAACGGCGATGGCACGGCTTGCGCTGCCAACCACGAAGGCCAACCTGCTCCGGCTCAAGGAAGACCTGGAACTGGCGCAGGAAGGCCGCCAGCTCCTCGACGAGAAGCGCGAGATCATCCTGCGCGAGTTGTTCAGCCATCTGGAGGACCTGCGACGTTCGCGCGCCGAGGCGGAGAGCGCGCTCGCCGCGGCTTACACCGAGTTGTCGGACGCATGCCTCGCGCTCGGGCGCGAGCAGGTCGCGCGCGCAGGTCTGGCCGCGCCGCCGCCCGCCGAGATCACGGCGCAGGAGCGAAGCCTGTTCGGAGTCGTGCTGCCGCTGCTCAGCTGGGAGCCCGACGGCGGCGCTCCGCCATGGGGATTGCTCGGCACATCGCTCGAACTCGATCTTGCGCGGGAAAGATTTCTGGCCGCGATGCGGCGCCTGGTCGAGCAGGCGGAACTGGAGATCGCGTTCCGGCGGCTTGCGGTCGAATTGCGAAAGACCCAGAAGCGCGTCAACGCGCTTCAGAACCTGCTCATCCCGCAGTACCAGCAAACCGTCAGCTACATGGAGAGCGGACTCGAAGAGCGCGAACGCGAGGCGCTCTTTCAGTTGAAACGCGTGCAAAGCCGCAGGGAGGTTCCCGAATGAAGTATCCCTTGCGCAAAATTATGGTGGCGACTGACGGCTCCGAGCCCTCGATGCGGGCGGCGGAGATGGCGGTCGAGATGGCGCATCATTATGGCGCGGAGCTGCTCGCGGTTCACGTCGTGGACGAGGAAGTCCTGCGCGAGTTCTCTCGCGCGCTCTCCAGGGACGAAGAGCAGGCGCGCCAGACGCTTGCCGCTGACGCGGAAAAGTACCTGCGGGAAATCCGCGCTCTTGCCGAGCAGAAGGTCCGGATCACCACCACCGTCGAGTACGGAACGCCTCATGAAGCCCTGCTCAGGATTGCGCAGAACGAAAAGGTGGACTTGATCGTAATGGGCAAAAAAGGCCGGCGCGGCCCACGCCGGGTCCTGATGGGGAGCGTAACCCAGCGCGTTATCGATCTTGCCGAGATTCCCGTCCTGGTCGTGAAGTGATCGCGCGCATGGTTGCGGGCCGCCTGCCGCAGCCGGATTCTAGCTTCTGCGCGTGGAGGGCGGCGCGATCGCGCGCACTAAAAATGATTCGCGCTTGAAAAACCCCATCGTGTGAAACGAGTCCTCGAGTCCCAGAACCGCGTAATCGAAATAGTGGCAGAGCTCGTGAAGCAGCGTGCGCAGGAAGGTGCGGGGCTTGACCACGTCGTGACGCTGCGCCGTGCGCATCCAGAGTACGATCGTGCGCGGCGGATCAACGCGAAACAGCCCGTGCAGTTCGCCGCGCGCGTTATGCGGCCTGACGCCGCGCACCACGACCGGAACCGGAGCGATCCCGGCGATACGGCACAGCCCGTCTGCAAGCTCGTTGGCGCTGCGCTCGGTTGCCCGCAGGTCTCCCGCGCCGAGGATGCGCACCAGTTCGGCCGCCCGTTCGCGCACCGCCGGCGTGATCGCGAATTCGAAGCGCTCGATCGAATCGCTCCTGAGATAGCATCGCTGAAGCCGCGGCGTGAGGCGGTGGAAGAAATTCGGCAAGGGACGCTCGGCAGGCGCGCGCCTTGCGCCGGGTGATTTCGAGCCTTTCGGTACCTCGTGCTCCATCGCGACGGCTGCGTTCCTTGCGCGGCTTCTGGCGCGCAGCGGCGCTCCGCATCAGCGCAACGCCGGTATCACTTTCGACGCAAACAGCTCCAGATGCGGCTCAAGCCATCGCGGCGGCAATCCCGGCGGCAGAAAGAAGGAGAAAAAGTGCGTGTAAGGAAGCTCCGAGGTCATCTGCCGGACGATCTTCACGCAGGTGTCGGGATCGACTACCTGCAGAAGCCCGAGTTCGCGCAGATGGGCGCGGTCGCGAATTTCCGGTCCCATTCGATCATCGCCCGCCTCGCGATACCATCGCGAATACAAATTGTGCTGGTAGATGATGTGATCGGCGGCTTCGCTCCAGGTTTTTTCAGGATCCGCTGAGCACAGAAGCGAGCCCGCCATGCACGCGAGCTTCAGGTTGTCGGTCGGTTTGCCGAGCCTGGCGAGTTCGGCGCGGTAAATTTCAAAGACCGGCTTCTCGGGACGCCCGACGAAGCCGTCCGCATAACGCGCCGCGCGCCGCGCGGCGGCGGGCGTGAATCCACCCACCCACAGCGGAGGCCGCGGCTTCTGAATCGGCTCGGGCGTGAGGCGAATACGCTCGAAGTCGAAGTATTTTCCCTTGAAGGTGAGCGTCTCGCCTTCCCAGAGGCGGCGGATTATTTCGAGCGATTCGTTGGTCCTGCCGCCGCGTTCCTTGAACGGGATGCCGAAGGCTTTGAATTCCTCCAGCTTGTAGCCGGTGCCGACGCCAAGCTCGAAGCGCCCGCCCGATATCACGTCAACCGTTGCGCCGTCCTCGGCGATGCGGATCGGGTTATGGAAAGGCATCAGGAGGACAGCGGTCGAGATGCGGATTCTCCGCGTGCGCGCGGCAATCGCCGCCGCGATCGGCATCAGCGAGGGCGAGTAGCCGTCGTCGATGAAGTGGTGCTCGGACAGCCACACGTAATCGAAGCCGTGATTCTCGGCCCACGCGACCTGGTCGATGGTCTCGTTGTAGAGCCGATCGTACGGCTGCTTCCATTGGGGCGGATTGCGGAAGTCGTACCAGAGGCCGAATTCAATCCTGCGAGTCTGTTCGGCGGCCATGAGATCCTTTCCTTGCGCCATGCGGCATCTGGTTACTTCCTATCACGGAGAGATTGCCCGCGGCGACAGCTTAAAGCGCCGGCGCGCCGCTCGGGGAACCGGTCAACGCTCGAAGCACCGGGGCTTTACAACCACGGAGGGTTGCGCCAATTTGCGATTCGAACCGATTGAGGAGAGCTGCCTGTGAGTTCCGGAAATCCCAGCGAGCGTTTCGTCGAGGCCGCCGGCTTGAAGGTCGAAGTGATGAGCGGCGGGAGCGGCCGGCCGCTGCTCGTGATGCATCACGATATCGGCAACCAGGGATGGATTCCGTTTTACGAAGAGCTTGCCCGCGACTTCACGGTGTTCGTACCGTCGCATCCGGGCTACGGAAAATCGGCGCGGCCCGACTGGGCGCGCAACGTGCGCGACATTGCGATCGTCTACCAGTCGATTCTCGGCGCGCTTGGACTGGAACGGACGGCGGTCGTCGGGCTCGGCTTCGGCGGATGGATCGCGGCGGAAATCGCGCTCGGATGCCCGCATCGCTTCGACCGGATGGTGCTGGTCGGGTCGGCCGGGATACAGCCGGCGAGCGGCGAGATTTTCGATCAGTTCATAGTCAATACGATTGACTATTTGCGCGCCGGGTTTGCCAATCCTGACGATCTGGAAAAGACCTACGGCGCGAATATCGACGCCGCACGGCTGGAGGCGTGGGAGATTGCCCGCGAGATGACGACGCGAATCGCGTGGAAGCCGTACATGTTCGACCAGGCAATGCCGTACCTCGCCCCAACGATCAGCGCGCCGCTGATGCTCGTGCATGGACGCGAGGACCGGATCGTGCCGCTTAGCTGTTCCGAGCGCTATGCGAGCCTTGTTCCGGGCGCGAAACTCAACGTGCTCGATGGCGCGGGCCATTTCATCGAGGCCGAGCGCCCCAATGAGCTTGCCGCGATTGTGAAAGGGTTCGTGGCCGGCGGCCGCTGAACGAAGATCGTCAAGGAGTACGCCTATGCACCTGATGTATTTTACCGAGCAGCCGATGTCGGCCTATCCGGAAGAAGAGGGCAGGAAGCTCGGCTATACGGCGCTGATTTTTTCCAACCGCTACTTCGATCCGGTCGCGGCGAGCCGGCTTTACCAGGAGCGGCTCGACGAATACCGGCTCGCCGAGCAATGCGGGTTCGACGGGATCATGCTGAACGAGCATCACAACGCCCCCTTCTGCATGCAGGCCAAGTGCAACATTTTTGCCTCGATACTGGCCGCGATGACCAGGCGCGTGAAGATCGTGCTGCTCGGCAATCCGCTTCCGATCTCCGACAATCCGGTCAGGCTTGCCGAGGAGCTTGCGATGATCGATCTGATTTCGCAGGGACGGCTGGTCTCCGGTTTCGTGCGCGGCGGCGGCACCGAGTCGCTGGCGACCAACGCCAATCCCGCCTACAACCGCGAGCGTTTCGAGGAGGCGCACGACCTCATCATCAAGACGTGGACGGTGCCCGGGCCTTTTCGATGGGAGGGCAACCATTACCATCTGCGTGTCGTTAACCCGTGGGTGGTGCCGCTTCAGAAGCCCCATCCCCGCATCTGGATTCCGGGCGTATCCAGCCGCGAGACGATCGTGTGGGCCGCGGAGCATCGCTACCCGTACCTGATCCTCAACGCCTCGATCGAGGACTGCAAGAATATCTGGAAACTTTACGATGAGTCGGCCGAGCGCGCGGGTTACACGGCTGGCCCGGAGCAGCGCGGCTATCTCATTCGATGCCACGTTGCGCAGAGCGAGGAAAAGGCGCTTCGCAACGCGCGCGAGTTCATGTGGATGCAGGGTGAGTTCACCGGGATCCTGGATCCGGTTTGGGCGGCGCCGTCGGGCTATCTCGGGCCGTGGGCGCGCAAGTTCCTTTCCGAAACGCATGGCGGCGTCTATCAGAAAAAGCCCGCGCCCAGCTTCGAGCGGCAGCTAAGGGCGATGTCGATAATCGCCGGCACGCCCAAGCAGGCGGTCGAGAAGCTGCGCATCCTGCTCGAAGAGACGCGGCCGTCGATCCTCGCATTCTGGGCCAATGACGGAAAAGTGAATCACGAGGATTCCAAGGCCTGTATCCGCCTGCTCGGGGAAGAAGTGTTGCCCGCCGTGCGCGAGATCGGCGACAGGCTCGGCCTGAAGAGCCCGTTTGAGGCGAATACTCCCGTGAGCCTCGCCGCGACGCCCGCGAGCGAGCTTCGTCCCCGTGCCGGGAACGCCGTGGCGTAGGACGCGAGGGATGCCCAGAGCGCTCGACTGGCCGGTTCTGAGCCGTGAGCAGATGCTGGCCGGCGCGCAGGTGATCGAGAGCGAGTTGATCGTCGAATCGGACGCATCCGCACGCAGGCCCGATGCGTGCGGATGCGTCCGCCAGCGTGTTTCGGCGCGATGCCTGCGGAGATTCGCCGCGCCGCTTCTCGGAGAGCATACCGACGAGGTGCCCGCCGAGATGGGACTATCGCCAGATACGATTGCTGAACTCCGCTCCTTGCTGGTCGTCGCCTGACCCGAAGCCGCCAGGCCATGTCGCTTTCAGCGAACCGGCACGTGCTGAACCCGCTCGCGCTTGTCATCGCACGGGAGAATTGCGATACAGATCAAGGTTGTTGACCCGCTAACGGAACGGCCCGGGGCCAGGATGCCGCCGTTCAGGGGAGAGCGCGATGGCTTACGACCTGATCGTCAGGAACGGAACCGTAATTGACGGCACGGGCGCACCGGCGGTACGCGCCGACGTTGCGATCGCCAACGGCAGGATCGCCGAAATAGGAAAAATCACTGACGGGGCCGCCCGCATGCTCGACGCGTCCGACCTGGTCGTCGCACCCGGCTTCATCGATCCGCATACCCATTATGATGCCCAGATCTGCTGGGACCCGATGGTGACGTGCAGCAGTTGGCATGGAGTCACGTCAGTGATGATGGGTAACTGCGGCGTCGGGATCGCGCCGTGCAGGCCCAAGGTTCGCGACGTCGCGGCGTGGGACCTGGTCAATGTCGAGGCGATTCCGTACGACGCGCTGAGCAAGGGAATCAAGTGGGAATGGGAAACCTTTCCCGAATATCTTGAGGCGGCCGAGCGGCGCGAAAGCGCGATTAATCTCGGTTTCCTCGCGCCGCTTACGCCTTTTAGGCACTTCGTGATGGGCGAGGAATCGATGGAGCGCGAGGCGCGACCCGACGAGACCGCGCGGATCGCGGCCTTGATAAAGGAGGCGGTTGCGGCCGGGGCGTTCGGCTTCTCGACCACGACCCTGCCTCAGCATATCGGGTTCAAGGGGCGTCCGCTCGCGTGCCGGCTCGCCAGCCGCGAGGAGCTAGCGGCCTATGCGCGCACGCTGCGCGAACTCGGAAAGGGCGCGATCGAAGTCGCGCTCACCCGTCGTCCCGGCACGGTTTCCGAGGACGAGACCGAACTGCTGCGCCTGCTGGTCGAAGAAAGCGGGCGCCCGGTGACGTGGCTCGGGATGGCGAGTCTGCCGCGCGAGCCGGAGCGTGCCGAGCAGACGCTCGCGCGGCTCGCGCCGTTAATTAGCCGGGGCGCGATTCCGCAGGTGCTTCCCAAGCCGTTCGTTGTCCAGATGGACCTGCGCAATCCGTTTTCCTTTGCCGACATGGAATCGTGGAACCGGGTATTCAATCAGCCGCCCGAGGTGCAGAAACAGATCTATCGGGATCCCGGATTCCGCCAGGCGTTTCGCGACGAACTGGCAAAGCCGCGCCTGTTCCGCGGCAGATGGCATCGCGTTGAAGTGCTCGAGGTCACCAATCCCGCGCTCAAGCCCCTCGAACGCAAGACCGTCGCCGAGATCGCCGAGGAGCGCCACGCTGACCCGCTCGATACCTTCCTCGACCTCGCGCTCGAGGACGACCTGAATATCCAGTACACGATGGCCCAGTTTCACGAAGAGGGGATCCGCCAGCTAATCCTCGACGAGCGCACGATGGTCGGACTTTCGGACGGCGGTGCGCACGTCAACATGCTGTGCGACGCGGGCTATTGCACCTACCTGCTCGGCCATTGGGTGCGCGAGAGGCAGGCGCTGACGCTGGAGCGCGCGGTCAAACGGCTCACCTCGGAGCCCGCGGATTTCTTCGGAATCAGGGATCGCGGACGTCTCAGGCAGGGACTTGCCGCCGATATCGTGGTTTTCGACCCGCGGACCGTCAACTCGGCCAGGCGCGCAAAGATGGTCGACGATCTGCCGGGTGGCGGAAGACGGCTCGTGATGCCGGCCGAGGGGATCGAGTACACGATCGTCAACGGAACAATTGTCTACGAGCACGGACGGGCGAGCGGCGCGATGCCGGGGCGGGTGCTGCGCTCGGGCCTGAACTGAGAGCGCCAGAAGCGGCGCGGTCACCGACCGCGCGCCCGGCAGAGGCTGGCGGCGCATCCGATACGGTTGCCTGTTCAGCGCCGCATCAGCCCGGCGCGTTCATCGCTTCAGGAAGTCGATTATCAGTTCGTTGACGATGCCGGGTTTCTCCTGGTGGACGAAGTGTCCGGCGTCGGCGACGATCTCGGTTCTCAGGCCGCGCGGGAAATAGCTCGCCATCCCTTCGAGCAATTCCGCGCCGATACATCCGTCATTCATCCCGTAGAGAATCATCGCGGGAACGTCGAGCGGCGGCGACATCGCCTGCGCGAGCGCCGGCTGCTCGGCCGGTACCCGGAACAGCGGGCCCAGCGTGGCGCGATAATATCCGAGCGCTGCGCTCAAGGTTGCAGGCTCGCGAAAGCATCGCTTGAGCGCCTCCATTTCCTCGGGTGCCCACTGCCATCCGGGTGACCAGTCCGCCCAGATTTTTTCAAGGAACGCGAAATCGTTGAGCGATACCGCAGCTTCGGCGATCGAACTTTGGAAAAAATACATGTACCACGAGCGTTTCTGCTGCGCGTAGTTGGTGACCAGCGCCTGGAAGAACGCGGTGCCGTATGGGACTGCCGCGGTCACGAGCTTGCTTATCTTCTTTGCGCCGGCAGCCGCCGCGCCGTAAGCCGCCACCGCACCCCAGTCGTGTCCGAACAGGATCGCCTCGCCGTAACCGAGCGCCTCGATCAGGTTGAGCGCGTCCTCGGAGAGCGCCGCCGCGTCGTAGCGTCCGTCGGGCGCAGGCTCGGTCGGCGCGTAACCTCTCATGAAGGGCGCGACGGCGTGGAAGCCGGCGGCCGCAAGCGCGGGCATCTGGTGGCGGAACGACCATGCGGTATCGGGAAAGCCGTGCAGGCATAGAACCAACGGCCCCGTGCCCATCTCAAGCACGTGAAAGTTGAGGTTCGATGCGCGCACCGTGCGGGTCTTTATTTCGTTCGCCATAAAATCGCCCTCGAGAGCAGGGTTACTACAGCCTGCGTCGAACCGACAAGCCTGGCGCGTTTGCGAAAAAAATCCGGTTCGTTCTGGCACGTCGATGGTTCCAAAGGATACAAGAGTTTGCGAGCTGCGCGCCTTGGAGCAGGATTGCGACAAAACAGGTGCGGTCCCTGTTTTGCTGTTGGTTATTCGCGCGAAGAGGCTCGCGATACGCGGATAGAGGCGGATTGAGAGCTCGGGCAAGGGCGGGTATGGGCAACGATTCGATGGGTGGAGAACTCAAGGTTCACGCGTTCGCCGATGGGGCGGCATATGCCCGGCGAATCGCACGCGGGCTCGGGGTTTCTTTCGCGCCCGTACGGCTTCATCGTTTTCCCGATGGCGAGAGCCTGGTGCGAGTCGCGCCGCAGGCGGGAAGGCATGCGGTGCTGGTTCGCACGCTCAGTGATCCCAATTCCAAGATTCTCGATACGCTATTCGCGGCCGACGCCCTGAGGCGTGCCGGGGCCTCGCGCGTGAGCCTGGTTGTCCCGTATCTCGCCTACATGCGCCAGGACAAGGTGTTCCATCCGGGCGAGCCGATTTCGCAGCGCGTGATCGGCAAGCTCCTCGGCGAAGCGTTCGACGCCGTGCTTACGATGGAACCGCATCTGCATCGGGTCAAGAATCTCGCCGAGGTGATTCCGTGCGAGACCTCAACCGTTGCGGTCGCACCGGCCGTGGCGCGATGGGTGAAACGGGAGGCGAAGGGATGCGTCGTGGTCGGGCCGGATGCCGAGTCGTGGCGATTCGTCGAGGCGATCGCGCGCGCCGCGGGAGCCGCATGGATCGTCGGCGAGAAGCAGCGCCACGGCGATCGGCGCGTCAAGATTACGTTTGCGCGGACGCCCGCGGCGAACCACGCGGTTATCGTTGACGACATCGCAAGTTCCGGCGTGACGCTGGCTGAGGCGGTGCGCGAACTTAGGCGCCATGGTGTCGTGAACGTTGACGCGGTCGTCGTGCACGCGGTCTTTGCGCCGGGCGCGCTCGCGATGGTTCGGCGCGCGGGTGCGCGGCGAATCGTCTCATGCGACACGATCTCGCATCCCACCAATGCGATCAGAACCGCGCCGCTGTTTGCCGAGGCGCTCAGGAGAGCTCGATGAGCATGAACGTCAGGGGATTCGCGCCGATCCTGCGGTTTCTCGGCGCGGCCGGAACGGTAACCGGCAGCAGGTTCGCGTTGACGACCGCCGACGGCGTCGCGCTGATCGATTGCGGGTTGTTCCAGGGACTGAAGGAGCTTCGGTTGCGCAACTGGGAGCCGTTTCCGATCACGCCCGCGACGATCGACGCCGTGGCCCTGACGCACGCGCATCTCGACCACAGCGGATACGTTCCCGCGCTGTGCCGGGAAGGCTTTGCCAGGCGAATCGTGGTCACGCAGGGAACCGCCGACCTGTGCCGCGTGGTCCTGCCCGACAGCGGTCACCTGCAGGAAGAAGAAGCCGAATACGCCAACCGCAAAGGCTATTCGAAGCATCGTCCGGCCCTGCCGCTGTATACCGAGAACGACGCGACGGCTTCGCTCGGCCATCTTGAGCCGGGCAATTTCGAGACCCCGACCGAGCTGATCCCCGGAATAAACGTGACGTTCCGGCGCGCCGGGCACATCCTTGGAGCGGCGAACATCCTGGTGGAAATCGACGGCGCGCGAAAGCGCCGGGTCCTGTTCAGCGGCGATCTCGGCCGTCCCATGCATCCAATTTTGCTTCCGCCGGCGCCGGTGCCGGAGGTTGACGCGGTCGTGGTCGAATCGACCTATGGCGATCGGCTGCACAACGACGAGGAAGCGCTCCAGGTCTTCGAGCAGGCGCTCAAGCGCACGGCCGAGCGCGGCGGCGTGATCGTGATTCCATCGTTCGCGGTGGACCGGACGGAAGTGATCATCTACCAACTTCGCCGACTCGTGCATGCGGGCAGGATTCCGGACCTGCCAATCTACGTGGACAGCCCGATGGCGCTGGCGGCGCTCCATATCTATCGCGACGCGATAGATCGGCGCAGTCCTGAAGTGCGCCCCGACGTCGGCGCCGACGTATTCAATTCAGCGACCTATAATGAAGTGCGCACGGTCGAAGAATCGATTGCGCTGAACTTCATGAAAGGCCCCATGATCATAATTTCGGCCTCCGGGATGGCGACCGGGGGCCGCGTGCTGCACCATCTGGCCAACCGCCTGCCGGACAAGAACAACACCGTGATCCTGGTCGGCTACCAGGGCGAGGGGACACGCGGACGACGGCTCCTGGAGCACGAGCCGTCGATCAAGATGCTCGGACGCTACGTCGCGGTGCGGGCGGAAATCGTGGACGTGCCGGCTTTTTCGGTGCACGCCGATCAGCGGGAAATCATAAACTGGCTCGCGACCGCCCCGAAGCCGCCGGAGGTCGTCTATATCGTTCACGGCGATCCTCCGGCCGCTGAAGCTTTGAAGGCCGAAATCGTCCGTAAGCTTGGATGGCACGCGGTGATTGCGCGCCACATGGAGCAGGTGCGGCTTGACTGACGAGGTGCACGTTCGATGTTCCGCCTGAAGCATCTTCACGTAGACACGCTTGGCGAGCACGTGATCGCGATTCACGAGAGCGCGATACGCACGGGCAGCCTTGGTTTCAATCCCCTGGACCGCGCGCACGTGATGGGAGTTCATCCGGTGACGGGCGAGAAGCGCGAGGTGATAGGCGTGCTCGGCTTCTGCCATGACGCGCTGGTCGCGCCCGACGAAATCGCGCTGGTCGATCAGGCGTTCCGCGACCTTGGGTTGCCAGAGGGAAGCATGGTTAACGCGACGCTTGCGGTTGCGCCGCGAAGCGTTGACCTGGTGCGGGCGAAGCTGCGCGGCCATCGGCTCGACCGCGAGGCCTTCGACCGGATCCTGGCCGACGTCGTGCACCATCGCTATTCGCGGGTGGAGCTCTCGATGTTCGTGCTCGGATGCGCGCTGCGCGGCCTCGACACGCAGGAGCTGGTCGATTACACGCGCGCGATGATCGGTACGGGCGAGCGGCTGGACTTTGGCGCGGGACCGATTGCGGACAAACATTGCATCGGCGGCATTCCGGGGAACCGGACCACGATGGTGGTGGTGCCGATTCTCGCCTCGCTCGGCCTCAAGGTGCCGAAGACCTCTTCGCGCGCCATCACCAGTTCGGCCGGCACGGCGGACACGATGGGGGTGGTGGCGGACGTCGCCCTCAAGCCGCCGAGACTGCATGAAGTGGTCGAGAAAGTCGGCGCGTGCATCGCGTGGGGCGGCGCGCTGGAACTGGCGCCCGCCGACGACATCCTGATTACGGTCGAACGCCCGATGGAGATCGACACCGAGGCGCAGATGGTGGCCTCGATCCTTGCCAAGAAGAAGACCGTCGGCGCAACCCACGTGCTGATCGATATACCCGTTGGGCCCACCGCGAAGGTTCGCTCGATGGCGGCGGCCGAGCGTTTGCGCACGATGTTCCTGGCGGTGGCCGAGCAGATCGACCTGAAGCTCTCGGTTATCACTACCGAAGCGCGCGGACCGATCGGGCGCGGAATCGGGCCGCGGCTCGAAGCGCTCGATGTGTTGTCGGTGCTGAAGCGCGAGCCCGGGGCCCCGAGCGATCTGCGCGAGAAATCGCTCTACCTGGCGGCGCGTCTGCTGGAGATGACCGGGGCGGTTCCATCGACGCGCGGGTACCGGGCCGCGCAGCAGGCGCTGGATTCGGGCGCGGCGCTTAAGAAATTCGAGGAGATCGTTGCGGCCCAGGGCGCGCGCGAATTTCCCGCCGAGGCGCCGTACCGATGCACGGTGGCGGCGCCCGCCGACGGGCGGATCCGCGAGATCGACTGCTGGGAGATAGCGCGGGTGGCGAAACGCGCCGGCGCGCCTGCCAACCTTTCAGCCGGCGTGCGGCTGCTGCACGGAATCGGCGAGGTCGTTGGAAAGGGCGAGCCGCTCATCGAGGTCCACGCCGAGAGCCGCGAGCAGATGGAGTTCGCGCGCGACTACGCTGAGTCGCATCCGCAGCTTGTCAGTTTCGGCTTCTGAGGCGCGAGCCTCATACCTTGCCGTTCGTCGTGCCGGAGCCGGTACCGGGCAGAGGGCGCTCCAAGGCCGGTAAGGCTATGGCCCGAGTATTCGCCGGATTATTGCGCGCGGCGCAGCGCTGCTAAGGCGCCGCCGCGACCATCGCGCGCACTGTGCACATCGATTTGTCCACCGCGCCCATGTTGATGTACCAGCACTCGCGCTCGGGCGCGTTCGGCAGCGGCAGAGAACAGAAAGTCGAAAAGCCGGTTTGCACGTCAGTGCTGGAAGCGTTCACGATGAACAGGCGCTTGAACGGGTAGATGGCGACGCGTGCGTCGGGGACCGGGCGGTCGCGGTAGGTCAGCCAGTCTGTGTAGTTCATGAAAAGCTGGCCGCTGCGGTCGTAGAGATCCTGCGTCAGGATCGTGTACACCTCGGCGTCGACGTAGAGAATATGCCTGGAATAAAGCTCCTCGGGCACGCGTTCGCGGTTCGGCGTCGCTTCCAGGATATAAACGCGTCTTAGTTCCCACTCGGCCGGGCACGAACTTGCCCCGCCGTCGGTGGCGCAGGGATGCCCAGGCACCTGCGTGACATGGAGCGCGCCGAGCATCTCCTTCTCGCCCAGAAACTTCCAGCGGTAATTCTCGTTCTTGGCGTTGAAACCGGCGTATTCGTCAGCGTTGAACTGGTTGACACTGGTTGCGCTGGTCAGGCCGTCTTCGTTGGCCCTGCGCACGCGCCGTGCGCCCGGCATCCATAGCCAGGTGTCGTCGCCGCGCCTGGGGTCGGCGTAACGGTAACGGACGAGGCCGAGGCCGCGCAGGCTCTCCGGCATCAGCATGGGATACAATCCCGTGAGGAACATCCGGCCGGTTTTTTTGAAATCGGGATCGATCGGGAGCGGCTCGACCTCGGTGCGTCCGATCTCGTTGTAGGTGCGGTAATGGCCGATCTCGCTCAGATCGATGATGCGGCTCGCGCGATGGCCCGGCCTTACGTAAACCGATTGACATCCGAAGAAGCGCGCGTCGAGGTCGTCGGTCCACATCGGGCGGAACGTCATGTTCCACGCGATTTTCACCGCGACGTCGGGATCGTTGGTATCTATGAAGGGAAACGGCAGGCCGGCGACGTAGCCCTCGAGGCTCTGGCGGTCGGGAGTGAGCCGGACCTGGGAGGAATATTTTTCGGTTGCGTCCTTGTAGGGCGGAGGCCAGTCAATCGCGCGGGTTGGGACGATTTTCATCGTCATCCCATGCTTCACGCGCCAATAAAGGCCCGGGGCAACCAGATCCTTCACCCTGTAGGCGTTGCGCGGCGTGATAAAGTCGCCGGGCTTGACCTGCGCACAGGCGGGGGTCGCGGAAATCGAAGATGCTGCAACAAATACCCACGCCGCCAGTACCAAAACCGCGGCGCTGCGAACCAATCTCGACAAAGTCTCCTCCATTAACCGGATTCGTTCCGAACAGACGGTAGATTTTCCGGAAATGACGCAATGGCACAAGAGGCTGCGGCTCAAAGACGAGCCTTTGCCCCACGATGCGCCCGCGAGTGCATCGCATCGTGTCAAGCGCGCTGAAACGGCGCCCGAAGCGCGGACTACGGTGCCGCTGCGACCATCGCGCGGACTGTGAACATCGCTTTGTCGACCGCGCCCATGTTGATATACCAGCACTCGCGCTCGGGAGCCTTCGGCGTCGGCATCGCGCAGAAAGTCGCATAACCGGTCTGCACGTTGAGGCTCGACGTATCGACCTCGAACAGGCGCTTGAACGGGTAGATGGCGACGCGCGCGTCGGGAACCGGGCGGTCGCGGTAGGTCAGCCAGTAGGCGGTGCTCATGAACAGCTCGCCGGCGCGATCGTAGAGATCCTGTCCGAGCACTGCGTAGGACTCGGCGTCGACGTAAATGACGTGACGCGAGTAAAGCTCCTCAGGTACACGGCTGCGATTGGGCGTGGCCTGAAGGATATAGACGCGCCGGAGTTCCCACTCCGCCGGACAGAGACTTGCGCCGCCATCGGTCGGACATGCGGGAGCGGGGACCTGGGCGACGTGAAGCGACCCGAGCATCCGCCTCTCGCCGAGGAACTTCCAGTTGTAGTTTTCGTTCTTTGCGTCAAAGCCGGCGTAGTCGTCGGGGTCGAAGGTGTCGGGGCCGATCGCACTGCCCAGCTGCGCCTCGTTGATCCTGCGCACGCGGCGCACGCCCGGATTCCAGATCCACGTATCATCGCCGCGCCTCGGGTCGGCGTAGCGATAGCGGATTATCCCGCCGCCGTATTGGTCTTCCGGCGCGAGCAGCGGGTACATCGCGGTCAGAAACATCCGGCCGGTCTTTTTGAAATCAGGATCGATCGGGAGCGGTTCGACTTCGGTGCGTCCGATCTCGTTGTAGGTGCGGTAATGGCCGATCTCGCTTGCATAGATGATACGGCTGTTTGCGCGTCCTGGCGTGACATAAACCGAATCGCATCCGAAGAAGCGCGCGTCGAGGTCGTCGGTCCACATCGGGCGGAACGTCATGTTCCACGCGATTTTCACCGCGACGTCGGGATCGTTGGTATCTATGAAGGGAAACGGCAGGCCGGCGACGTAGCCCTCGAGGCTCTGGCGGTCGGGAGTGAGCCGGACCTGGGAGGAATATTTTTCGGTTGCGTCCTTGTAGGGCGGAGGCCATTCGATCGTTTCGGTCGGAACGATCCTCATCGTCATTCCGTGACGGACGCGCCAGTAAAGGCCGGGTCCGGCCAGGCCTTTGACCTTGTAGGCGTTCTCGGAAGTGATGAAATCGCCGGGTTTGACCTGCGCGACGGCGATTCCGGGACTGGCCAGACAGGCGAGCACGACCGCAAGCCCCACCGCCACGATGCCTTCGAACGCACGAATCGACTTCAAGGAACCTTCCCTGCCGCCCACCCGACAAATTGTCGGCAAATCCAGACAATGAAGCAAGTGGAGCGGCTATGATGGGTTTGGGCGGCCACAGGTCAAGCGCGGCGCCTTCCCTCATCGCACGAGCCGCCTTCTGTTGCGTGGATTTTCGTTCGCGCCCGGATTATCGCATCTCATGCCTCGACCGTCGAACCGGAGGCTTGCGACTTACGCGATTACTCCTTTGTCAAGGAGCGAATCGAGGAGGAGATGAAAGTAGATAAGCCCGCCGAAGCGGCTCCATCGCGCAAGCGCATGGCGCACGCCTTCGTAATCGAGTTCGCGCCGAAGGCTCATGCGCCGCGCGAGCGCGTTGCGCCCGCCCACGTCGTCGCCGGGAAAAATATGCACGCGTCCGAAACCGCGCAGCATCACGTACTCCGCGGTCCATCGTCCGACGCCTTTAAGAGCGCAAAGCGCGGCGAGCGCCGCCTTGTCGTCGAGCGCCTCAAAGCGGGAGAAGCCGGGGGCGTCTGGATCTGAATCGAGCGCCGCGAGCGCCCTCAGGTATCTCGCCTTGCCGCGGCTTAGGCCAAGCTGGCGAAGACGCTCGATATCGGCGCGCGCGAGCGCTGATGAATCGGGAAAGGCGAATGTTTGCGCGCGCCCGCCTCGAAGCCGGCGTCCGTAGTTCACGACCAGCCGGTTCACGACGTGAAGGCCCGCGTCGAGCGAGATCTGCTGACAGGCTATCGCATTGACGAATGCCTCGAAGTTGACGGGAAATCGTACTGGCTTCATCCCGCGAAGCCGAACCACCATCGGGCCCAGCGTCGGGTCTTCTCGCGCAAGGTCATAAAATTCTTCCAGGTCGCGATCGAGACCGAGCATCCGATTCAGCATCGCCTCGATATTCCCGCCGATTGCGGACGAGACGCCGGGTCCCGATACCGTTGCGACGAGATCGGGCCGTTCAACGCTCCCGCGTTGTTCGACAGCGACTTCGACGGCACTTTCGCCATGGGTGACAATCCTGCGGTAAATGCCGCCGTCGAAGCGATCGACGATATTGTGCGGACGCCGTCTTAGCGCCCACGCGGTGAGATCGAGCCGAAACGGCGGTTTTACCGAAAGTCTCAGGCGAATGTCCGGCATCGGGTTACCCGGATGGTTCGTTACGCCGATCGGATGGGGGTACGCGCTCGGCGTGTGGGGATACGCGCTGGTATGGTTCCTGGTCGAGAGTATGGTCAAGATCTCGACCTACAGGATGCTGCGCAGCGGCACGCGTTTGCATGAGCGTCACCTGACGAGGATTGGCGCGAGCCTCGAGTAGCACGCGCTATAAGCGCGCGGCCGGCTACTCGATTTCATTCTGCGGGATTGGCTGCCCCGACGCGGTGGCTGGTTTCTTGCGCGAGGTGGATTCCCGCTTCCCGGACGCCGCCGTTTGGTCTGGATGTTCGTACTTGTATCCCTGGTAGGCGAGGCTGGGAACCGCGAGCCACAGGCATCCCGACGCTCCCGCCGAAACAGCGCCCAGCGCAACCACAACCAGCGAGCGACGCAGGAAGCGAAGAATCACGACTCAGTCTCCTGTTTCACGGACAAGTTCCTGAACCTGTTGTTCGAGCGCTCTCATCCGGCGCAGCAGTTCGGGCAGCCGCGGCAGCGCGGCCGAGTAACGCCGCCAATGACGAACGTCCACGGCAGGCGTGCCGCCGATTATCGAGCCTGTGTCCACGTCGTGGGGGATGCCTGACTGCGCGACGACCATCACCCGGTCGCCGATTTTCGCATGGTCGGCGCATCCCGACTGTCCACCGAACTGGCACCATCGTCCCACCCTGACCGAACCCGCAAGTCCCACGTGCGCGGCGAAGCGCGAGTATTCGCCGACCTCACAATTGTGGCCGATATGCACCAGGTTATCGAGTTTCACGCCCTTGTGCAGAAGCGTCGCGCCCATCGTGGCCCGATCGACCGTCGAGTTCGCGCCGATCTCCACGTCGTCCTCGATAATGACGGTTCCGACCTGCGGAATCTTGAACAGGGTGCCGTTATGTTCGCCGAAGCCGAATCCTTCCGCGCCAATAACCACCCCGTTGAGCAGTGTGACCCGGTTGCCGATTACTACCCCCTCGCGAATCGAAACGTGGCTGTGGCAGACGAAGCCGTCGCCGATAGTCACATTCGGATAGATGGTGACGTGGGGATGGATGACGGCGTCACGCCCGATAGTGACGCCCGAGCCGATCGAAACGAAGGCTCCGATCGAGGCTCCTTCACCAATCTTTGCGTCGGGTGCGATGCTGGCCGAGGGGTCGATTCCGGGGGCCGGCCGATACGGCGGGAAAAAGATTTCCAGTATCCTTGCGAAATCGTGGTACGGGTTCGAACTGATCAGGGTCGCGCAGCGCGCGCGTGGCGCGAAGCTCTCCGGCACGACCGCGCACGAGGCGGCGGTCTTCTCGAGCGCCGGAAGATATTTTTCCGCGGCGACGAAGATCACGGTGCCCGGAATCGCCGCTTCGATCGGCGCCGGAGCAAAGATGTCGACCTCGCCGTTGCCGCGCAGTTCCAGTCCGAGTCTTGATGCGAGTTCGCTGAGCTTCATGGTTTGCTTCTCGTGATGCTTTTTTCCGCGATTCGCCGGCCGCGCGGACGGCGGGTTAATCGGTCGGCGGCAGGGTTCCCGTCAAGGCTCGTCAGGCGAACGCGCCGAGCGCGCGCAGCGACTCGATCACTTCATCCGGTTGCACCTGCACAAGACAATTGTAGTGACCGAAGCGGCAGGTGCGCGCAAGACAGGGGCTGCATTCGAGCCGATGCCATATGACGCGGGTGCGTGGCCCGAGCGGACCGGTGCGGTTCGGATTGGTCGAGCCGAAAATCGCGACGGTCGGGGTGCCGAGCGCCCCCGCGATATGCATCGCACCCGAGTCATTGCCCGCAAAGGCGCGCGCGAGCGAAAGCACTGCGACGAGCTCTGCGACGTCCGTCTCGCCGGCGGCGACAATCGCGCCCGCGCGGCTCATCCCGGCCACCTGTTCGCAGCGCGCGCGCTCCGACGGCGCCCCAACCAAAACTGCTTCCGCGCCGAATTCGCTCTCAAGTAGATCGACAAGCGCGGCAAACCTCCCGGCGGGCCATTCCTTGGCCGGACCGTAGGCCGCCGCGGGAGCGAGCGCAACCAGCGGCGCGCCAGGACGCTTTCGCCGCTCCGCAAGCCACGCCGCCATCCGCTCCACCCTGGCGGGCGCGGGACGGATGGCAAAGTCGTTCGGGTCGCCCTGGATCCCGAGCGTCTCGCGCACCATCGCAAGCCAGTAGTGCACCTGATGGCCGTCGAGAGCGTCCGCAGGCGGCGCGGCCCTATGGGTCAGCATCGGGCCGCGAAGGTCGGCTATATAACCGGCCCGCCGCGTGATTCCGGCCGCCGCAACCCAGAACGCCGACTCGAAACTGTTTGGCATTACGACCGCGAGATCGTATCCGCGCAAGCGCAGCTCCGCGATTATCCTGCGCCGAGCGCCAAAACCGGCCAGCCCCGAGCCTGGCGAATAGGGAAGCACTTCATCGAGCCAGTCAGCGCCCTCGAAGAAGCCCGCAAGTTCCTTCCTGACCAGGACCGCAAGATGCGCCGACGCAAAGGCGCGACGCACCGCGCGCATCGCGGGCAGGCTCATCACGAGGTCGCCGAGCCAGTTGACCGCCTTGATCACGACGCGCGACGGCTCAGGCGCGAGAATCGCGCGGCCTGACGGCGCAGGACGCGGCGCAGGAGACCGTCCCTGCTCTTCACCCGTCATCGGCAAACCGCGCTACGTGCGCGAGCGAGCCGCCGCAGTTCAGTTCGACAGCGCGGCAACGAGTTGCTCGACGATCGAGTCGGCCTTCGCGCGCATCTCATCGTCAGTCGCATCCTGGATCGGATGGGGCACGAAGACGCGCCTGACTTCGGGCAATCCGAGCGCCAGAGCCTGCTTTTCGGCCGCATCCGCGAACACGTGCGAGGCGACAACCACCGAAGGCCGTCCATTGATTTCAAACCAGACCGAATCGTGCACACTGCACGTTGTGCACGACCCTCAATCGGCGAGCGCCTCGATTACGAAGCCGTTCTCTTCGGCGATACGCCGGCGCAGGTCCTCCGGCGCGGGCCGGGCGAAGGTCGGCTTGCGGTAGCGGCGGATTTCGACACCGGGAAGGCGCTCCTTGAGGCGCTCTTCGAGCCGGTTCATCAGCACGTCGCCGCGCGGTTTCGAGATATCGAGAAGCGCGATCGAGCCCACGGGAGTGCCGGGGCGCTTTGCCAGCGAGCGTCTTATCGGGACACGCTCATCGGTCGGGTCGACAATCTGCATCAGGGCACCTCCTCGACTCTGCGGCTCACGCTGATCGAACCAGTCGGGCCGCTAAGCCATCCGGCGAAAATTGCCGAGAATTTACCGGCTTCTCCGCCCGCTACGATAATATTGATGTCCTCGGGCCTGCGGAACTTGGGCACGCGATGCGCGAGTTGCTCAGGCGTGGGATTTTCAAGGCCGAAGGTCTTGAGCGGCATTCCTTCGCCGCATTCCTGGTCGGGGAGAAGCTCGCGAAGCGGGCGCGCGCTTGCCTGCTGGATACGCTCGCGCACCTGCGCCTTCGACCACTTGTCGCGCGCAATCGTGTCCGCGTGTTCGGGTGACACGACCAGCAGCACCTCGCCGGAGAGATGCTGCTTCGGATGCCAGCAGGCTTCAAGCCCAAGCGCGAACGAAGCGCATAGCGCGTGCGCGGTGCGCGAATGCTGGTCGGCTATCTGGCGCGAGCCGGCCTCCAGGCCAAAGACTGTTACGACGCTCTCTTCCCGGGCGAAGCCGCGCTCGACGTGAAGCGGCTCCCACGGACTTCGTTCCTCCCATTCGGCGAAGCAGGTCGTGAACTTGCCGATCGCGCCAAACGTCGAACGCTCGATATCGCCGGGGCGTGCGCCGCCGATATTGCGCAGGGCGAGTTTGACCGCCCGTCCGATCGTCGCGTTGGCGCGGTTCCCGTATCCGAGCGCCATCATCCCCATGTTCATCCCGAGCCGGTGCCGGATGGGACCGTTCACGATTATGACCGGCGTCGCGCCCCACGTCGTCGCCATCACGCCGTGGATATTGAACTCGGGCGCGGCGATCGCCTCGATGGCGGCGAGCACCACCGGAAAATATTCCGACCTGCATCCCGCCATCACGGCGTTAGCGGCGAGCTTCTCGACGGAGGCGGGCGCGAGGTTCGGCGGCAGAACAGCGACAATTTCCTGCGGGTCGCGCCGCGTTCCGGTCAGCATCCGGGCGACGCGTTCGGGCGTCGGCGGCACGACGGGAAGCCCGTCGGTCAGCCCGCGCTCGAACATGAACTCGAATTCGTCTTGCGCGCCGATTTCAATTCGCCGCGCTGTCAGCCGATGCCCGCGTGCGGCGGCTTCAAGCCGTTCGGCTACGTCGGGCTCGACTGACTTCGAGCCGCATCCGGGACGTTGCGCGGGATACGATTCCCAATCAATTCCTGGCACAGCAAGGCCGCTGATTCGGGCGAGCTCGGCGAGCAGATTGCGCCATTCGGCGCGATCGAAGCCCTCGAGGCGGCGCAGTTCGGCGCCGTCGGGTGCGGCAAGAACGATCGTCGGGACGATCTCGATTCCGCAGGCGAACGAGACCGAAAGGGCCGAATCGTCGAGCATCGGAACGCTCAAGCGGTTGCTCTCGACAAGTTTCCGGTTACCCTCGGCGTCCTGGCCGATCGCCCACACGTCGAGTTTAGTTCCGAAAGCGCGACACGCCGCCTCGATTAGCGGCATCGTAAGCCCACAGGTCGGGCAGTCTTCCTTGACGAAACAGAGGAGCGCATTGCGGCCGGACGGAAAGCTTCGCTCGTTCGCTGCGAGGTCCTTCAGCGTGAAGGCAGGCAATTGTTTTCCGGATTTTTCCATCGCGGCGCTTATCCCGATCGACTTTCGGAAACTGGTGTCGTCTACGAACGATACCCGTTCAGGACGTCGTCACAAACCGAATCCTACAACTCCGGCGCGTAAGGCTCCAAGAGACATGGCCGATACTTGAGTTAGACCGGGTGCGGTGATAGCTGGCGGAATTGCGGGGGAGTTCGCGAGGGAGGATCTCGTCGCGATGGATTCCGTTCCACGATGGGAGTTGGAAGCCGACTATATCGAGACCTGCAATTGCGACTTCGGATGCCCGTGCAACTTCGATGGATTTCCGACGGACGGGCGATGCGAAGCGCTTGTTGCCTATCACATCCGCTCGGGTAATTTCGGCGGCGTGTTGCTGGATGGCCTGGATTTCATCCTGGCTTACTCGTGGCCCGGCGCGATTCACGAAGGCAACGGCACGGTACAGATCTATGTCACCGATCGCGCGACGCCGGAGCAGCGTGTGGCGCTCACGGAAATAGCGTACGGCCGCGCGGGCGGAAATGGCGCTTTTGCGATCTTCGCCGACACATTCAGCCGCGTGCTCGAGCCGGAGTTCGTGCCGGTTGAGATGCGCCTTGAGGGCAAGCGCAGCGGTTTTGCGGTAAGGGGCATACTCGAAGCGCGAGTTACGCCGCACGTGGACCCGGTTTCCGGCAAAGAGGCCGACGTCCAGATGGTCCTCCCCCAGGGATTTATCTGGAAGCGTGCGCATGCGGTCAAATCGGCCGCGATGCGTATAGCGAGTCAGGCGCTCACCTTCGGCTATCCGGGAAAAAACGCGTTCGTCTCGCTGGTGAAATACGAGGGTCCGTAGCGATTGGCCCCTTAAGCGGCGTCGGACCACTCGGCGTGGTTGTGATGGCGCTTGTAGCGCTGGAACGGGCGCAGTATGAACTTGCGCGTCGGAGGATCGTACAACTCGGACGTCGCGGTTACGTCGCTCTCGTTGTCGATTCCGCCGGTCATCAGGACCCGCCCGCTCTTGAGCAGGGTTGCGGAGCCTTCGAGCCGTCCGACATGCAGCGGCTCGACCTTTGAGAAAGTCCCGCTCCCCGGATCGAACACTTCCGCGTCGCGCATCCCGACCACCACCGGGCCCTTGAGGTTCCATCCGCCGGCAACAAGGACCGTGCCGTCGTTGAGCAGAGTCGCGGTCGCCAGGTAATGCGGCCGGGCCATCCTGCCTACGGCGGAGAATTTTCCGGTTCGCGGATCGAAGACCTCGGCGGTGTCGAGCGGCGCAAGTGAGAAGAGAGCGCGCTCAGGCGATTCGGTCGGGGTTCTGCCGGTCTTGCCGCCTGCAATCAGCACCCGCCCGTCCCTGAGCAGGACGGCCGTATGCCCGGTGCGCTCGGAAGTCATGTGGTCCGGGAGCGAGGTGAATCTGCCCGTCGCGGGATTGAAGATTTCGGCGCTGCTGTAAACCGTGTAGCCGCCCGGCGTGTCGCTCCGTCCCCCGCCCGCGATGAGCACGCGGCCGTCCTTGAGCAGAGTGGCTGTCTGTCCCTCGCGCGCGACGGCCATGCGGCCGGTCGCGGTGAAGCGTCCGGTCGCCGGATCGTAGAGTTCGGCCGAGGCGAGCGCGTCAACGCCGTTGGAGGTTCCGCCCGTGATAAGCACCCGCCCGTCGGACAGAAGGGTAGCGGTGTGGCCCTGGCGCGGCGTGGTCATCGCGCCGGTCTGGCGGAAGGTCCCTGTCACCGGGTCGTAGAGTTCGGCGCTGGCCAGGGTGGTATGAAGGCCGGCACCGGTGGTGCCGCCGGCGACGAGCACGAAGCCGTTACGCAACGGGGTGGCGGTTGCCGCCTCTCGTGCGACCGTCATACTCCCGGTCGGTACGAAGCTGCCCAGTTCAGGGTCGTAAAGTTCAGCGCTGTCGAGCGCGGTGGCGGCATCGGCCTCGGAGGTGCCGCCGCAAATCAATACCTTGCCGTTCGCGAGCCTGGCCGCTGCCTGATACGCCCGCGGCACCGTCATCGAAAGCATCTCGACACCGCCCACGCGCACGGGCAATGGTGCAGAGCTCTCCGCTATCGGCGCGCCGCATCCAGCGATTAGTACGGCGCAAAGAGCCATCCAATGTGTGATTTGCGGGCGCATCCTGGGACGATCAGGTCACAACCGGCCGAAAATGATGCGCTAACAACATACGCCGCGTGGAAACACGGCGAAAGAAGCAGGCAGGAAGTTCGCGACTTATTCTGGGGAAAAAATGAGGCGTTTTCGCTCTAAAGAAAACGCTTTTCAGGCCAGCCCGCGAGGGTTCTGGAAAGACTCCAGGCTTACGGCTTGGGGCCTCGGCGGGCGGCGCTTTGGTGCGGGACCCGGCTGTTAGCGCTACAAGCGCCTCGCAAAGGCACGCCTAAAATCAGTCGAGCGCGGGCCAGAATTCCTGGAGCTCGCGATCGACCGAACGTTTTGGCCGTCCGAAGCTGGGCTCCTTCCAGAGGAGGCGGCTCAGCGTAGAGCGCAAGCGAGAGGGTCTGGAAGTAGAAAAGACCGCGGGCGGTTGTAGCGTTTCGGAACCATGCTTACTGACAGGTGCTGCAAGTTTCACTATAGCCTCCTATAAGTTCCCCTCCTCGCACGAAGATTGCTGACGCAATCTATGTGCCAACAGAAATAAAGATTTTTAATGCGCTCAGTTTCGCAGCCGCTCTGAATCGCAACATGCCTGTGCCACTAACGATACAATGTGGCAGTCGAGCGTCAGGACGGGCGCAAGACGGAAACGAAGACGGCGGCCCGTTCGGGCCGCCGTCCTGGATGGTTCGCTCTGGATTGGCTACCTGCCGACGACGAACGAGCAACTGGTCGTGCCGCTGCCCCCAATATTGAGCATCGCGCACATCTTCGCGCCCTCGACCTGGTAGTCGCCTGCCGTGCCGCTCACCTGCTTGAAGCAGTCGAGCATCTGGCGCACGCCGGTGCATCCCACCGGATGCCCCGCGCCGATCAGCCCGCCGGACGGGTTGATCGGAATCCGTCCGCCCATTTCGATGAGCCCCTCCTCGATCGCCTTCCACGATTCGCCCGGCCTGGTGATGCCGAAATGGTCGATCGCCATGTACTCGGAGGTAGTGAAGCAATCGTGGGTCTCGATAGCCTGGAGCTGCTCGACTCCCGAGATACCGGCACGCCTGAACGCATCGAGGATAGCCTGGCGCGTGTGCGGCAGGACGTAGGGATTTTCGCGGCTTTCCTCGACCTTGACGTCGAATTCAAGCGGAGCGGTACGATGGCCCCATCCGAGGATGCGCGGCACGTCTTCGAGTTTTTTGCCGTTTCGCTTCGCCCATTGGGCGGCGAACTTTTCCGAGGCGAGGAACAGCGCAGCCGCGCCGTCGGTCACCTGGGAGCAGTCGCTCACCTTGATTCGCCCGCCAATCACCTGGTTGAACTTGGACTCACGCTGGGCCTGGCTTTCGCTCATGAACCAGGTGCGGGTCTGTGCGTTCGGATTGCGCTTGGCGTTGGCGTAGTTGATTGCCGAGATACGGGCGAGATGCTCGTCCTTCAGGCCGTAGCGCTTGTCGTATTCGTCGCCGAGACGGCCGAACAGTTTGGGGAACGGAAAGTCGATCCCCTTGCTCTCGCGCTCGTACCATGCGGCGGTTCCGAGGTAGTCACCGCCCGTCGTCGAATCGACGGTCTTCATCTGCTCGACGCCGACCACGCATTCGAGGTCGTAGCGTCCCGCCTCAATCTCTGCGGAAGCGGCCAGGATGGCGATCGAGCCGGAAGCGCAAGCGGCTTCGTGGCGGCTGGTCGGCAGCCCGCGGAAGGTCGGATCGATTTCGAGGAAAAAGGCGCCGAGATGCCCCTGATGGGCATAGAGTTCGGCGGCGAAGTTCCCCACGTGAGCGCTTTCGACCTCGCGCGGCTCGATTTTGGTTGCTTCGAGCGCGGCTAGCACAACCTCGCGCATCGGACCGACGAAATGCTTGCCTTCCTTCGTCCAATTGCGGGCGAAATCGGTCTGCGCTCCTCCGAGAATATAAACCGGTGCCGGTTTGGGCATCTTGATAGCTCCTTGTTTAACCGACGAAAGTACGGCCGTATTGCAATGCGCCGCCGTGAAACAGTTTACCACCGTTCGCGGCGGCTTTCTCCACTACCGGGGGCACCACCAGGCCGTGACGTTTGAAAAGCTCTACCGCCTTGCGCGCGCCCAGAAGATCGATGATCGCGCATGGGGGCGCCCAGTTGAAGCCGAAGCTCATGATCGTATCGACGTCCTCGGCCGACTCCGCGACCTCACCGACGCGGTTCAGCGCGTAGCTGACGTAGCCGAGGATGAGCCGGCGGGCGATATCGGCTTCAGGGCCGGTCGCATCGGCAAAGACCGCGAAGGCGTCCGCATAGCGACCGACGCGATTGAACTGTTTCATCCTTTCGACAAACTCGACCCGCCGGGGCGCTTCGAACGGCTGGTAGGAGCCGGAGGCGGGATCGAGCACCTCGACCGTTCTCTTGTCCGGCCTGCGATAGAAGCCGCCGGTCTTCGGCGTCTTGTCGCCGAGGCGTCCCTCGGCGATTCCCCGAGCCATGAAATCGGGCAGGTGAAACGCCGAATGGGCCTCGTCCTCCACCTGCGCATAAACGTTATCGACGATTGCCCGATGCACGTCCCATCCGACCAGGTCGATAGTCTGGAGCGGCGGCATCGCGCGCCCGGTCTGCGGTCCCGCCACGTAATCGATAAATGCCACGCCATGCTCCGCGGCAAGCTGCGCGGCCTCGTTGAGCACCTTGAATCCGATCCGGTTGCCGACGAAGGCGGGACGGTCGCGGGTCACGATAACCTTGCGGCCGAGCCGCTCTCGCATCATTTTGACCACGGCACGCATCACCGCGGGATCGGTGTCCGGATTGGGAATCACCTCCGCCCCGACGATCACGTTGGGCGGATTGAACAGATGCACACCCAGGAAATGGCGCCTGAAGGAATCGCTGCGCCCTTCGGCCATTGCGGCTATCGACAATCCCGAGGAGCCGGAGGCCACCACGCAGTCGTCGCGCCGGCAGCGGTCGACCTGTTCGAAGAATTTCTTCTTTAGCGCGAGGTCCTCGGCCAGCGACTCGAAAACCATCGTAGCCTCGCCGACGGCGCGTGCGAGGTCATGCTCGTAGGTTCCGAGCGTAATGCGCTCCGCGACTGCTTCGGCGCGGGCGGCGTTCTGAGCGCCTTCAAGCGCCTGGTGCGCCTTGTCCATGTCCCGCGCGAGCATTACGACCTTAAAGCCCGCACCGGCGAACACCGCACCCGACGGCGGCCCCATCGTACCGTTGGCTCCAAGAATTACGACAGTTTGATTGTCCTGACCCAAAACGACTTCTCCCCGTCCTTGTTTATTCCATGGGGAAAGGTGCATTACACCTGCCCCACAATCGCGCCGCACGCGGCGACGCGAGTGACTCTATGGCAAAACTGCGAGGCGGCTTGTTCTGATGGTTCCGGGCGAAATCTATCAAACACATGTTAGCTTGGCGTAGGGCATGAGGCTACTGCTAAAAGGTTGGTTTGGCGTGAAGGAGAGTTTTTCAGGATGGAGCCCCGATACCTTTCCAATGAGCACAAGGCCTTTCGCGAGGCGCTCAGGACCCATATCGAGCGCCATATCGCTCCCAACGGCCCGAGTTGGGAGGAACAGCGCCGCATCCCGCGCGAGGCGTGGCTTGCGATGGGCCGGGCGGGCTTTCTATGCCCATGGGTTGACCCCCAATACGGCGGAAGCGGCGCGGACTTCGGCTACAGCGCCATCCTGCGCGAGGAGATGGTTCGTTCGGGATCGCCCGGGCTTTCCGAAGGCATGGCCGTCCATGCCGACATCGCCGCCCCTTACCTCGACCGGCTCGGCACACCGGAGCAAAAGCAACGATGGCTGCCCGGATGCGTCAGCGGCGAGATCATCGCGGCGCTTGGGATGAGCGAGCCCGACGCCGGCTCCGACGTTGCCGGGATCCGCACCACCGCAATCCGCGAGGGCGACCATTTCGTCGTCAACGGCCAGAAAATCTTCATCACCAACGGGATGAACTGCGACCTTATCATCCTCGCGGTACGCACCACACCGCCGGGCAAGAGCGAGGTCCGCCACGGCGGAATCAGCCTGCTCGTGGTAGAGGCCGGCACTCCTGGCTTCATCAAGCATCGCCAGCTCGACAAGATGGGGCTGCACGGGCAGGACACCGCTGAGCTGTTTTTCGAGGACTGTCGCGTGCCCGTCTCCAACCTGCTCGGTGAAGAGGGCCGCGGCTTCAAGTACCTGATGCAGAACCTGCAGCGCGAGCGGCTGATCGTCGCGATTGGCGGGCAGGCCTATGCGGAATGGATGCTGGAAAAGACGCTCGCCTACACCAAAACCCGCAAGGCCTTTGGCAAATCGATCGCGTCCTTTCAGCACAACGCCTTCAAGCTGGCAGAGATGGCGACCGAGGTCGCGATAGGGCGAGCCTTCATCGACCGCCTCGTCGAGGAGTTCATCGAGGGCAAGCGCGACCTGACGACCGAGGTCTCGATGGCGAAGTGGTGGACGACCGAGAAGGCCAACCAAATCGCCTACCAGTGCGTCCAGCTGCACGGCGGCTATGGCTACATGCGCGAGTTCGAAATCTGCCGCGACTACATGGACGTGCGGGCGATGCCGATTTACGCGGGCTCCAACGAGATCATGAAGCAAATAATTGCGCGCCGCATGGGCTTGGAAGAATAGGGGCCTTCGTCGCCGGCGCGGGTTGCGAAGCCCCGCGCCGGCCCCGTGCGATCAATCGAAGCGAAGCGCGCTACGGATTGATCCACTTGCGGCCGTCGGCCTCGATGAGCGCATCGGCTTCCCTGGGGCCCCAGCTTCCCGCCGGATACTCGCGAAGCGGCACCCGCGCCTCGTCGCGCCAGGAATCGAGCACGGTCTGCACGAACTCCCACGACTTTTCGACGAACGTCTCGCTCGGGAAAAGCGTGTGGTCGCCCGCCATCACGTCGAGCAGAAGCCGCTCGTAGGCGTCGGGCGACGGTCCCTCGAAGGCGCCCGAGTAACGCAGGTTCATCTGAACCGGACTTATCGCAAGGCCGAGTCCGGGCCGCTTGGCCATCACGTCGAAGGAGAATCCCTCGTCGGGCTGAATCCTGACGGTGAGCAGGTTGGGAGGAAGATTTCCGCTTCGGTTGAACAGGATGCGCGGTGCGTCCTTGAACTGGACGGCGATCAGGCTTTCGCGATGATGCAGGCGCTTGCCGGTGCGCAGGTAAAACGGCACGCCCGACCATCGCCAGTTGTCCACGAAGACCTTCAACGCAACGAAGGTTTCGGTGCGCGAATCGCGCGCCACGCCTTTTTCCTCGAGGTATCCGCGAACGCTCTCTTCGCCAAGCCGGCCGGCGGTGTAACGCGCGCGCACCGTAAGCCTGCCGCCGTCTTCCGGCGCAATCGGGCGCAGCGCGCGGAGCACGTTCAACTTGGCTTCCCGCACAGCCGAGGCGTCGAGGCTTACCGGCGGCTCCATCGCGAGCAGCGCGAGCACCTGCAGCATGTGATTCTGCACGATGTCGCGCAGCGCGCCCGAGCGGTCGTAATAGCCCGCGCGCGTGCCCACCCCCTCGCTCTCGGCCACGGTTATCTGCACATGGTCGACGTTGCGCGCGCCCCACAGACGCTCGAAGATCGTGTTGGCGAAGCGCAACACGAGCAGGTTCTGGACGGTCTCCTTTCCGAGATAATGGTCGATGCGGAAAATCTGCGATTCGTCGAGAAACCGGCCAAGCGTGCGGCCGATGGCGAGGGCGCTTTCGAGGTCGTACCCGATCGGTTTCTCGACAACGACGCGGCTGAAGTTCGGCCCGCTCCCGCGCGAAATCAATCCCGCCTCGGCGAGCCGCTCCACCGACGCGCGCATCGCGTCGGGAGGAATCGAGAGATAGAAGATGCGGTTGGGGGGAAGATTGCGCCCGCGCTCGATTTCCTCGAGCCGCTCGCGAAGCCGCTTGAAGCCGTCGGGCTGGTCGAGTCCGGCGAGATACTCCAGCCGTTGTTCAAAGCTGCGCCAGCACTCCTCGCGTACCTCCAGCCTTGAGAACACGTTGACCGACTCGCGCGCCGATTTGCGGAATTCCTCGGTCGTCATTCTGGTCCGCGCGAAACCGAGAACCACGGTGGCCGGCGCAAGCAGGGACGCTCCGCAGACCTCCAGGTTGTACAGGGCGGGAAGCAGCTTGCGCCGGGCGAGATCGCCCGACGCGCCGAGGATTACGATCGAACAGGGCGGTGCGGGATTGGCCTCGGAAATCGTCAAAACGGCGTCCATCGCCAAGTGGATCTCCTGGTTGGATTTGGAAGGCCGGAGGGGCGCTGGTCGCGATTGTACGAGTTAAACGGCGTAATTGCGATTGCGCGCGGCTCGCGGGGCGCGAACGATCAGCCACGGGCAGGCTCCAATCCTTCAAATCGAGCGTTTTGGCGAGCGAACAGGTGCTGGCGCTATCCTAACGCTCCTGATACAAGTTTTCCTGCGTCTGAATCGAGCGGCTCGTCTGTTCCGCTGGTTCACGACGCGATTGCGCCCGGGCAAGTGTGTTTATGATTGACTCGACTGGTCAAGCGAAGGCTTCGGGCCTCTGGTTGTGGCTTCCGGTGCTCATCTGGGGCGCGATTATGTTCACGTTTTCCTCTTCGCTGTTCACTGCCTCGAACACCTCGAAGATTCTCGAGCCGATTCTCCATTGGCTGCTTCCGGGCGCTGGCGCCGCCACTATTGGGGTGAGCGAGATGCTGGTCCGCAAGGCTGCCCATTTTACCGAATACTGCGTGCTCTTTTACCTGTTGATCCGGGGACCGATGGTGGGTCGTCCGTACGCCGCATTCGCGATTTGTGTCGTGTGGGCGGCGCTCGACGAAACCCATCAGATCTTCGTGCCCGGGCGAAGCCCGTCGCCTTACGACGTGGCGCTCGATTCGACCGGCGCGCTGTTCGGCAGTTTCCTGAGCGCGGCGATAAGCGAAATTCTCTAGGCGGGCGGCTCGGGTGCGGCCGAAATCCGGTCCATCCGGCCGAAAAAGGCGCGCAAGCCGGGCATATCGGCGGGTATCGCCCTGTTACCGGTGAACGTGAGCGAGTAAAGCTGTCCGTAAAGCGCGAAGTCAGCCAGTCCTATCCTGCCGGTGAGAAACGGGGACGCAACAAGTTGCTTTTCGAACGGCAGGAGCGCCTCCATCGCGCGGTCCCAGTTCGCCTCGCGCTCGGCGACCATCCGCTCGCAGAATCCGGCTCCATACCTGCTGTCGCGAATCAACTTGAAGAATGCCTCGCGGTCGGGGCCCTGCCTGCGATAATGCGCAAGCTTGTCGGGAAGTCCGGCGCGTGACAGAACCGGATGGATTTCGTGGTCGATATGGTTGGCGAGCACGAGATGGAGCCCGTACTGGCCGGGCGGAAAGATGGTCGGGTCGGGGTAAAGCTCCTCCAGCCGCATCGCAATCCGATGAGAATCGACGAGCGTCTCGCCCGATTCGAGCGTGAGCACGGGAACCATGATTTGGCCCGAGGCGGCGAGCAGTTCCTTGCGTTCAAGGTAGTCAACTTCGACTATCTCGGCCTCGACGCCCTTGTATTCAAGAAGCTTGCGCACCTTGGCGCAGAAGGGGCTTGCAACGAACTGGTAAAGTCGCGGCTTCATCAACCTTCCCGGCGTTTCAGTATGTTGTCCATCGTGGCCGCGTTCAGTATGCCAAAATTCCGGTAGCAATTGTTGAAAATCACGAAGGCGCGCCGGACGCCTTTTTTTCCGAGCGCCTTTATCTCCTCTGCGCGGTCCGCCAGTTCCCGCTCCGAGTAGAGGTACTTGTAACGCTCGGCCGCGCTGATATTGGGCTTGAACCACGCCTCCCGATTTCGGCCGTGAAAGCGGACGTAGGCCTGGTCCCCGCTCGCCTCGATAAACGAGGGGACGATCGACTTGTCGGCGGGCGCGTCGATCGAGACGTAGTAAAGCCCATGCTCGCCGAGAAAGCGCATCGTCTCAGCGCGGTTTCGCGCCTCGCCAACCCAGCTCGGATGACGGAACTCCACAGCGATCGAAGCACCCGGCATCCGCTCCGGGAGCGAAGCGAGATAGTCGAAATTCGCCGGCTTCATCGTGAAGTACGGCGGAAACTGGAACAGCACCATCCCGAGCGTGCCCGCCTCCTCGGGTGAGCCTTCGCGAAGAGGCCCGAGCGCGCTCCAGAACATCTGGAACGCCATGTCCAGAGCCTGCTTCGGCGGACGGCCGAGACGGCGCTCGGCACGCTGCCCCGCGGTCAGCATCTGCTTGATATTCTTCGGCAGGCGCGCGGTTTCCGCGGGATGCTGCGTCAGCCACGCGAACGCCTTCACGTTGAAGACGAAGCCCGCCGGGGTGCGCTCGCGCCATAGCTCGGCGTTACGCTGCGAGGGCAGCGCGTAATAGGACGAATCCACTTCCACGGTTCGAAACTGCGAGGCGTAAAAACGAAGCCGGTCTTCCGCGGTTTTCAGGTAAGCGGGGTAAAAGACGTCGGACTCGACCAGCGTCGGGTCGGTCCACGACGCCGTCCCGACCAGGAACTCAATTCGCGCTTCGGCCACGCCTGAAGGCTAGCACACCAAAGCCCCCAATCGCCCGAGTGCGAGGCTATTTCGATAACTGGCGCAGGACCTCGTCGAGATCGGTGTCCGCGAACGAGGGCCGAACCAGGTCGGCGCCCGAAAGCTCGTCCTCGGGCGCGGAATGCATCAGCGCAAGCACCCGCATCGCCGCGCGCCGCGCCGCCTCGACTCCCGCATGGGTGTCCTCGACGACCAGGCACTCGGAGGGCGCGATCGGCGGTCGCTCGCGCAACAGGAATCCCAGTCGCCCGAGCGCCAAGATGAACCCGTCGGGCTCGGGCTTGCCGTGCTCCACATCTTCCGCGGCGATCACGTCGAGAAAAAGTTCGCGAAGTCCTGCGCGCCCGAGGATCATCTCCGCTTCGGCGCGGAGCGTGCCCGTGACAACCATCAGCGGAAACCGCTCGGCACATCGGCGCACGAAATCCGCAGCGCCCGGATAAAGTACGTCGCGGTTCCCGATCATGTGCTGATAGACGCGCGCCTTGCGCTCGATGAGGTCACGGATTTTATCTTCTCCCGCCGGGCCTCCGTTTTCGGCGAGCACGGCCTGGAAGCAGTCGTGGTCGTTGTAGCCGATAAGCCGCGAGAAATATTCGTCGCGGGCAAGCTGGATTCCCTCGGCGGCGAGCACTTCGGCAAAGGCCGCGAAATGGAGCGGCTCGGTATCGGCAAGCGTGCCGTCGAGGTCGAATATCACGGCGCGAATCATCGGGGTCGGGAATTTACCGGTTGGAACGAGCGCACGGAAGAGGTTACCGGGACGGCGCCATGGAGGCCGTGGTGCGCCGCGCCGCGCGCGAGGAACCGGAGGAGGCGGGTCTCAAGCGCGCCGCAGATAAGCGGTAAGCCCCGTGCTCGAAGCCCGCGCAGTCATCTCCGCGCGGCGGCGGGAGCGAAGGCGGCCGGCGCGAACCGCGCGCCCCAGACGTGAACCCGTTCGGGATCGATACGCACCACCGGGTTTCGCTCAGGGTTGAGAGTCATCGCGCGGTACTGCCGGTACTTGTCGCGCAGATTCCTGAGCGCGAGCATATATTCAGTCGGGTCCTCGACCACATGGGCGACGCCGTGGATCAATACGTAGGCGAGCGCGTCCCAGTCTTCCTCATAATGGTCCACGAGCAGCGCGACGCGCGGATTTCCCGCGATATTGCGCATCCGCTTGAGCCGCGTGCCGCGCGCGCGTTTGGGTTTCTCGTCGATCGCGAAGTAGAAACGCTCGCCGTCGAACCAGAAGCACAGCGGCACGTTGTGCGGAGCTGCTTCGGCGCCGACGGTGGCGAGCCGCGCAACGCGGGCCGCGGCGACGAACTCCCGCACCCGCGGTTCCATCAGCATCTCAACTCCTTGCGTTGCCATTGTAGCCAAGCCTCCTGAGCGCGCGCCCGGCGGCGCGGGCGAGCGCGCGGTCGGGGTCGGCCGCCGTCCGCGCGAGCGTCTCGAGCGCCTTTGCCGAGCGGTTTCCGAGTTTGCCCAACGCCGCGGCTGCCGCACGCCTGACGCCCGGGTCCGGGTCGGATTCGAGCAGCCCGATTGCCACCCGAGCCGCCCGGCCGGAGCAGTCGTTCAGTTCGGCCAGCAGGGACAGGGCGGCCAGGCGTACCAGCTTCCCGTGTGAACGCGCCGCGCCTTCCGCCACCGAGAGGATTTCCTCTCCTCTCGAGCCAAGATACCGAAGCGAATACAGCGCCATCCTGCGCGCGACGGGTTTCTCACCCGAGCGCGCGAGCCCCACAAGCACAGCTTGTGCAGGTTCCGAGCTTAACGCAAGCCGCGCCAGCGCACGCGCCGAAGCCCATCGAAGGTCCGGGTCGGCGCTCGACAGGCCTTCGCATAGAACATCGACCCCCGAAGCGTCCTCGATACGGGCAAGACCGTATGCCGCGGCCCATCGGACGCGGGGGACCGGGTCTGACAGCGCACGCCGCAGAGCCCCCGCGCATCGCCAGTCGCCGGCCGCAGCCGCGACGGCCAATCGCTCGACCGCGTCGCGCTGGGTAGCCTTGTTCGGCGAGGCAAGCCGCGCAAGCATCGTTTCAACTAAAGGCTGCGCGGCGTGACCGGCGGCGCGCGGCTCGGCTACGGCTGACTCCCCGGAGAGTTTCAATTCGAGCGGAGCGTTTGGGGCCTTCGGTTTCATCGCGCTCTCGATATCAGCCTTGCAAGCTTGCCTGGATCGCCGGCGCCCAGTATGAAGTTGTCGCGGTTGTCGAGGATTTTCGTTATTGCACGGCAAATCGCGCCCACGTCGTCCAGCGAATTTCCACGAAGTTCGCTTTCCAGCCGTCCGATCGCGGAAGAGTTGGCGATAAAGTCGCCGAGGAGCTGAAAACGTTCGATCGACCCGTCGGCGGCGAGTCCGAGACGGGCCTCGATCGTTCCCAGTTGCGCACCGCACCGTGCGCTTGCGGCGTATCGCGTTTCGGCGGCGAGTCTTTGAAGCCATCGCGCCGCTTCCATCGCGGCTCCCCGGTGTTCCGCCTGCGCGTGTTCAACCGCCGAGAGTGCACGGCGGCTGGCTTCTCCAAACGATGACGCGTAGCCGGCGACGATCGCGTCGGCCAGTTCGTCGAAGCCGATATCACGGTCGAGTTCGCGCACCAGCTTGCTGGCCGACTCCGGCCCGTAAATCCGCGCCGGCAGCTCGCCGCCGGGATCGAATCGCTCCAGGTCGTGGACCACCTCTTCCATTCCCCGGTTTATCGCGATGAAGGCCTCGAACAGTATCGCGCCGGCGGCATTCACCTCGAACGAACAGCTGGCGAGCTCGCGCCCGCGCGCAGTTATCGCGTCGCGTCCCGGGTAAAAGGCGTCGATACCAAGTTCCTTCAGGGCCGAAAGCAGTCCGCGCGCGTAGCGGTTAATCAACCGCTCGGCAGTGATGGCGGCGTCGCGTTCGGCGAGAAGCGCGCCCGGATGCGGCGCGATTATGGAGAGCCCGGCCCATCCTTCGCCCGAGCCGAACACGCGCCCGCCGGTCAGCCTGCGCCAAGCAATTATCCCCGCGCGCTCGGCAGGACCGCTCCACGGATGATAGCGGCCGAGCGAAAGCGCACGCCCCGGATGGGTATGGACGAGCAGGACGGGTGTCGAGCCGGGCTGAGCCACGTCGAGAAGATGCGCCTGCAGTCCGAGCAGGAGCCAGGGCGCCAGCGACGGGAGGACGATTGCCTCGAAGACCGGCACAGTTTCGATGCTAGCGCCGGGTTAACCACACGCTCAAGTGGGGAAAAGACGTCGGTAATTCAGCTTTTGAGAGGCCCGCCGCGAGCGCGTCAGCGTTCTTCGCCGAACATGAAGATTCCCACCGCCAGCATCGCGAACAGCCCGTTGGGCGCCCACGCGGCAAACCATGCGGGTAGAATTTCGGACTCGCCGAGCGACGAGGTAATTCCGAACGCGAGCCAATATCCGAACCCGATCCCGAGCGCGAGTCCGAAACTGCGGCCGAGGCTCAGGTTGCGCGGCAGCGGGTCGAGACTCAGGGCGATCCCGAGCGCTACCATTATCAGGCACGAGAACGGCATCGCATACTTCAGGTCCCGATCAACCAGGTAGCCGCCCGGGTCGAGGCCGTTGCGGCGCAGCTCTTCGATATAGCGATCGAGTTCCCAGAGCGTGAATTCCTGCGGATCGAGCCGCACCAGTCCGAGGTCATGCGGCGTTATATCGATCCAGAAGCCGGGCGGCTCGGCGGTTTCAACGGCGCCGCCGGGCCCGAGCGTGTAACGGGTCACGCCGTCGGTCTTCCATCCACGCCCGTCCCATCGCGCCGACTTCGCGTGAAAGATGCGCTCGACCTGGTAGTCGGGGCCAAGCGTGTAGGCAGTGACGCCGCGGAGCAGGTATTTGTTGCGCTGGTAGCTGTCGGCAGAAAGGAAGCCAATCCGGGTGCGTACCCAGATGTGCCGGTTGGCAAAAACCGCCCTCAGATGGCGCTTCTTCATCTGGACGTCGTAAAGGTACTTCGCCTCGCGAGTAGCGTAGGGCACCACCGTCTCGCTTATCGCAAAATCAAACACGCAGATTCCGGCGGTGATGACCAGCACCGGAAGCATCATCTCGAGCCGGCTGATTCCCAATTGCTGGCAGGCGAGAACCTCGCCCGTGCGGTTGAGCAGGGCGAATCCAAGCAGGACTCCCGCAAGACACGCGATAGGCAGGAGTTGCGTGACCATCAGCGGCACCTTGAGCGCGAAGTATTCGAGCCCGAGCAGGCCCAGCCCGCCATAATGAATCAGGTCATCGAAGCGGTCGAAAATGTCGCCGAGCAGGTAGGCGGCCGTGAACGCGGCAAGACAGACCAGAAAAGGACCGAAGAACTGCCCGGCCAGAAAACGGTCCATCGTGGGCGAAAGCCTGGGCCGCAGTTTCATGCCGCCTCCGTCGAGCGTTCCAGGCGTTCGATGAGGTCCCAGATAATGTCACCGGGGCCGCGGCCTTGATCGCCCCGATCCTCGGCCGCGCGAACGAACAGCCATACCGCGAGGACCGCAAACGCGACATCCGGTATGCCCATCGCAAGGAACGGATTGAGCCGGCCATTTTCGGCGAACGTCTGCCCGATGCGCATCAGGACGTAGTAGAAAAAGAACAGCGAAACCGCGACTCCGAACCGCTCCGATTGTCCGCCCCGCGCCGGCTTGAGACCGAGCGGGATACCAAGCAGCGCAAACAGCAGCGTCGCGACCGGGACCGTGTATTTGCGCGCCAGTTCGGTCTCGGCCTCGTAGTCGGGCTTTCCGGCCGCGCGTGCCTTGGCGATATCGGCCTGCAACGCCGCATACGACATCTCGCTGGGGTCGATAGTTCCGAAGCGGAAGTTGTCGCCGGGCTGAATCGTCAGGTCGTAAACCTTAAAGCTCGTGACATGGCTTGCGTCGGAGTGGGATTCGACACCGAAAATCGAACCATTGTAGAGCCGAAGCGTCAGAATCTGCCTCTGTTCGTCGGGCAAGAGTACGCCGCGGCGGGCGATTATCGTGTTTTGCTGATCGGCAGTGCGCGCGTCGGAGATAAGTATGCCCTTGAGCCGCGTGCCGCCCGGCTCGACCCGATCGACGTAAATCACCAGTCCCTGAAATGCGCGGTTGAAGACCTTTTCCTTGAGCGCGGCGGAGGCCTGGGTGCGGGTCATCTCGTAGAGCCGATGCTCCAGGGCGCGGTTTGCCCATGGACGCACGGAAAAGGCGAACCACGACGACAGCACGTAAACCGCGAACGCGACACCCATCACCGGTAGCGCGAGCCGGTAAAGGCTTACGCCACAGGCACGCGCCGCGATCATCTCGCGGTCGCCCGACATCCTGCCGAATCCGAGCAGCACCCCGAGCAACACTGCCATCGGGAAGGTAAGCTCCAGGAACGACGGCATCACGTAACCGACGAGACCGAGCACCTCGCCCACGCTTACTCCGTGATTCACCACCATCTCGGTAAGCTTGAGCAACCGCCCTGTGACCAGCGCGAAGGTGAGCACGAGGACGCCCATGACGAAGGGAGCAAGCACCTCGCGGGCGACATAACGGTCAAGGGTTGTGATTCTTGGCATCGCGCAAACAATCGATGTCGCCTGTGCGACGGATGACAGTCTAGATGCTGCCCGCAGGGATTGGAACGTGCTTTGCGCCGCCGGCGGGCGGCGGATAGGATGGCGCTCCTGATGAATTCGCGCCGAACCCGTCGAGGAGGCAACCGCCGCGAGCACGCTCACGATGGCGACCGCGAGCATCGCCCGACACCGCGGCCGCTCTCTGCGCCCGAGCGTCCGGGCCCAGTCGAGGTCGTGTTCGGCGTCGAGCCGGTGCGCGAACTGCTGGAGGCGGCCCCGGTGACCGTTCGCGAGCTTTATCTGCGCGCGGGCGACGAGCGGCGCTTCGATGCGGAAATCGAGCGAGTACGCGCGGCGGGAGGACGGGTCGTCCGTACCGACGAGCGCGAGCTTGCGCGGATGGCCGGGGCGGGCGCGCGGCACCAGGGGATCGTAGCGACGGTGCGCGCTTACCAGTACGCGGCGCTCGAAGAGGTGCTCGCGGCGAAGCCCGATCCGCTGGTTATCGTCGACGGTGTCACGGACCCGCGCAACCTTGGTGCTATCCTGCGTTCGGCCGAAGGGGCCGGGGCGGCCAGCGTCGTACTGGCGCGCGACCGGACGGTCGGGGTCACGCCGGCAGTGATCAAGTCGTCGGCGGGCGCGTGGATACACATGAAGATCGCGCGCTGTGGCAACGTGGCGCGCACCCTGGAGGACCTGAAGGAGGCGGGCTACTGGATAGCCGCTCTTGTTCCGGGTGGTGCGGTTTCGCTGTACGACCTTGACGTGACCAGGAGGCTCGCCATCGTCATCGGGGCCGAGGGCAAGGGAGTGCGCGAGATAGTGAAAAAGACGGCGGATTTCATGGTGGACATCCCGATGCGGGGCAAGGTCGAATCGCTCAATGTGTCGGTGGCGACGGCGGTTGCGCTGTTCGAGATCGCGCGCCGGCGAAGCGCTCATGAGCGGCTGGGGAAGGGCGGTTAGAACGGGACGACGCGGGGTTGGTGGCCTGATGCTTGACAGCGTGCTAGGCTGCGCATAGGGTTGCGGTTTTAGTCTCCCTGCCGATGTAGCTCAACGGTAGAGCAACTGACTTGTAATCAGTAGGTTGCCAGTTCGATTCTGGCCATCGGCTTTGGCGCGAAAGAGTTCGGAGAGGTTCCCGAGTGGCCAAAGGGAGCAGACTGTAAATCTGCCGGCTTATGCCTTCGGAGGTTCGAATCCTCCCCTCTCCACCAGAGAAGCCGATAGGACGAGAGGGCGGGAATAGCTCAGTTGGTAGAGCGCGAGCCTTCCAAGCTCGGGGTCGCGGGTTCGAGTCCCGTTTCCCGCTCCAAAAACGGCGCCGGGGACTTGAAATGACCGACTTGCGCAAGGGACGCCCATGTAGCTCAGTCGGCAGAGCACTTCCTTGGTAAGGAAGAGGTCACGGGTTCGATTCCCGTCGTGGGCTTTCGAAGTTGGGATTTGACGCAGCATCTGCTGCCTTCGGGTTTAAACGCTGATGAGAGACCTTATCGGACTTGCGTGCGACGGCTGTAAGCGGCGCAACTACACCACGAGCAGGAACAAAAAGCGCCAGACCGAGAAATTCTCGATCAAGAAATTCTGTCCGAGCTGCCGTGCCCATACCGTCCATCGCGAGGTAAAGGTATAGGCCGCCTCGCCAGGCTTTTTGAGGGCTCGACGGAACGCGGAAGGCCGCGGAGGGTCAGTAGCTCCAACTGGACAGAGCATCGGACTCCAAATCCGAGGGTTGCAGGTTCGAATCCTGCCTGACCCGCCAGTCAAATCCAAGCGGGCCTTGCGTTAGAAGGGCGAGATGGATAAGCTGAAGAGTTACCTTAACCAGGCCGTAAGTTTTGTCCAGGAGTCGTGGACCGAATTGTCGAAGGTCCACTACCCCTCGCCCAGGGAAACGATGCAGGCCACGGTGGTGGTGGTCGCTCTGACCTTCGCGATGGCGCTCTGGCTGGGGTTGATAGATCTGGCCGCCACTCGCGTGGTGCGCGACCTGCTCGGTTGATTTCAAAAAGGCTTTCGGGGGGTTCCCGGAGCGCCGTTTTTAATGGTTGAACCTAAAACAGAAGAAGTCCGGCCCGAGGCTCGGGTGGCCGGGGAAGGTGCGGGCGGCGGTGAGGCGCGAAAAGGCGCCGGCCAGCGCAAATGGTACGTCGTCCATACCTATTCAGGTTTCGAGCACAAGGCCAAGGCCGCGCTCGAAGAGCGGGTCCGTTCGCTCCATCTGGAGGACAAGATCGGCGAGATCCTGGTTCCGGTAGAGCGCGTTCAGGAGCTCGGCAAGGGCGGGCAGCGCAAGATCTCAAGCCGCAAGTTTTTCCCGGGCTACATCTTCGTCAATATGGTGCTCGACGACGAGACCTGGCATGTCATCAAGAACACGCCGAAAATCACCGGTTTCGTCGGTCATTCGACCAGCCCTCCGGAGGTGCCGGAATCCGAAGTCCGCGGGATCACCCAGCAGATGGAAGAAGGGGCGCTCAGGCCCAAGCCAAAGGTCCTGTTCGAGGTGGGCGAGGCGGTCAAGGTCATCGACGGCCCCTTTCAGGACTTCAACGGCACCGTGGAAGAGGTCAAGCCGGAAAAGGGCAAGGTGCGGGTACTGATTTCAATCTTTGGGCGCGCTACCCCGGTCGAGCTTGATTTTGTTCAGGTAGAGAAGGCGTAGGGAAGACTTTGTTTCTCCTCGGCCGCTCCCGGTCGTGCGCGGTCCGAGGTTCGAGGCTGGAGAACTGCTTCAGGTTTTGCGGGAAGTCATTAAGTGGCGAAGAAAGTTGTCGGCCAGATAAAGCTTCAGATTCCGGCGGGGCAGGCCAACCCTTCGCCGCCGGTCGGACCTGCGCTCGGTCAGCGCGGGGTGAACATCATGGAGTTCTGCAAGGCGTTCAACGCCCAGACTCAGAACATGCAGGGATTGGTGATCCCGGTGATCGTGACGGTTTATTCCGACCGCTCGTTCACCTTCGTTACCAAGAGCCCGCCCGCATCGATCCTGCTCGCCAAGGCGGCCGGCATCGAAAAAGGGTCCAACGCCCCCAACAAGACCAAGGTGGGCACCGTTACCCGGGCGCAGGTCGAAGAGATCGCGAAGACCAAAATGAAGGATCTCACGGCTGCCGATCTCGAAGCGGCAGTCAGGACCGTGGCAGGCACCGCGCGCTCGATGGGGATAGACATCGTCGAGTAGGAGAGTTCAGGGTCCGATGGCGGGCAAGAAATATCGCGAAGTCCTGAAAAGTATCGACGCGCAAAAGCGTTATCCGCTCGACGAGGCGCTCCGGATCGTTGCCAGCAGGCCGGTGGCCAAGTTCGACGAGACCGTCGAGATGGCGATCCGGCTCAACGTCGATCCGCGCCAGGCGGACCAGAACGTCCGCGGCACCGTGGTGCTGCCTCACGGCACCGGCAGGAGTGTGCGCGTGCTGGTTCTGGCCAAGGGTGAGAAGGAGCGCGAGGCGCGCGAAGCAGGGGCGGATTTCGTCGGCGGCGAAGACCTGATCAAGAAGATCCAGGAGGAAAACTGGCTCGACTTCGACCGGGTTATCGCAACCCCCGACGTGATGTCGATGGTTGGCCGGATCGGCAAGATCCTGGGGCCGCGCGGCCTGATGCCGAATCCGAAGGTCGGAACGGTCACTTTTGACGTCGCCAAGGCGGTCGCGGAGGTCAAGGCGGGCAAAGTCGATTTCCGGGTGGATAAAGCGGGCGTGGTTCACGCTCCAATCGGCAAGGTTAGCTTCGGTGCCGAGAAGCTTCTTGAGAACGCGCATGCGCTGCTTGCCGCAGTGCTGCGCGCCAAGCCCGCAAGCGCCAAGGGCAATTACGTAAAGGGCATCGCGGTTTCTTCCACGATGGGCCCCGGGGTGCGGGTGGACACTGTGGCGGCTTCCAAGGAAGTTGCCAAGGCCGCCTGAAGATGACGGTTTAGCGAGAATGAGAAGAGAACAGAAGACCGCGATGGTCGCGCAGATTGCCGACCGACTCAGCCGGGCCAGGCTTGCGCTCATCTCCGAGCATCGCGGGATGACAGTTGCGGAAACGACCGAGATGCGTCGCAAGCTGCGGGCGATACGTGGCGAACTCAAGGTCGCCAAGAACACGCTCATCCGGCGCGCGATCAAGGATACCAGGTTCGCCGCGCTAGATTCCCAGCTCGGCGGACCGGTGGGCCTTATCACGGGTGCGGCCGATCCGGTCGAATTGGCCAAGACGGTCATTTCTTTCAAGGCTCTCGGTGACAAGTTCAAGATTCGCGGCGGGGTCCTCGACGGGCAGCCGCTTACCGCCGAAGAGATCCAGGCGCTCGCATCCCTGCCGCCGCGCGAGGTGTTACTCGGGCAGTTGCTGGCGGTGATAAATGCGCCGGCAACCCGGCTGGTGCGGGTCCTGAACGAGCCCGCCTCCGCGCTTGCCCGGTTGATTGACGCGATCGGCAGGAAGGCTGGCGGTTCGGGCGAAGCCGCGGCCCAATAGGGTCTGGCGGCGAAGCCCAGGAAACGATCGAGGAGTTTTTCGAGGATTTCAATAATCGAGCTTTCGGGGCGCTCCCACATCTCCCCGGACGCGAGGACTAAGGAGATAGCGTAAAATGTCTGATGTGCAGCTGAGCCGGGACCAGGTCAAGGAGTACCTGAAGAACCTCTCCCTGATGGACGCCGCGGCTCTGGTTAAGGAACTTGAACAGGAGCTGGGTGTCTCCGCGGCAGCTCCGGTTGCGGTTGCCGCGGTGGCGGGTGCTCCTGCTGCGGGCGCGGCGGCTCCGGCGGCAGAGAAGGACGAGTACACAGTGATGCTGACCGGTGCGGGCGACAAGAAGATCCAGGTGATCAAGGTCGTGCGCGAAATCACCGGGCTCGGCCTGAAGGAGGCCAAGGACCTCGTTGACGGGGCGCCCAAGCCGGTCAAGGAAGGGATCAGCAAGGCGGAGGCCGAGGAGATTAAGAAGAAGCTGGAGGAAGCCGGCGGCTCGGTCGAGCTTAAATGACGCGAGCCGGGAGTGCCCCTTGGCATACGGCCTGAAGCCGGACGACCGCGCCGCGCGGAACGCGCAAGGGCCCTCGGCGGTCTGGGATTTGCGAGATGTCGGGCGCGCAGGGAAACTGCGCGCCCGCGATCATTATTTTTTTAAGGATTTTTTTGCTGCGTGCGGGTGCGGGCCCGCGCGCAAAGCGGGTAGATAATGGCCCAGCAGAGTCAGGTCACGAGCAATCTTCGCCTGCGCCGTTCTTTCGGCCAGATCAAGAAGATCATCGACATTCCGAACCTGATCGAGATTCAGAAGCGGTCGTACGAGGAGTTTCTCCAGGCCGACGTTCCTGCCGAACAGCGCGAGGAACGCGGGTTGCAGGCGGTTTTCAAGTCGGTCTTCCCGATCAAGGACTTCAACGAAACCGCCTCGCTTGAGTTCGTCAGCTACGAGCTCGGCCAGCCCAAGTATGACGTCGATGAATGCCATCAGCGCGGGATGACCTATGCTGCGCCGATCAAGGTGAAGATCCAGCTCGTCATCTGGGACGTCGAGAACGGGCGGCGTTCAATCAAGAACGTCAAGGAGCAGGAAGTTTACTTCGGTGAGATCCCGCTGATGACGGCCAACGGGACCTTCATGGTCAACGGCACGGAGCGGGTCATCGTCTCGCAGCTCCATCGCTCGCCCGGGGTTTTCTTCGAGCACGACAAGGGGCGGACCCATTCGACCGGAAAGCTGCTCTACTCGGCGCGCATCATTCCGCATCGCGGGAGCTGGATCGATTTCGAGTTCGACCCGCGCGACGTCCTGTACGTTAGGATCGACCGGCGGCGCAAGTTTCCGGCAACCGTGCTCCTGCGCGCGCTCGGGATGACCACCGAGGACCTGCTCAACTATTATTACCGCAAGGACACGATCATCCTTGACCAGAAACAGCTTGCCAAGGCCTTTGTGCCCGAGCAGCTGCTTGGCCAGCGTATCAGCCGCGACGTCAAGGACCCCAGGAGCGGCGAGCTTATCGCGCGCGAAGGTCGCAAGTTCAACAAGGCGATCGTGCGCGCGATGGAACAGGCGAAGATCACCGAGGTTCCGATCGAACTCAGCGAGGTCGTGGGCCGGGTTTCCGCGCACGACATCGTGGATACCAACACCGGCGAAATCCTGGTTCAGTGCAACGAGGAGCTTACCGAAGAGGCGATCGAGAAACTGCGCGCCCACGGGGTCAAGCGCTTCGAGGTGCTGTTCACCGAGGATCAGCCCGGCGGCGGCCCGCTGCGCCTGACGCTTGCGCAGGACAAGCTCACGACCCCGGAAGAGGCGATTATCGAGATCTACCGCAGGCTTCGGCCCGGCGATCCGCCGACCCCGGAGACCGCGACCACTTTCTTCAACAACCTGTTCTTCAATCCCGAACGCTACGATCTGTCCAAGGTCGGCCGGCTTAAGCTCAACCACAAGCTCAAGATCGACGTTCCCCTCGACCAGGGCACGCTTCGTCGCGAGGACATCCTCGAAGTAGTCCGCTACCTGATGGATCTGAAGAACGGGATCGGGCAGGTCGACGACATCGACCATCTCGGCAACCGCCGCGTGCGGGCGGTCGGAGAGCTGGTCGAGAACCAGTTCCGCATCGGACTGGTCCGCATGGAGCGCGCTATCAAGGAGCGGATGAGCCTGCAGGATATCGAGACCCTGATGCCGCAGGAGCTGGTTAACTACAAGCCGGCCTCCGCGGTAATCAAGGAATTCTTCGGTTCCTCGCAGCTCTCGCAGTTCATGGACCAGACGAATCCGCTCTCCGAGATCGCCCACAAACGCCGGCTGTCGGCGCTGGGGCCGGGAGGACTGACCCGCGAGCGTGCCGGCTTCGAGGTTCGCGACGTTCATCCGACGCATTACGGGCGCGTATGCCCGATTGAGACGCCGGAAGGCCCCAATATCGGCCTAATCGCCGCGCTTTCGACCTATGCCCGGGTCAACGAATTCGGCTTTATCGAGACGCCCTACCGGGTGGTCGAGGACGGACGGGTTACTGACCGTATCGTGTACCTCTCGGCGCTCGACGAGGAAGACAAGGTAATCGCGCAGGCCAACGCGCCGATCGACGCGCACGGAAAATTTACCAACGATATGGTCTCGGCGCGGATCGGCGGCGAATTCACAGTGGTGCGCGCCGAAGACGTCCAGTACATGGACGTGTCGCCCAATCAGCTCGTGTCGGTCGCGGCCTCGCTGATTCCGTTCCTCGAGAACGACGACGCGAACCGCGCGCTGATGGGCTCGAACATGCAGCGCCAGGCGGTGCCGCTGCTCAAGACCGACGCTCCGCTGGTCGGAACCGGCCTTGAGAAGACCGTTGGGCGCGACTCGGGCGTGACGGTTATAGCCAGGCGCGACGGCGTGGTCGAGAGCGTCGACGCCAAGCGAATCGTGGTGCGTGCCGACAAGCAGAGCAAGGATCCGCGCGACGCCGGCGTGGATATCTACAACCTCATCAAGTATCAGCGCTCCAACCAGAACACCTGCATCAACCAGCGCCCGATCGTGGTCAAGGGCGAGCGGGTCAAGGCGGGCGACATCCTGGCCGACGGTCCTTCGACCGATCTCGGGGAACTCGCGCTCGGGCGAAACGTCCTGGTCGCCTTCATGCCCTGGGGTGGCTACAACTTCGAGGACTCGATCCTCATCTCCGAGCGCGTGGTCAAGGAAGATCTCTTCACCTCGGTCCATATCGAGGAGTTCGAGTGTATCGCGCGTGACACGAAGCTCGGCGCCGAAGAGATAACCCGCGACATTCCGAACGTCGGGGAGGAAGCGCTCAGGGACCTCGACGCGAGCGGAATCATCCGCATCGGAGCCGAGGTCAAGCCGGGCGATATCCTGGTCGGCAAGATCACGCCCAAGGGCGAGACCCAGCTCAGCCCCGAGGAGAAGCTGCTGCGCGCGATCTTCGGCGAAAAGGCCGGCGAGGTGCGCGACACCAGCCTGCGCGTGCCGCCGGGCGTGGAAGGTACGGTTATCGACGCGCGGGTCTTCTCGCGCCGCGGCGTCAGCAAGGACGACCGCACCCAGGAAATCGAAAATCTCGAAATCGAGCGTCTCAAGGAAGACGAGGCCGAGGAGATCCGCATCCTTCGCCTGGAGACGCTGCGCAAGCTCAAGCGCGCGCTGGTGGGCAAGAAGCTCGCCGCGCGCGTGATGTCCGACGACCGCCGCGTCCTGCTCAACAAGGGTGATACGCTCACCGCCGAGGCGCTCGAGGAACTTGCGCCGCCGCTATGGGGCCAGCTGCGCGTCGAAAACGAACAGGCGCAGGCCGAAGCCGCGCAGGCGATCGGCGCGATGACGGCGAATGTCGAGGCGATCCAGGCCCATTACGGGGCCAAGATTGAACGGCTCAAGGCGGGCGACGAGCTTGCCCCGGGCGTCATCAAGATGATCAAAGTCTTCGTCGCCATCAAGCGCCGCCTGCAGGTAGGCGACAAGATGGCGGGCCGGCATGGCAACAAGGGCGTGCTTTCCCGCATCCTGCCCGAGGAGGACATGCCGTACCTGGCCGACGGGACCCCCGTGGATATCGTGCTGAATCCGCTCGGCGTGCCGTCGCGGATGAACGTCGGGCAGATCCTCGAGACCCATCTCGGATGGGCCGCCCTGGAACTCGGGCGCCGTATCGAACAGGACCTGCGTGCCGGTGCGACGGCGGCCCAGTTGCGCAAGCGGCTCAAGGAAGTGTACCCGGGCGCGGAAAACCACGAATTCATCGACCAGCTTGCCGACGCCGATGTCTTCAAGCTCGCCGGCAAGGCGCTGGCCGGGATCCACGTCGCCTCGCCGGTCTTCGATGGTGCTCGCGAGGCCGAGATTTTCCAGTTGCTGGAGCGTGCAAACCTTCCTGAGACCGGGCAGTGCACGCTTTACGACGGGCGCAGCGGCGATCCCTTTGAGCAGCCGGTTACGGTCGGCGTGATGTACATGATGAAGCTGCATCACCTGGTCGAGGACAAGATTCACGCGCGCTCGACCGGCCCGTACAGCCTGGTGACCCAGCAGCCGCTCGGCGGCAAGGCCCAGTTCGGTGGGCAGCGGCTCGGCGAAATGGAAGTCTGGGCGCTGGAGGCTTACGGTGCGGCCTACACGCTGCAGGAGATGCTGACCGTCAAGTCCGATGACGTGGCGGGGCGAACCCGCATGTACGAGGCGATAGTCAAGGGCGAGGCGACACTGGAGCCGGGGTTGCCGGAATCCTTCAACGTGATGGTGAAGGAGCTTCAGTCGCTCTGTCTGAACGTTGAGCTTCTGGAACCCACGGCGCGCGGTTAAGGGGCCCGAAGCAAGGAGTCAAACGGGATGGAAGATCTTTTCGGAGTTTTCGAAAAGCCAAAGAATCCCCTTTCGTTCAACGCGATCCGGATTTCGATCGCGTCGCCGGAGATGATCCGCTCGTGGTCGCACGGCGAGGTCAAGAAGCCCGAGACCATCAACTACCGGACCTTCAAGCCCGAACGCGACGGGTTGTTCTGCGCGAAGATTTTCGGGCCGACCAAGGATTACGAGTGTAACTGCGGCAAGTACAAGCGCATGCGTCATCGCGGCGTCGTCTGCGAGAAGTGCGGCGTCGAGGTTATCCAGTCCAAGGTCCGCCGCGAGCGGATGGGCCATATCGATCTTGCGGCGCCGGTCGCGCACATCTGGTTCCTGCGTTCGCTGCCCTCGCGGATCGGCACGCTGCTCGACATGACGCTCAAGGAGCTCGAAAAGATCCTCTACTTCGAGAGCTACGTCGTTACCGACCCGGGCGAGACGCCGCTTCAGTACCGCGAGCTTCTGAGCGACCGCAAGTACCGCGAGGCGCGCGAGCAGTTCGGCGACGCCTTCAAGGCCGAGATGGGCGCCGAAGCGATCCGCACGCTGCTTTCGCAACTCGATCTCGACAAGCTCGCCGAAGAGCTGCGCGCCGAGATGAAGACCACGCAGAGCGAGGCGCGGCGCAAGAAGGTCGCCAAGCGGCTCAAGGTGGTCAATGCCTTTCGGGAATCGGGCAACCGCCCTGAATGGATGATCCTGACGATTCTGCCGGTCATCCCGCCCGATCTTCGTCCGTTGGTTCCGCTCGACGGCGGGCGCTTTGCGACTTCGGATCTGAACGATCTTTACCGGCGGGTCATCAACCGCAACAACCGGCTTAAGCGGCTTATCGAGCTCAACGCCCCCGATATCATCATCCGCAACGAAAAGCGGATGCTGCAGGAGGCGGTTGACGCGCTGTTCGACAACGGGCGGCGCGGGCGTGCGATCACGGGTCCCTCCAAGCGTCCGCTGAAATCGCTTTCCGACATGCTCAAGGGCAAGTCGGGCCGTTTTCGCCAGAACCTGCTCGGCAAGCGGGTCGATTACTCGGGCCGCTCGGTTATCGTGGTCGGCCCGGAGCTTCGCCTGCATCAGTGCGGGCTGCCGAAAAAGATGGCACTCGAGCTGTTCAAGCCGTTCATCTACAACAAGCTCGAGGAGAAAGGCTACGTCACGACCATCAAGAGCGCCAAGAAGATGGTCGAAAAGGAAGGCAAGGACGTCTGGGACATCCTTGACGAGGTTATCCGCGAGCATCCGGTGCTCCTCAACCGCGCCCCAACGCTCCATCGCCTCGGCATCCAGGCCTTCGAGCCGGTTCTGATCGAAGGCAAGGCGATTCAACTTCATCCGCTTGTCTGCGTGGCGTACAACGCCGACTTCGACGGCGACCAGATGGCGGTCCATGTGCCGCTGTCGGTCGAGGCGCAGGTCGAATCGCGGGCGCTGATGATGTCGACCAACAACATCCTGTCGCCCGCGCACGGAAAGCCGATCATCGTTCCGACCCAGGACATGGTGCTCGGACTTTACTACATGACCCGCGAGCGTCCGCTCGCCCGCGGCGAGGGCAAGTTCTTCTCCAGCCCCGACGAGGTGCGGATAGCCTACGATCACGGCGAAGTTGACCTGCATGCGCGCATTACCGTGCGGTTTCCGGCAGCGCGGGTTGACGAAGGCGTCGCCGCGGCTGGCAACGGTCACGGCAACGGGGCGGGCGGGCCGTTCAAGCGGGTCGAGACGACGGTCGGCCGGGTGCTTCTGTTTGAAGTGGTTCCTCCCGAGATTCCCTTCAGCGAAGTCAATCGCACGATGAAGAAGAAGGAGCTCGGCAACCTTATCGACCTCGTGTACCGCAAGTGCGGCAACAAGGCGACAGTCATCTTCGCCGACCGGATGAAGGACACGGGCTTCCAGTTCGCGACCAGGGCGGGGATTTCGATCTCGATCAAGGACATGAAGATCCCGCCGCAGAAGGCCCAGCTGCTCGAAGAGGCGCAGAAACAGGTCGCGGAGATCCAGAAGCAGTACAACAACGGGGTAATCACCGACGGCGAGCGCTACAACAAGGTCGTCGACATCTGGGCCGAAGTCCAGGACCAGATCGGCGGCGCGGTTTTGAAGGGCCTTTCAACCCAGGTCTTCGGCAAGGACGCCAAGGGCGCCGAAGTGACCGGGCCGTCGTTCAACCCGATCTTCATCATGGCCGACTCGGGCGCGCGCGGCTCCGAGCAGCAGATTCGCCAGCTTGCCGGGCTGCGCGGACTGATGGCGAAGCCGTCGGGCGAGATAATCGAGACGCCGATCACCGCGAACTTCCGCGAGGGGCTCACGGTGCTCCAGTACTTCATCTCGACCCACGGCGCGCGCAAGGGACTTGCAGACACGGCGCTCAAGACCGCCAACTCGGGCTACCTGACGCGCCGGCTGGTCGACGTCGCCCAGGACTCGATCATCACCGAGGAGGACTGCGGCACGCTCGACGGGATCGAGATGACGCCGCTGGTCGAGGCGGGCGAGATCATCGAGGGGCTCGGCGACCGGGTGCTCGGGCGGGTCGCGCTCGAAGAGATCCGCGATCCGTTCACCAACGAAATCCTGGTCCGCGCCAACGAGATGATCGACGAGGACAAGGTCCGGCAGATCGAGGAGGCCGGCGTCGAACGGGTGAAGATCCGATCGGTGCTGACCTGCCAGTCGCGCCAGGGCGTGTGCGTGCGATGCTACGGGCGCGATCTCGGGCGGGGACACCTGGTCAACCTGGGCGAGGCGATCGGAACGATCGCCGCGCAGTCCATCGGAGAACCGGGCACGCAGCTCACGATGCGCACGTTCCATATCGGCGGCACCGCAAGCCGGCGCGCCGAGCAGACCACGCTCGAAGCGCGCAACGAGGGCATCCTGCGCCTGCACAACATCAATACCGTCAAGGCGCGCGATGGAAGCCTGGTCGTGCTCAGCCGCCACGGCGAAATCGCGATCGCCGAGCAGGTCCGTTCCGAGGACGGCACGGTGCGCGAGCGCGAACGCGAGCGTTACCCGGTGGTGTACGGCGCCAAGCTGCGCAAGGGCGACGGCGAGGCGGTCAAGCCGGGCGAGCTTATCGCCGAGTGGGATCCGTACACGATGCCGATCATCACGGAAGTCGGCGGCACGGTTAAGTACGGCGATATTATCGAAGGCAAGACGATGGAGGAGCGGGTCGATGAACGCACCGGCGCGCGCTCCAACGTCATAGTCGAATTCCGCGAGCTGGACGTGAGGCCGCGGATTTCGATCAAGGATGCTTCGGGCAAGACCGCGAAGATTCCGGGGACCGAGAACTACGCGCGCTATTTCCTGCCGGTGGGCGCCTATATCAACGTGCCCGAGGGCGCCGAGGTCTACCCGGGCGACATCCTGGCCAAGATTCCACGCGAAACGACCAAAACCAAGGACATCACGGGTGGTCTGCCGCGGGTGGCGGAACTGTTCGAGGCTCGCAAGCCCAAGGAGTTCGCGGTCATCTCGGAGATCGACGGACAGGTCTCCTTCGGCAAGGACACCAAGGGCAAGCGCAAGGTTATCGTGACGCCCGAAGTCGGCGAGCCGCGCGAGTACCTGATTCCCAAGGGCAAGCATATCGGCGTGCACGAGGGCGATCTGGTCAAGGCGGGCGAGCCGTTGATGGAGGGCTCGTCGAATCCCCACGACATCCTGACCATCCTTGGTGAGAAGGCGCTCGCGAAGTACCTGGTTGACGAAATCCAGGAAATCTACCGCCTCCAGGGCGTGCGCATCAACGACAAGCATATCGAGGTGATCGTGCGCCAGATGCTGCGCCGGGTGCGGATCAAGGAGGTCGGAGACACCGATTTCCTGGTCGGAGACCACGTCGAGAAATGGCGCTTCGACGAGGAGAACGCCAAGGTTATCGGGCGCGGCGGAGAGCCGGCGATTGCCGAGCCGCTGCTGCTGGGTATCACCAAGGCGTCGCTTTCGACCGAGAGCTTTATCTCGGCGGCGTCGTTCCAGGAGACCACACGGGTCCTGACCGAGGCCGCGATCAACGGCCGGGTGGACCGGCTGGTCGGGCTCAAGGAGAATGTGATCATGGGGCGGCTGATCCCGGCCGGAACCGGACTGGCCCGCTATCATGAAATGGAACTGAGAGTGGAAGGCGCGGGCGAAGAGGAGAAAACTTTGAAGCGACCTGCGCTTTCAGAGGCCGAAGTTCCCGGAGCCGATTGACAGAGGTAAGGAGTTAGCTTACATAATTGTATTTCCCCCAAGGGTGGGTTTACGCCCTTGGGGACCTTTGTTTGAAAACCCGCTTCCCGCCCTGACCGGAACAGCCGGGCAACGTGAGCGAAAGCCCTCGGACAGGGGTTCGCCTGCGGTCAGGGAGCGGAAAGCAGATTGAGCGGACGGAAAGCGAAGAACCAAGGTGCCGACGATAAACCAGCTCATACGAGGCGCGCGGGTAAAGAAGCGTTACAAGCTGAGCGCGCCGGCCCTGCAAGGATGCCCGCAGAAGCGCGGCGTGTGCACGCAGGTCAAGACCACCACGCCCAAGAAGCCCAACTCGGCCTTGCGCAAGGTGGCCCGCGTGCGCCTGTCCAACGGGATTGAGGTCAATACCTATATCCCGGGTATCGGGCACAATCTTCAGGAGCACTCGGTCGTGCTGATCCGCGGCGGACGCGTCAAGGATCTTCCCGGTGTCCGTTACCACGTGGTCCGCGGAACGCTCGATTCGATCGGCGTACAGGAGCGGCGCAAGGGGCGTTCCAAGTACGGCTCCAAGAAGCCGAAGTAAAGACCTATGGCACGCAAAGGCCAGGCTCGTGTCCGGGAAATAGTTCCGGATCCCAAGTACCACGACCGCACAGTCGCGAAGTTCATGAACGTCGTGATGGAGCGCGGCAAGAAGTCGCTCGCCGAGCGGTTATTCTATGGCGCGCTCGATATAGTGGGCGAGCGCACCCAGGAGGACGGACTGGTGGTCTTCAAGCGCGCGCTGGACAACGTGCGGCCCTCGGTTGAGGTGCGCTCGCGGCGGGTCGGCGGCGCCAACTACCAGGTGCCGGTGGAAGTGCCGCCGCTTAGGCGGACTTCGCTGGCGATGCGATGGCTGGTCACGGCGGCGCGCCAGAGAACCGAGAAATCGATGCGCGAGCGCCTGGCGGCCGAGGTGATAGAAGCCGCCAACAACCGCGGAGGCGCGGTCAAGAAGCGCGAAGATACCCATCGGATGGCCGAAGCCAACCGGGCCTTCGCGCACTACCGCTGGTAAAAGGAAACCAACGAGTTTTTGTAGATGGCTCGTCAGACGCCAATAGAACGGGTGCGCAACATCGGCATCATGGCCCACATCGATGCCGGCAAGACCACCACCACCGAGCGGATCCTGTATTACACCGGGATTACCTACAAGATAGGCGAGGTGCACGAGGGAACCGCGACGATGGACTGGATGGTCCAGGAGCAGGAGCGCGGCATCACCATAACCTCGGCCGCAACCACCTGCTTCTGGCGCGACCACCGCATCAACATCATCGATACGCCCGGGCACGTCGATTTCACCATCGAGGTCGAGCGCAGCCTGCGGGTTCTCGACGGGGCGGTCGCGGTGTTCTGCGCGGTCGGCGGAGTCGAGCCGCAGTCCGAGACCGTCTGGCGCCAGGCCGACAAGTACCGGGTGCCGCGGATCGCGTTCGTCAACAAGATGGACCGGGTCGGCGCCGACTTCGAGCGCGTGGTCAGCGATATCCGCGAAAAGCTCAAGGCCAAGCCGCTCGTGCTGCAGCTCCCGATTGGCGCCGAGGAGAAATTCACCGGAGTTGTCGACCTGGTTGAGCAGCGAGCGATCATCTGGGACGAGGATCGCCTGGGCGCGCGCTTCCGGACCGAGGAGATCCCCGCCGAGCTGCGGGAGCGGGCCGCGGAGTACCGCGACAAGCTGATCGAGACGCTCGCCGATCACGACGAGAAGCTCATGGAGCTCTACCTCGAGGGCAAGAGCCCCGAGCCCGACGCGATCCGAAAGGCGATCCGCGCCGCGACGCTCAAGATCGAGCTGGTGCCGGTGCTGATGGGTTCCGCGTTCCGCAACCGCGGCGTGCAGCCGCTGCTCGACGCGGTGGTCGAGTACCTGCCGTCACCGGCCGACCTGCCGCCGGTGGTGGGACGGGTGGACGGCGACAAGGTGGAGGAGCGATGGCCGCGCGATGACGCGCCGTTCTCCGCCCTTGCGTTCAAGATCATGACCGACCCGTATCTCGGCACGCTGACCTTCCTGCGCATCTATTCGGGCAAGCTTGAGAGCGGAACGTCGGTGCTGAACTCGACCAAGCAGAAGCGCGAGCGTATCGGGCGGCTGCTCAAGATGCACGCGAACAAGCGCGAGGAGATCTCCGAGGTGTACGCGGGCGATATCTGTGCGGTCGGACTGCGCGACACCACCACGGGCGATACGCTCTGCGATCCGGCCCACCCGATCGTGCTCGAGGCGATCGAGTTCCCCGAGCCGGTCATTCAAATTGCGATCGAGCCCAAGACCAAGGCCGACCAGGAGCGCCTGGCCGAGTCGCTGCACAAGCTGGCGAAAGAGGACCCGTCCTTCCGGGTCAACGTCAACCGCGAAACCGGGCAGACGCTAATTGCCGGGATGGGCGAGCTTCACCTCGAGATTATCGTCGACCGGCTCCTGCGAGAGTTCAAGGTCGACGCGAACGTGGGCAAGCCCCAGGTCGCCTACCGCGAGACCATCCGGCGCGCCGCGCAGGCTGAAGGCCGCTTTGTGCGCCAGAGCGGCGGCCATGGCCAGTTCGGCGTGGTTGACCTGAGGATCGAGCCGCTCGGCAAGGGCGGGGGCTTCGAGTTCGTCGATGCGACCAAGGGCGGTGCGATTCCGCGCAACTTCATCCCGTCGATCGAGGAAGGGGTGAAGGAGGCGATGGAGAGCGGAGTGCTCGCCGGGTATCCGATGGTGGACATCCGGGCCACCCTGCTCGATGGCAAGTACCACGAGGTTGACTCCTCGGAGCTTGCCTTCAAGATAGCGGGCTCGATGGCGTTCAAGGAAGCGGCCGGGCGCGCCGACCCGGTGCTGCTCGAGCCGGTGATGGAGGTCGAGGTGGTCACGCCGCAGGAGTTCATGGGCGACGTGATCGGCGATCTGAACTCGCGCCGCGGAAGAATCATCACGATGGAGAGCCGGGGCGGCGCGCAGGTTATCGAGGCGCAGGTGCCGCTTGCGACAATGTTTGGGTATGCGACCCGGCTGCGCTCCATCACGCAGGGCCGCGCCAACTACACGATGCAGTTCGGCGCCTACGAGCCGGTACCGCAACAGATTTTCCTGGAACTTACGGCGCGCAGCGCCGAAGCGGGCGAATCCCGCGCCCGGGCTTAGATGAAGGGGATCTATCGGAGGGTTAACAATGGCCAAGGCCAAATTTGAAAGAACCAAGCCGCACGCCAACATCGGAACCATCGGTCATATCGACCACGGGAAGACCACGCTCACGGCGGCGATTACCAAAGTCCTCTCTGCGCGCAAGCTGGCAAGCTTCGTCGCGTTCGATCAGATCGATAAGGCGCCCGAAGAGCGGGAACGCGGGATTACGATCGCTATCGCGCACGTGGAATACGAGACCGCCAAGCGCCACTACGCGCACGTCGATTGCCCGGGCCACGCCGACTATATCAAGAACATGATCACCGGCGCCGCCCAGATGGACGGCGCGATCCTGGTGGTCGGCGCCAATGACGGCCCGATGCCGCAGACGCGCGAGCATATCCTGCTCGCCCGTCAGGTCGGCGTTCCCTATATCGTCGTGTTCATGAACAAGGTCGACATGGTCGACGACCCCGAGCTGCTCGACCTCGTCGAGCTCGAGGTCCGCGAGCTTCTCAAGAAGTACGATTTTCCGGGCGACGACGTTCCGGTTGTCCGCGGCAGCGCGCTGAAGGCGCTCAACTGCGGCTGCGGCAAGGACGACTGCCCCAACTGCAAGCCGATCCTCGACCTGATGAATGCGGTCGACGAGTACGTGCCGCAGCCCGAGCGCGAAATCGACAAGCCCTTCCTGATGCCGGTCGAAGACGTGTTCTCGATCTCCGGGCGGGGCACGGTCGTGACCGGGCGCGTCGAGCGCGGCAAGATCAAGGTCGGCGACGAAGTCGAAATCGTCGGATTCAAGGAGACGCAGAAGACGGTCGTTACCGGGGTCGAGATGTTTCGCAAGATTCTCGACGAGGGCCAGGCCGGCGACAACATCGGCGTGCTCCTGCGCGGCATCAAGCGCGAAGAGGTTGAGCGCGGACAGGTTCTCGCCGCGCCAGGCTCGATCACGCCCCACACCAAGTTTGAGGCTTCGGTGTACGTTCTGACCAAGGACGAGGGCGGCCGCCATACCCCGTTCTTCAACGGTTACCGGCCGCAGTTCTACTTCCGCACCACCGACGTGACCGGCGTGATGACCCTGCCGGAGGGCACCGAGATGGTCATGCCCGGCGACAACGTGAATATCGTGGCGGAGCTGATTACCCCGGTGGCGATGGAAGAGGGGTTGCGCTTCGCGGTGCGCGAGGGCGGACGCACGGTCGGTGCGGGCGTCGTCTCGAAAATACTTAAGTAACCCGGGTAACGAAGTGGCGTGGCGCTTTAGGACGCGGTCCCAAGTCATATGATGAACGAGAAAATACGCATTCGTCTTAAGGCGTACGATTACCGCCTGCTCGATCAGTCGGTGCGCGAGATCGTCGACACGATTCGTCGCACCGGCGGGCGCGTGGCCGGTCCGATCCCACTGCCGACCCGTATCGAACGATTTACCGTCAATCGCTCGCCGCACGTCGACAAGAAGTCGCGTGAGCACTTCGAGATCCGGACCCACAAGCGACTGCTCGACGTGCTTGAGCCCACACAGCAGACTATCGACGCCCTGGGCAAACTCGACCTGGCGGCGGGCGTCGACGTCGAAATCAAGCTCGAGTAGTGCCGTGCTGACCGGACTGATTGGAAAAAAACTCGGGATGACGCAGGTGATCGATCCGGCGACCGGCCGCATCCGTGCGGTCACGGTTATCGCGCTCGGCCCGTGCACCGTCACCCAGATCAAGACTGAACCGACCGACGGATACGACGCCGTCCAGGTGACCTTCGGCAAGCGCAAACCTTCGCGCGTCAGCCAGCCCGAGCGCGGCCATTTCGCCAAGGCCGGGGTCGCGCCGGGCGTGCGCAGCGCCGAGTTCGAGCGCCGCGGCGAGGGCGAACTCAAGCTCGGACAGGTGGTCGCCGCAGCCGACGTCTTCAAGGCGGGTGACCCGGTCGACGTAAGCGGCGTGTCCAAGGGGCGCGGCTACGCGGGCGTAATCAAACGCCATCATTTCGCGGGTTTTCCGGGTTCCCGGGGCACCCACGAATACTTCCGTCACGGCGGCTCGATCGGTAATCGCTCGTTTCCGGGCCGCGTGCGCAAGGGCCTCAGGATGGCGGGGCAGATGGGCAACGAGAAGTGCACGGTCAGCAACCTCACAGTGGTTGAGCTGCTCGCCGACGACAACGCGATCCTGGTCGCCGGCGCAGTGCCCGGGCCGGACGGCGCCCTGGTGACGGTCAGGCATGCGGCGCGGCCCAAGATCCGGGGAGCGATGTTGGCCAATGGCTGAGGCGAATACGGAAATTTCCGCGGTCAAGGTGCCGCTCTTTTCAGCAGGGCGTGAACGGGTGGGCGAGTTCGACCTGGCTGGCGCGGTCTTCGGACGCGAGGCTAACGAATCGCTGGTTCACGAGGCGGTCAGGATGCAGCTTGCCAGGCGAAGGCGTGGCACCGCTGCGACCAAGACCAAGGGTTTCGTCTCGGGCGGCGGACGAAAACCGTGGAGGCAGAAAGGGACCGGACGGGCCCGCGCGGGTTCGACAAGGTCGCCGCTATGGCGCCACGGTGGGACGATCTTCGGACCCGTTCCCCGCGACTATTCGTATCATATACCGAAGAAGGCGTGGCGCAACGCGCTGTGCGTGGCGCTCTCCGACCGGGCGAAGAACGGCAAGCTGGTGGTAGTCGAGTCGCTCGAAATTCCCGAGCCCAAGACGAAAGCGGCGAGCCAGTTCCTGAAGGCGCTCGGGCTTGGCCATGCGCTGGTCGTGGTTGGCGAGGAAGACGCGCTTTTCGCGCGTGCGGCGCGCAATCTTGCCGCGCACAAGGTGCTGCCGGTGGGCGGCCTCAACGTGTACGACGTGATGTACTACGACGAGATCCTGATGACGTCCAAGGTCGCCCGCCAGATCGAGGAGCGGCTTGCGGGAGGCTCGCGATGACCAACGACAACGTGATTATTGCACCGCTGGTCACTGAAAAGAGCACGATTGCCGGCGAAAAGACAAACCAGGTCGTGTTCAAGGTTCGTCCCAAGGCAAACAAGGACAAGATTCGCGAGGCGGTCGAGGCCCTGTTCAAGGTTACGGTGCTCAAGGTTCGCACCGGGAATTATCTGGGCAAACAGCGGCGGCGCGGCCGGACGGTCGGTCGCCAGCGCAACTGGAAAAAGGCTTACGTGACCCTCAAAGAGGGCGACCGGATCGAGTTTTTTGAGGGCGTTTAGGGCGGGTAGCAAGCCATGGCAGTGATACAACTAAAGCCGCGCACGCCGGGCCAGCGCTTCATGCAGATCGCCGACTTTTCGGTGCTCACCAAGAAGAAGCCCGAAAAGGCCCTGCTGGCGCCGCTCAAGCGCTCGGGTGGACGCAACAACCTCGGGCGCATGACGATGCGCCACCTTGGGGGTGGCCACAAGCGGATGCTGCGGGTTATCGACTTCAAGCGCAGGCACGACGGCGTCCCGGCGCTTGTGGCGGCGCTCGAATACGACCCCAATCGCTCGGCCAATGTCGCGCTCCTGCATTATGTCGACGGACGCAAGAGTTACATCCTTGCTCCCGAAGGATTGAAGGTGGGCGACAAGGTCGAATCCGGTCCGGCGGCGGACATCCGTCCCGGTAACGCTCTGCCGCTTAAGAGCATCCCGGTCGGTACCGTCGTCCATGCGATCGAGCTCAAGCCGGGCGCGGGGGCCCAGTTGGCCCGCGGCGCCGGAACGCAGGCGCAATTGATGGCCAAGGAAGGGAAGTTCGCGCTGCTCAAACTTCCCTCCGGCGAGCAGCGGATGGTGTTGGCGGAATGCCGCGCGACGGTCGGCCAGGTTGGAAACCTGGACCATGAAAACATCTCGATCGGAAAGGCCGGCCGCACGCGATGGCTCGGCAAGCGTTCCAGCGTGCGCGGCATCGCGATGAACCCGGTCGACCATCCGCACGGCGGCGGTGAAGGACGCTCCAAGGGAAATCATCCCCAGTCGCCGTGGGGTATGCCGACCAAGGGCTACAAGACGCGCGGCAAAAAAACCTCGGATCGCTATATCGTGAGCGGACGCCCGAGGGGCAAGCGGAGATAAGAGCCTTACGATGGCAAGGTCGCTGAAAAAAGGTCCGTTCGTCGACGAGCACCTGAAGAAGAAGGTCGAGGCCGCACTGGCTGCGGGCGACCGCAGGATAATCAAGACCTGGTCGCGGCGCTCGATGATCGTGCCCGACATGGTTGGCCTGACCTTCGCGGTGCACAACGGCCACAAATTCGTCCCGGTCTACTGCACTGAGAACACGGTTGGGCACAAGCTTGGAGAGTTCGCTCCGACCCGGACCTTCCATGCCCACGCGGGCACCAAGAAGGCCGAAGTCAAGGGTGGCGGCGCTCCTGCGTCGCCGAAGCATTAGGAAAATGGAAGCGGTAGCGCGAACCCGATATATCCGGATTTCGCCGCGCAAGCTTCGCCTGGTGTGCGAGCTTATCGCCGGCAAGAAGGTTGAACAGGCGCTTTCGATCCTCGAGTTCACGCCCAAGAAGGGCGCGCGCTTCGTTCAAAAGACGCTGCTTTCGGCGGTTGCGAACGCCCGCGACCAGCAGAGCGTTGACGAGGACAAGCTTTACGTGAAGCGGGCGGTGGCAAACCCGGGACCGATCTGGAAGCGGTCGCTGCCGCGCGCGCACATGCATGCGACGCCGATACTCAAGCGCACGAGCCATCTGATGGTGGTCGTGGACGAGCGGGCGTCCTGAGGTTTCAGATGGGGCAGAAGACACATCCGCGCGGACTCAGGCTCGGAGTCATCGAGACGTGGGACTCGCGATGGTACGCGACGCACGAGTACGCGCCATTGCTGCACGAGGACCTGAAACTGCGCGACTTTATCAAGAAGCGCCTGTATCACGCCGGGATCTCGCGGATTGAGATCGAGCGGATGGCCAACAAGGCCAAGATCAATATCCACACCGCGCGGCCCGGAATCGTTATCGGCAAGAAAGGCGCCGAGATCGAAAAGCTAAAGGCCGATATCCAGAAGATGATGAAGGGCAAGGAGCCCTTCATCAATATTCATGAGGTGCGCCGTCCGGACCTCGACCCGCAACTGGTGGCCGAGAATATCGCGTTGCAGCTGGAGCGGCGCGTGGCGTTTCGCCGCGCCATGAAGGAGGCGGTCAATCGCGCGATGCGGATGGGCGCGCTGGGCGTGAAGGTCCACGTCGCGGGGCGGCTCGGCGGCGCCGAAATAGCGCGCAGTGAATGGTATCGTGAGGGCCGCGTGCCGCTGCAGACGCTGCGCGCCGACGTGGCTTTCGGGTTCGCCGAGGCGCGCACGACCTATGGCGTGATCGGCGTGAAGGTATGGATTTTCCGCGGCGAGGTCCTGACCCGCCGCGAAGAGGACACGCGGCGCATGGGCGGACAGGCTCAGGCCCAGTAGTGCTACCCGGTTAGCGCGATGCTTGCACCGAAGAAAGTAAAGTACCGCAAGATCCAGAAGGGCCGCGTGCGTGGCGCCGAGTCGCGCGGACTCGAGCTCGCTTTCGGCGATTTCGGCCTCAAGAGCATCGAGACGGCGCGCGTGGACGCCCGCGCTCTGGAGGCGGCCCGAATCGCGCTCACGCGCCATATCAAGCGCGGCGGACGGGTCTGGATTCGGGTCTTTCCCGACAAGCCGTTTACCAAGAAGCCGGCCGAAACCCGCATGGGCAAGGGCAAGGGTTCGCCCGAAGGGTGGACTGCCGTGGTCAGGCCCGGGCGAATCCTGTTTGAGATGGAAGGCGTCGACCGGCCCACGGCGCTTGAAGCGATGCGGCTTGCGTCGCACAAGCTCCCGGTCAAGACCGTGGTGATCGAGCGCGAGGGAGGAACCCTTGGAGCTTGACGAACTGAGACAGATGAGTCCCGCAGACCTGCGGATCAAGGAACGCGAGGTCCGGGAAGAGATTTTCAGGCTGAGGCTGAAGCTGCGTACCAACCAGCTCGACAATCCGGCGAACTATCGCAAGGCGCGCCGGGAGCTGGCAAGGCTGCTGACGGTTCTCAGGCAAAAAGAACTCAAGCCGGGCGGGGCAGAGGCCAGGACGAGCGATGAGGCAGCGGGTTAAGAAGCGCGAAGGGACGGTCGTATCGGCCAAGATGGATAAGACCGTCGTGGTCCAGGTCGATCGCCTGGTGCAGCACGAACTTTACGGCAAGCGGATCCGCCAGCGCAAACGCTTCATGGCGCACGATGCCAAGGGCGAGTGCGGTGAGGGCGATCGGGTCGTTATCATCGAGTCGCGGCCGCTTTCCAAGAACAAGCGATGGCGCGTCAGCAGCATTATCGCCAAGGCCGCGGGCTGAGCGGGGGGTGACGGACAGGCATGGTTCAGATGCGAACGATTCTGGATGTCGCCGATAACTCGGGCGCCCGCAAGGTCCAGTGCATCAAGGTGCTCGGCGGCTCGCGGCGCCGATACGCGACCGTTGGCGACGTGATCGTGGTGGCCGTCAAAGAGGCGATTCCCAACTCCAAGGTGAAAAAGGGCGACGTCGCCCGCGCGGTTATCGTCCGCACCGCCAAGGAGATAAGCCGCGACGACGGTTCCTATATCCGCTTTGACGGCAATTCCGCGGTCCTGGTGGACAAGGAGCACGAGCCTATCGGGACGCGCATCTTCGGTCCCGTCGCGCGCGAGCTTCGGGCCAAGAAGTTCCTCAAGATAATCTCGCTCGCGCCCGAGGTTCTCTAGATGGACACGGGGCTGCCGATGGTCAAGGCAAAGATCAAAAAGAACGACACCGTGATGGTGATAAAGGGGCGTGACCGGGGAAAGACCGGCAAGGTGACGCGAGTGATGCCGCGCGAGGGCAAGCTTATCGTCGAGCGGCTCAATATCGTCAAGCGCCACTCCAAGCCGCGTGGCGCGGCCAGCCCGGGCGGGATCGTCGAGAAGGAAGCGCCGCTCCCGATTACCAACGTCATGGTCTTCTGCGACCGATGCAACGCGCCGGTCAGGGTTGGATGGAAAGCCAACGCCGACGGAAGCAAAAGCCGGATCTGCCGGCGCTGCAAGGAAGCGCTGGGGAATGAGTGATGGCCGAGGAAACTGAAAAAAAGGCAAAGGCCAAACGTTCCGAGAAAGAGGCCAAAACGGCCCCGGAACAGAAGCCCGCGGCCGAGCAGGGCGCGAGCGAGCCGAGCATCCCGCCGCGCCTTAAGGTCCGCTACGAGCAGGAAATCGTGCCCCGGCTCATGCAGGAATTGAAGATCGAGAACCGCATGCGGGTGCCGCGGCTCACCAAGATCGTCATCAACATGAGCCTTGGCGAGGCGCGCGAAAACGCAAAGCTGCTCGACAGCGCGCTCGAGGAGGTCCGCCAGATCGCCGGACAGAAGCCGGTCATGACCCGAGCGCGAAAGGCGATATCGAACTTCAAGCTGCGCCAGGGGATGCCGATCGGCGTGATGGTCACGCTCAGGCGCGAGCGCATGTACGAGTTCCTCGACCGGCTCATCAATGTGGCATTGCCCCGGGTGCGCGATTTCCGCGGCGTGAGCGACAAGGCGTTCGATGGCCGCGGCAATTATTCGCTCGGAATCCGCGAGCACATCATTTTCCCTGAGCTCAACCTCGACAAGGTCGAGAAGGTGAAGGGGCTGACGATCACGATCGCAACCACGGCGCGCAGCGACTTTGAGGGGTACATGCTGCTCAAGGAGTTTGGGATGCCGTTCAGGGCGGCCGGACCTGAGCGCGGGGCGGCGGTCGAGGCCGCCTAGGAAGGAACAGGGCGAGATGGCGAAGAAATGCCTCAGGGTCAAGGCGACGCGCACCCCGAAGTTCGGCGTGCGCCAGCACAACCGATGCCCGCTGTGCGGGCGGGCTCGCGCGTTTTACCGGCGCTTCCGCATGTGCCGGCTGTGTCTGCGCAAGCTCGCGCTGCGCGGCCATCTTCCGGGCGTGATCAAGGCGAGCTGGTAGCAAGAGGGTTTTCATCGGACTCATGTCGAACACCGATCCAATCGCAGAGCTTCTGACGCGGATCCGAAACGCCGCGCACGCGCGCCATGCCGAGCTCGAGGTCGCTCACTCGAAGCTTCGCGAGGCCATCTGCCGCGTGCTCGTCGCGGAGGGATTTCTGGAAAGCGCCGAACCGACCGGCGAGGGTATCAACAAAAAGATCGCAATCCGGGTGCGCTATGCGCCCACGCAGCAGCCCATCATGCGCGGAATCGAACGGGTCAGCCGCCCGAGCGTGAGACGGTATTCGGGCGCCGCCGAACTCGGCCGCCCGTCGCGCGGGATGGGGGTCGAAATCGTGACGACCCCGCTCGGCGTGATGACCGGGCGCGAGGCTCGGCGCAAGAAAGTCGGCGGCGAAGTTCTGCTAAGGGTTTGGTAGGCGGGACGGTCATGTCACGTATAGGAAGATTGCCGGTGGTCTTGGACAAGGGCGTGAAGGCCACGCTTGCGGACCAGGTCGTCCGGCTCGAAGGACCTAAGGGTAAGCTTGAGTGCGCGGTGCCCAAGGGCTTCGTGGTCGAAATCGCGGACGGGAAGATGACCGTGAAGCGCCCCGACGACTCACAGCAGTCCAGGGCCTTGCATGGGCTTACGCGCAAGCTTATCGCCAACATGGCCCAGGGCGTGAGCAAGGGCTTCACCCGCGTGCTCGAAATAAACGGGGTGGGTTACCGCGCCGAAGTCAAGGGAAACCTGATAAACTTTGCGCTCGGCTATTCCCATCCTATCGTTTACCAGCTTCCGCCCACGGTAACTGCCAAGGTGGAGCGCCAGGTGATTATCACGCTGGAGAGCCCCGACAGGCAGTTGCTCGGCACGGTGGCCGCGCAGATTCGCGCGCTCAGGCCGCCGGAACCATACAAGGGCAAGGGAATCAAGTACGCCGAAGAAGTTATACGCCGCAAGGCCGGAAAGGCTGCGGCCGGCTCCTCGGCAGGCTAAGAGTCCAGGGACTATGGCTTTAAACCGGGCTGAAAAACGCGAGATGCGACAGAAGCGCGTAAGACGCAAGGTCGTCGGCACGGACGCACGGCCGCGCCTGTCGGTCTACCGCTCGCTCCATCATATTTACGTTCAGGTCATCTCGGATGAGTCCGGGCGGACGCTCGCTTCGGCGTCGACCCAGAGTCCCGAGCTGCGCGATTCGCTCAAGAGCAGGCGCAACCTCGAAGCCGCGAAGTCGGTCGGCAAGACGATCGCCGAGAAGTGTCTGCAAAGCGGAATCCAGCAGGTGGTCTTCGATCGTAACGGCTTCCTTTATCACGGTCGCATCCGGGCGCTTGCCGACGCGATGCGCGAAGCGGGACTCAAGTTCTGACGAGACGGGACTGACGGGAGATCGCCGTGGCACATCGCATAGACCCGCAAGGGTTGGAAATCAAGGAAAAGGTTGTCCATATCAACCGGGTTGCCAAGGTCGTCAAAGGCGGACGGCGCTTCAGCTTCTCGGCGCTGGTCGTCGCAGGCGACCAGAACGGGCTGGTGGGGTTCGGCCTTGGCAAGGCGAACGAGGTCCCCGAGGCGATTCGCAAGGGCGTCGAGCGGGCGAAGAAAAACCTGGTCCGGGTGCCGCTTCGCGAAGGCACGATACCGCACGAAGTCCTGGGCCATTTCGGAGCCGGCAAGGTTATTCTGAAACCGGCGGCCGAAGGAACCGGGGTTATCGCGGCCGGGGGTGTGCGCGCGGTGGTCGAGCTTGCCGGGATCCGCAATATCCTGACCAAGCGACTCGGCTCCTCGAATCCACACAACCTGGTCAAGGCGACGATCGAGGCGCTCTCGCAGCTTAGAAGCGCTGACGAGATTGCAAGGCTGCGTGCGCGCACCCCGTCCGAGACCGTGGCGGCCTGATAGCCGGCGGCGGAGGTTCTGACGATGGCCGATGACATTCGGATAAAAATCCGTCTCGTGCGCAGCCCGATCGGGACCAACCAGCGGACGCGTCAAACCGTCCGCGGCCTGGGGCTTGGGAAGGTGGGCAGCGAGCGTGAAGTGAAGCTAAGTCCCGCAGTCGAGGGCATGTTAAAGCGCGTGGCGTATCTGATTGAGGTTACGCGATAGGTTTTTGCGATGAACTTGAGCGATTTGAAACCGGCTCCCGGCTCGACCCGGCCCCGACGGCGGTTGGGACGCGGAATCGGTTCCGGGCTTGGCAAGACGTCGGGACGCGGGCACAAGGGCCGGGGCGCGCGCTCCGGCGGCAATACGCCTCCGGGCTACGAAGGCGGCCAGATGCCGCTTCAGCGGCGGGTTCCCAAGCGCGGGTTTCGCCGCCTGCAGAAAAACCAGTCACGCCGCGAGGAATTCGCGGTCGTCAACCTGAAGGCCCTGTCCGGCTTCCCCGACGGCGCGACGGTCGATCCGGCCGCGATGGCGGAGCGGGGGCTGATAAAGCCGGGGTTCAAGGTCAAGATTCTCGGCGATGGGGAGCTTAAGACGAAACTGATCATCCGCGCCGAGGCGTTTTCCACCAGCGCGCGCGAAAAAATCGCGCAGGCCGGAGGGGTTGCCGAGCTGATAGGGCAGGTTGCCAGCGAATAAATGCTTGAGGGGTTCTCAAACGCCTCGCGCATCCCGGAGCTGCGCCGCCGACTGCTGTTCACGGCCTTCGTGCTCGCGGTGTACCGTGTAGGGGTCGCGGTCCCGACGCCGGGAATCGACGGGCAGGCCTTGGCGGCGTTCTTCGATGCTGCGGCGGGAACGCTGTTCGGGTGGGTGAACCTGTTTTCCGGCGGCGCGCTGGAGCGGTTCTCGGTTTTCGCGCTCGGGATCATGCCGTACATCTCGGTCGCGATCATCCTCGACCTGCTCAAGGTGGCATCACCCTACCTCGACGAGCTCTACAAGGAAGGCGAAGCGGGCCGGCGCAAGATCACTCAGTACACCCGCTATGGAACCGTCGGCCTGTCGATAATACAGGGTTTCATGATCGCCTACTCGCTGGAGAAGATCCGCGCGCCAGGCGGTGGCTCGGTCGTTTACAATCCGGGATGGGATTTTCGAATCCTGACCGTGTTGACGGTTACCGCGGGCGCGGTTTTCGTGATGTGGCTCGGCGAGCAGATAACCGAGCGCGGGATCGGCAACGGTATCTCGCTGGTGATTATGGCGGGAATCGTGGCGCGCCTGCCGAGTGCGGTCGGTACCACCGTGCAATTCGTGCGCGAAGGTGAGATGAGCGTATTCCTGCTCGTCTTCATTCTCGTGGTGGCGGCAGCGGTGACCGCGGGAATCGTGTACCTGGAGACGGCGCAACGGAGAATTCCGGTCCAGTACGCCAGGCGGGTGGTCGGACGCCGGGTCTATGGGGGGCAGACTTCCCATCTGCCGCTCAAGATCAACACTTCGGGCGTGATACCGCCCATTTTCGCGTCGTCGATACTGGTTTTTCCGGCGACACTGGCGACCTTTGTGCCGGCGCTAAAGAAGTACGAATCGGTTTTGACGCCGGGCGGCGTCTATTACGACATCATTTACGTCGCGCTGATCGTCTTCTTCTGTTACTTCTACACAGCGGTTACGTTCAATCCGGTCGACGTGGCCGATAATCTGAAGAAATACGGCGGGTTTATCCCTGGTATCCGGCCAGGCCGCTACACTGCCGAGTATATAGACAGGGTATTGTCGCGGATAACCCTTGGCGGGGCAATCTACGTAAGCGCGGTATGCGTGCTGCCGACGATCCTGATTCAGCACTTTAATGTTCCGTTCTATTTCGGCGGCACTGCCCTGCTGATCGTGGTCGGGGTGGCCTTGGATACGATCGCCCAGATCGAAACCCACCTCCTCACCCGCAACTACGAAGGGTTCATGAAGCGTGGGCGGGTCAAGTCCAGGAAGGGCGGATAGTAGAATGCGGCTGGTATTGCTCGGACCGCCGGGGGCGGGCAAGGGCACGCAGGCAAGAATGCTCGCGGAGCGGTTCGGGGCAACCCACGTGGCCAGTGGCGACTTGCTGCGGGCTGCGGTCAAGGAAAAGACCCCCCTTGGGCTTGAGGCCAAAAGCTACATGGATCGGGGGGCGTTGGTTCCCGACGAATTAGTGCTTAAACTTGTAGAGGAGCATCTTGACAGTTCCGACGGCGACCGCGGGTTCATCCTGGACGGCTTTCCGCGCAGCGTCGCGCAGGCCGAGGCGCTTAACCGGATGCTAAACAGGCGGGGCCTCTCAATAGACAAGGTTATCGCGATAATCGTTCCGGACAGCGAGATCATCAAGCGGATCTCGGGTCGGCGCACCTGCAGGAACTGCGGTGCGATGTATCACGTGATCTTCGACCCGCCGCGCAATCCCGGGATATGCAATGAGTGCAACGGCGAACTGTACCAGCGCGAGGACGACGCCGAGGATACTGTGAGGATGCGGCTTGAAGTTTATGCCGCCGAGACCAAGCCGCTGCTCGAGTACTATAGACGGGCGGGCTTGCTTGTCGAAGTCAATGGAGTCGGACGGCCCGAGGAAATACGGGATCAGATTCTCGCGGCGCTCGGCAGCGAAAACTTAAAAGCTCGCGACGCTCGCACGAAGTAATGATTCTTCTCAAGAGTCCCGAAGAGATTGCGATCATGCGCGAGGCTTGCCGGATCGTTGCCGAGATCCTCGAGGAACTGGCCCGCGCGGTGCGTCCCGGGATAACAACCGACGAGCTCGACCGGATGGCCGAAGAGCTTACCTATCGCAAGGGCGCGCGCCCGGCCTTCAAGGGTTACAAGCCCGGGGACGTCGTCTATCCCAAGAGCCTTTGCGTCTCGGTGAACGAGGAGATCGTCCACGGCATTCCTTCGAGCCGCCGTCTCAAGGCGGGCGATATTGTTGGACTTGATTTCGGTGTCGTCTACAAGGGCTTTTACGGAGACGCGGCGCGCACCGTGGCGGTGGGCAGCATAGCTGAGAGCGCGGAGCGTCTGCTTCGGGTCACGCGCGAGGCGCTCTACTGCGGAATCGAGCAATGCCGCGTCGGCAACCGGGTCGGTGATATAGGAAGGGCCGTCCAGGAGCACGCGGAGAGCGCCGGTTATTCGGTGGTCGAGGAGTTCGCGGGCCATGGAATCGGACGCAAGCTCCACGAGGATCCGCAGGTCCCGAACTATTTTCGGCGCGGGATGCCAAACCCGAGGCTTCAGGAGGGGATGGTGCTGGCTATCGAGCCGATGGTGAACGAGGGCACGGCGCGGCTACGGATTATGAAGGACGGGTGGACTGCGGTGACGGCGGACGGTAAACTGTCTGCCCACTTCGAGCATTCTGTCGCGATCACCGGAAATGGGCCGGTAATATTGACCGAGTTGGACGCCAACGTCTGAGCTTGGAACGCTATGTCTAAAGGCGATGCGATAGAAGTCACCGGAGTCGTGCTCGAGGCGCTCCCCAATGCCGTGTTCCGGGTGGCGTTGGACAATGGCCATCGGGTGCTGGCGCATATCTCGGGCAAGATGCGGATGCATTACATAAAGATCCTGCCCGGCGACAAGGTGACCGTGGAACTGTCGCCCTATGACTTGAGCCGCGGCCGGATAACCTATCGGATGCGCTCCTAGGGTGCGCATGGGACGCAGAAATGAAAGTCAGAGCGTCAGTCAAAAAAATTTGCAAAAACTGCAAGGTGGTGCGCCGCCAGGGTGTCGTGCGCATCCTATGCTCCAATCCGCGCCACAAGCAGCGCCAGGGATAGGCAATTAACATGGCCCGTATTGCCGGAGTTGAGCTTCCCAGAAACAAGCGCATGGAAATCGCGCTTACCTACATCTACGGGATTGGGCGCACCTCAGCGCTTAAGATTCTTAAAGAGGCCAACGTCGATCCCGCAACCAAGACCGACGATCTGAGCGCCGAGGACCAGGTCCGCATTCGAAACATCATCGACCAGAACTACAAGGTCGAAGGCGATCTCAGGCGCGAAGTACAGCAGAATATCAAGCGCCTGATGGACCTCGGATGCTACCGCGGGCTCAGGCATCGCCGCGGCCTTCCGGTGCGCGGCCAGCGTACGCATACCAACGCGCGGACCCGCAAGGGACCGCGCAAGACCGTGATGGGCAAAAAGGCTCCGCCGCCGAAAGGATAGTGCGCTGAGGGCGGACACTTTTTTCGGTATCGAGCCTTGAGGATCTTACGTACTGATGGCGGACGAGACTAAAGAAACCAGGGAAGCCCCGAGCAAGGCGGCTGAGAAAGCCGGGGCGGAGAAGCCTGCGGCTGCTGGAGCGCCGGCTCCCGCGCCCAAGCGCAAACGCACCAGGCACGTCGTGCCCGAAGGTGTCGCACACGTTCACGCGACCTTCAACAACACGATCGTCACCATAACCGATCAGCAGGGACTGGTACTCGCATGGTCGAGCGCAGGCTCTGTCGGATTCAAGGGCTCGCGCAAGGGCACTCCGTTCGCCGCTCAGCTCGCGGCCGAGGCCTGCGCCCGCAAGGTGGCGGACATGGGCATGAGAAGCGTGGTCGTACACGTGAAGGGTCCGGGCGGCGGCCGCGAATCGGCGGTCCGCGCGCTTCAGGCGGCGGGCCTCAACGTGCTCGCCATAAAAGACGTGACGCCGATCCCGCACAATGGATGCCGTCCGCCGAAGCGGCGCCGTGTCTGACCAGAGGATGATCTATCGTGGCTAGAAACCTTGGTCCTGTATGCCGGATGTGCCGGCGCGAAGGGATGAAACTCTTCCTGAAGGGCGAGCGATGCTATACTGACAAGTGCGCCATCGAACGGCGCAACTATCCGCCCGGCGCGCACGGCCAGGCGCGTACCCGTTTCTCCGAATTCTCGATCCGGCTGCGCGAAAAGCAGAAAGTCAAGCGTATTTACGGACTGCTCGAAAGGCAGTTCGCGCGTTATTTCGAGATGGCGGAGCGGATGCCGGGAATTACCGGCGAAAACCTGCTGGTCCTGCTCGAGCGCAGGCTTGACAACGTGGTGTACCGGCTCGGGTTCGCAAGCTCGCTCACCCAGGCGCGCCAGCTTGTACGTCATGGCCATTTCGAGGTCGGCGGCAGGAAGGTCACTATCCCATCCTACCTCGTGTCGGCCAATGAGCCGGTGGTCGTGACCGAGAAGAGCCGGCAGAAAAAGGTCATCCAGGACGCGATCGAGATGGCGCAGCGGCGTGGCGTTCCTCCCTGGATGACGGTCGAGCGGGAAAATTTCCGCGGCATGCTGAAGAGCTACCCGGCGCGTTCGGACCTCACGATGCCAATCAGCGAGAAGCTGATAGTGGAGCATTACTCCAGATAGTTGGCGGAGAAGGAGTTGTAGGACTCGCGGCGCGGCATTGGCCCGCCCGGGTCCGCGAAATCCATCCCGTTAAGAGCGGCAAATATGCAGAATGATTGGCGTGACCTGATCAAACCCAAAGGTATCGAGTTCGACGAGAAGGAAGTCACCGAGACCTACGGCAAGTTCGTTGCCGAGCCTCTTGAGCGCGGCTTCGGGACAACCATCGGCAATACCCTGCGCCGGATTCTTCTCTCCTCGCTGCCGGGCTACGCGATCACGGCCGTCCGTATCAAGGACGTTCTCCACGAGTTTTCGACTCTTCCGGGAGTCAAGGAGGACGTCACCGATATCGTGCTGAACCTGAAGGAAGTGCGCGTGCGCCTGCACGAGGGCGAGCAGATCACCGCCTCCCTCAAGGTCAAGGGCGAGGCGGTTGTAACCGCGCGCGATATCACGGCGGGGCCGAGCCTCGAAATCCTTACCCCCGATCAGCATATCGCGACACTTGATAAGGGCGCGGAACTGGATCTCGAAATGGTAATCAAGCGCGGGCGCGGCTACGTGCCCGCCGAACGCGGCGAGGACCAGGAGCCCATCGGCACCATCCGCCTCGACGCCATTTTCTCGCCCATCCGCAAGGTCAACTTCGTGGTGACCAACGCCCGCGTCGGCCAGCGCACCGACTACGACCGGCTAACCCTCGAGATCTGGACCGACGGTTCGATCTCGCCGCGCGAGGCACTCACTTACGCAGCGCGGGTGGCACGCGACCAGATGTCGATCTTCGCCGGCGTCGAGGAGGAAATCGAAGCTCCGGCGCCGGAGGCCGGAGCCGAAACGCGTCCCGCGATCAACGAGCTCCTCTACCGGCCGGTCGAGGGGCTTCCGATCTCGGTACGCGCTTTCAATGGCCTTCAGAATGCCGACATCAAGTATATCGGCGAACTCGTGCAGCGCACCGAGCAGGACATGCTCAGGATCAAGAACTTCGGCCGCAAATCGCTCAACGAGATCAAGGAGGTCCTGGCAGACATGGGACTTTCGCTCGGGATGCGGCTTGAGAACCTGCCGGCGCGCAGCGAACTCGACAAGATGTGGGAGGAGCACGAGCGGCGCGAGTCGGCCTAGACGGCTCGACTAGCCTGCGTGTTCAAAGCGAATCATGCGTCACCTCAATTCGGGAAGAAAACTTAACCGCACCTCGGCCCATCGCAAGGCGCTTTTCCGTAACATGTTCCTCGCCCTGATGCGCGCCGGCCGTATCAAAACGACTGACGCCAAGGCCAAGGAACTAAGACGCGTGGCCGATCGGATGGTGACGCTCGGAAAGCGCGGCGATCTCGCCGCGCGCCGACGCGCCTTCGATTTCATCCGGTCCCATAAGCTGGTCAAGCAGTTGTTCGACGAGATTGCCCCGCGTTTCAAGGACCGCAACGGCGGCTACACCAGGGTCGTCAAGTTCGGGTTCCGCCGCGGCGACGCCGCACCGCTTTCGATAATTGAATTCGTCGGTAACGAGGCGCAGGCCCAGCCCAAAAAGCGCCGCCGCAAGCAGCCCAAGGAGGGTGAGAGCGGCGAGCAGCGCGCCGCCTAAGGCGCCTGGCCCACGCCGCCGGAAACCGGTTCGAGAGAAGACCCGCAAACCGCGGGTCTTCTTTTTTTTCCTGATGCGAGAGGCGCTCCGTCGCCGGCGCACATGCCGCGCGTGAAGCCGATTTCCTGCCCTGGCGCGCCTGCCGCGACAACGACGCTCCTCAGGCGATCAGTTCCAGGAGCTTCGCGCGAAGCGCCATATGCGCGCTCTTGTATCCCGAAAGAATTCCGTCCTCGAAATTCCACTCGGGATTATCGCGCAGGGCGGGAAAATCATGCGGGTTGCGAATATCCTCGGCGGTGACTCCCGGGTGCAGCCGGCGCGCCATCGCGAGCACTTTGTTTTCCTGGTATTCGACAAGCTCGAGCATGAGCTGGTCGACGATCGCGAGCGTGTCTCGCGTTACCGAAGCCATGGCCCTATCCTAACCGCCCGCGCGGGCGACGCGCCATATCAGCAGGCTGCGCGTATTTCGGAAATTCGCCCGCGATTGGCCGCTTTGATAGACTGGACAACAAACAAGCCCAGCCAAACGAAGCCCTCTGCGGAATCACCATGGCAGACGAACTGATAAAACCTGAGAAGTTTTTCCTGAACCGGTTCGGGATGACCGAATCGGCCCTGGATTTGATCCTTGGGACGGCGCTCGAGCGCAAGGCCGACTACGCCGACCTTTATTTCGAATACCGCAACGCCGAGGCGCTCGCCCTCGAAGACTCGATGGTCAATCACACTAGCAAGAGCGTGAGCCAGGGCGTCGGGGTTCGGGTCTGCGCCGAGGACCGCACCGGTTATGCCTATTCCGACGAGGTTACGGTCGACACGATGCGGCTTGCGGCCGAGACGGCGCGCGCTATCGCCGCCGAGACCGGGCGCAGCATCGCGCCGGTTCACGTCGGCACGATCGTCAAACGGCACAACCTGTACGAGCTTGAGAGCACTCCGCTCGAGGTTTCGGTCGAGGAGCGTGCGCGCCTGCTCTCGGAAATCGACACTGTTGCGCGCGCCTACGACCCGCGGGTGAAGAAGGTGATGGCCTCGTTCGCGGCCGAACAGAAGGTCGTGATGATCGTCACGAGCGAGGGGAAAATCGCCGCCGACGTACAGCCACTCTGCCGGCTGAGCGTTACGGTTATCGCCGAGGAGGGCCACAACCGCCAGGTCGGCACCTACGGCGGAGGCGGACGCGTCGAATGGCGCTACTTCCTCGAAGGCGAGAAGTGGCGCGAGTACGCGCGCGAAGCCGCCCGCCAGGCAATCGTCAATCTCGACGCGGCCGACGCCCCGGCCGGCGAGATGGTCGTCGTGCTTGGCCCCGGATGGCCGGGAATCCTGCTCCACGAGGCGATCGGCCACGGCCTGGAAGGCGACTTCAACCGCAAGGGCGTGTCCGCCTTCTCGGGCCGGCTCGGCCAGCGGGTCGCAAGCGAACTGTGCACGGTTATTGACGACGGTACAATCGTCAACCGGCGCGGCAGCCTCAACATCGACGACGAGGGCACGCCGACCGGGCGCACGGTGCTGATCGAGAAGGGTATCCTGCGGGGCTACATGCAGGACCGCATGAACGCGCGGCTCATGAAGATGGAGCCGACCGGCAACGGCCGACGCGAAAGCTTCGCGCACGCGCCGATGCCCCGGATGACGAATACCTTTATGCTCGCCGGCGAGAGTACGCCCGAGGAGGTTATAAAATCCGTCAGGAACGGGCTTTACGCGGTGAGCTTCGGGGGCGGCCAGGTCGACATAACCAACGGCAAGTTCGTCTTCTCGGCGAGCGAGGCTTACCTGATTGAGGATGGCCGCGTGACCCGTCCGGTCAAGGGCGCGACGCTTATCGGCAACGGTCCCGACGTGCTGACGCGGGTCACGATGGTGGCGAACGACTTGCGCCTCGATCCGGGTATCGGAACCTGCGGCAAGGACGGGCAATCGGTTCCGGTCGGAGTCGGACTTCCAACCATCCGGATTGACGGAATCACGGTCGGGGGAACGCGCGCCTAGCGGGGAAGCGAGGATTGGAGATGGCCGAGATGGATTTGGCGCTTGCCCAATGGGTGCTTGACGAGGCGAAGCGATGCGGCGCGACGGCGGCCGAGGTTCTCATGATCGGCGCGGAGTCGCTCTGCGCGCGGGTCAGGCTCGGCGAGACCGAGAAGCTCAAGAGTGCGCGCGAGCGCCGGCTTGGGCTTCGCGTCTTCGTCGAGCATCGTTCAGCAACCTCTTCGACCGCGGAGCTTGAACGCGACTCGCTTGCCGCGTTTATTGCCGAGACCGTGCAATTGGCGCGGCTTACCGCGCCCGATCCGTGGTCGGGACTTCCCGACCCCTTGCTTCATCCTTCGCGTCTTCCGGACCTCAGGCTCGCCGACGAGGAGCACGGGATAATCGGAGCTCAAAAGGCGCTCGAACTTGCCCGCGCTTGCGAGTATGCGGCGCTTAAGGGCGACAACCGTATCAAGAATTCCGAGGGCGCCGAGTTCGATTCCGGGCGCTACCAAGTGATGTTCGCCAACAGCCAGGGATTCGCCGGCGAATACTCGAGCACCTCGTACAGTTTGAGCGCGATGCCGATTGCGCAGGACGACAGCGGGATGCAGGTCGGCTACTGGTACACGGCGAACCGGATGTTCGACAGGCTGGAGCCCGCCGAGGCGATCGGCGCGACGGCCGCAAGGCGCGCGCTTCGCCGCCTGGGCGCGCGCAAAGTCGAGACCACGCGCGCACCCGTCGTCTTCGACCCCGACATGGCCGCCGGGTTGATACGCTCGCTCGCGGGCGCGGCCTCGGGAACCTCGCTTTACAAGAGCGCGTCGTTCCTGGTCGGCCGCCTCGGCCATCAGGTTGCTTCGACGAACGTGACACTCGTTGACGACGGCACGATGCCCTCGGGACTCGGCTCGAAGCCGTTCGACGGCGAGGGTCTGGCCACAAATCGCAAGAACCTGGTCGAAAGCGGGGTGCTCAAGACCTACCTGCTCGACAGCTACTCGGCGCGCCGCCTCGGCCTTGCGCCTACCGGCAACGCCTCACGCTCGGTGGGCGCGCCGCCGGGCGTGAGCCCGACCAATCTCTACCTCCAACCCGGTCCGTACACGCCCGAGCAGATAATCGGTTCGGTCAAGCGCGGGTTGTACGTGACGGAGATGATCGGCTTCGGCGTGAACGCGGTGACGGGCGACTACTCGCGCGGGGCGTCGGGGATGTGGATCGAGGACGGCGAGCTTGCCTATCCGGTGCAGGAGATCACAATTGCGGGAAATCTCAAGGATATGTTCATGTCGATCGAGATGATCGGAAACGATCTCGTGTGGCGCTCCTCGGTAGTCGCGCCGACCCTCAAGATCGCCGAGATGACCATCGCCGGAGCCTAAGCGCCGCCACGCCAAGGTCGGCGGTTGGCAAGGTAGCATGAGAGCGGCGTGTTTTTATTGCCTCGGCGGCGGCCTTGAAGCCTTCGCCGAAGCCGTTCGACCGCGGCCTGCTGGCCGTCAACCGTCCCGCGGCGAATGTGCTTCAGCAGTCCGCTCCGCGAGAGCTTGAACTTCGCGTCCGGTGCACTTCTTTTGCTCAGGCGAAAGCGCCGGCAGGCAACCTCAAGGAAAATCCCTGCCGTCGGACAAGGGCATAACCCGATCCTCGCACTGAAAGCGCCAACGTTTTTTTTGTGTCGCGCGAGCGCTCCAGAGGGTGAGGGGTTTGCGCCGCGATAAATTCTTAGCTTTTCCTGAAGAACGAGCGGACCAGGCGCACCAGGTAGCGCCAGAAGTTGAGCAGGATTCCCTGGCTTGCGACCTTGCCCGCCGCGTGCGCCTTCAGTTCTGCCTCCGCTGCGGCGAAGAACTGCCCGAGCATCATTTTGGCCGCACTGTCGATCATCCGCTGCCCGACCTGCATCAGCGGCCCGCCGATCTGCACGTCGCCCGCGTACCGCACGACCGTCTCGTTGGAGTTCCTGGCTTCAAGGTCGAGCGTGCCCGAGCCGCGTACGAAGCCCTGCTTGCCCTTGCCGTCGACGTTCAACTTGTAATGCTCGGGCGGGCGCTTGTCCTCAAGCTTGAGCTTGCCCGAGTAAACGCCCTTGACCGAGGCGATACCGACATTGATCGTGCCGGCGTATTCGTCGGGGCCGAGGGCTTCGAGCTTTTCGCATCCCGGGATAAGCCGCGAAAGGCGTTCAGGATCGTTGAACAGGGCCCAGACCTCTTCGCGCGGGGCGGAAAGAATTTGTTCGCCTGCGATTTTCATCGTGGACGCAGCTTATAGCCTCTTCGGGTTTGAGCGCCTGTCAGCTCTTTGCCCGGGCGAGCGCCTGTTCGAGCGCACGCCGGGTATAGACGCGCGCAAGTTCGGAGCGGAACTCGCTCGAAGCGTGGATGTCCGATAGCGCGTCGACGTCGTCGGTCACGTGCGCGGCGGCCTCGGCGATAGCCTCACGCCCCTTGCCCACCAGGACCGACTCGACGGCCTTGGCGCGAAACGCCTTCGCACACAGTCCCGTGACCCCCACTCGGACGCTCTGGAAATTTCCCTTTCCATCGAGCGTGACGAGCGCGGCGATCCCGACCAGCGCAAATCCGGACGCTGGCTGGCGATGCTTCAAATAGGCGTAACCGGCGGTAGGCGCAGGCGGGGTGAACCTCACGGCGGTAACGATTTCGCCCGGCTGAGCGGCAGTCGTCATGAGGTCGATAAAGAAGTCGTCGGCCTTGACAGTGCGTGCGCCGGATTCGCTTTCGAGGCTCACTTCGCAGTCGAGCGCGAGGACCGCAGCCGGATAGTCGGCGGCGGGATCGGCGTGGGCGAGGCTTCCACCAAGCGTACCGCGGTTTCGCACCTGGACATCGCCGATAAGCGCGGCACATTCGGCGAGGAGGCCGAGTTTTGTGCGCACCAGGTCGGAGGTTTCGACCTCGGCGTGAGTAGTGGCGGCGCCGATCACGATTTTTCCGCCTTCCTCGCGGATTCCGGCAAGCTCGCGCACCGCGCCGATATCTATGAGATGGGCGGGTGTCGCCAACCGCATCTTCATCATCGGGACCAGGCTATGGCCGCCGGCGAGCAGCTTGGCGTCGTCGCCGAACTGCCGCAGCATCGAGAGCGCCTCCTTGACGGTGCCGGCGCGATGGTATTCGAACGGAGCTGGGAACATGGGTCCTAAGCCTTCTTCGCGTTGCGGATCGCGTTCCAGATTTTCTCGGGCTTGAGCGGCATGTCGAGATGCCGGATCCCGAACGGTTTCAGTGCGTCGAGCACCGCGTTGACGACGCATGGCGTCGAGCCGATCGTGCCCGCCTCTCCGACGCCCTTTACGCCGAGGATGTTGACCGGCGAGGGCGTGACGGTGTTGGCGCAGTCGAAATGAGGCAGCATGTCGGCCTTGGGCACCGCGTAGTCCATCAGGCTTGCCGTGACGAGCTGTCCGTTTTCGTCGTAAACCACCTCTTCGTAGAGCGCCTGGGCGATTCCCTGCGCGATACCGCCGTGGACCTGCCCGTCCACCAGCAGCGGACTGATGATTTTGCCGCAATCGTCAACCGCCACGTACTTGAGGAACTTGACGACGCCGGTTTCAGGATCGACCTCGACCACGGCGACGTGCGTCCCGAACGGAAACGTGCATGCCGACGGCTCGTAGAAGGTCTTCTCCTCGAGGCCGGGCTCGACGCCGGGAATCGGCATCTTGTAGCCGTAGGCCGCGTCGACGACCTGCTGCAGCGGGATCGAGCGCGCCGGGTCGCTCGCCATCGCGATCGTGCGCTGCGTGAAGATGAGCTGATCGGGCGGCACTTCCATCATGGTCGACGCGATCTTCTTCATCTTGTCCTGGAGCTTCTGCACCGTAAGCATCAGCGCCGGTCCGCCGACCGTGGTGCCGCGGCTTCCGAAGGTTCCGATCCCGTACTGCACCTGGGCGGTATCGCCGTGAATCACGACCACATCGTCGATGTCGATTCCGAAGGAATCGGCAACGAGTTGCGCGAAAGTGGTTTCCTGTCCCTGTCCGTGCGGCGAGATACCGGTAAGCACCGTCACCTTGGAATCAGGCTCGATCCTGACCGTGGCGCTTTCCCATCCGCCGCCCTTGAGCTTGGGCGGGAGCAGCGCGGACGGGCCGATGCCGCAGATCTCGACGTAGGAAGAGATGCCGATTCCGATAAGCCGGCCCTGCTTGCGCGCGGCCTCCTGCTCGGCGCGCATCTTCTTGTACTCGGCCATCTCGAGCGCCTTGTCGAGCGCAAGGTTGTAATCGCCCGAGTCGTAAACCAGGCCGCCGGCGGTCGGCGCGGGGAATGCCTCTTTGGGGATGAAGTTTTTGCGCCGGACGTCGGCCGGGTCGAGTCCGAATTCGCTTGCGACCATGTCCATGACGCGTTCGGCGATATACGCAGCTTCGGGACGGCCTGCGCCGCGGTATGCGTCGGTGGACATCTTGTTCGTGAAAGCGAACTTCTGCTCGAAGGCGAGCGCGGGGATTTTGTAGCATCCGGTCATCATCAGGCCCGAGAATCCCGGGATCGCGGGCGTGAGCAGATGCAGGTAGGCGCCCATGTCGCAAACGAAGCTCGCCTTGATGCCCAGGACTTCGCCGTCCTTGCGGGCCGCGACTTCGAGGTAGGTGATCTGATCGCGGCCGTGGGTCGTAGCAGAGAGATTCTCGCGCCGGCGCTCGATCCACTTGACCGGCCGGTTGAGCGTCATCGCGAGATACGCGACCAGCGCCTCTTCCGGATAAACATTGAGCTTGCATCCGAAGCCGCCGCCCACTTCGGGCGCGATCACGCGGATATGGTTCTCGCCAAGCTTGAGCATCTCGGCCAGTTGCGAGCGCAGAAGATGGGGTATCTGCGTGGACGACCATAGCGTCAGCTGCTTGAGCCCCGGATGCCACTGCGCAACAACGCCGCGCGGTTCCATCGGCGCGGGCGCAAGCCTCTGGTTGACGAGGCGGAACTTGATCACCTTGTCCGCCTTGCGCATCGCCTCGTCCACCTGCGGATTCGGCACTTCGCTGCGCGTGCACAGGTTGGTGCCGAACTCCTCGTGGATAATCGGCGCGTCCTTGTCGAAAGCCTTTTCGGGATCGACCACCGCGTCGAGCGGGTCGTAATCGACCTCGAGCAGATCGAGCGCGTCCTGCGCCTTGTAGGGATTGGAGGCGACGACGACGGCAACCGGCTCGCCCACGAAGCGAACTTTGCCGTGGGCGAGCACGGGATGGAATGGAACCCGTTCGGCGGGCGCGACGCACGGCACGCTGCCGATTTTGCCGCGCAGGTCCTCACCCGTCAGCACCGCGACGACGCCGTCGGCGGTGCGCGCCTTGCTTACGTCGATCGAGTTTATCCTGGCGTGCGGGTATGGGCTTCGCAGAATCATCGCCGACACCATCCCGACGAGCTTCACGTCGTCGACATAGGTGCCGGTGCCGGAGACAAGCCGCGGGTCTTCGCGGCGCTTTACTCGTTCGCCGACGAACTTGGGAATGACTGGCATGACTGGCGTTCCTCCTCCGAGTGCGCGGTCAGGCGCCCTTCGACGCGCGCATCCTGTTGGCCGCGTAACGCACCGCGTTGACGATGTGCTGGTAGCCGGTGCAGCGGCACAGATTTCCCTCGAGCGCGGCGCGGATTTCCGCCTCGCTCGGGTCGGGGTTGCGGCTGAGCAGGTCAGTCGCCATCATTATCATCCCTGGCGTGCAGTATCCGCACTGAAGTCCGTGCTCTTCCCAAAAACCCTCCTGTACCGGATGGAACTTGCCATCGCTGGAAAGACCCTCGACCGTGGTGATTTCGGCTCCCTCGGCCTGAACCGCCAGGATCGTGCATGATTTCACGGCCCGGCCGTTCATCAGGACCGTGCAGGCGCCGCATAGCGAGGTTTCGCATCCGACGTGCGTGCCGGTCAGTCCAACGACCTCGCGCAGGTAATGAACCAGGAGCGTGCGGGGCTCGATATCGTCCTCGCGCCGCTGCCCGTTGACGGTAAGGCTTACGCGCATCGTCTCTCTCCGCAATCCAAAACCTTTGAAGTTACTTAGCAAATCACCGCTGGAACCGCTAACTGCGGTCGATAACCGAGCGAGCGCCGGCAGGGCAGGCTCGCGGCGGGCCGCTGAAATTGCACTACGGACACGGCGGCACTATCTGCCGGCTGTCGGTGCGCGCTCCGGATAACTTACTGGGCAGGCCATCGCGATCCTTGCCGAGCCCCGGTTCGTGGTTAGCTTTGACTACGAGGTTGACAGCTGATGGACCCAAATCGGCTTACTGAAAAGCTGCAGGAGGCGCTAGGACGCGCCCAGAACAAGGCGCTCAGCGCCGGAAACCAGGCGGTTGACGTCGAACATGTCGTTGCCGCGATGCTCGAAGACGACGCGGGGATAGCCGCGTCGGTGCTCAAGCTCGCGGGCGTCGACGTTGCCTCCGTGCGGCGTAAATTCGACGACGAACTGAAGAAGATTCCGCAGGTGAGCGGACCGGGCGCAAGCTCGGGTCAGGTTTACATGACCCAGCGGCTCGGACGCGTGCTCGCCCGCGCAGAAGATGAAGCGAAAAAGCTAAACGACGAATACGTATCCGTCGAGCATGTATTGATCGCAGTTCTGGATGAACCCGGAGCCGCTTCCAGGATCCTGCGCGACTCCGGGCTCACCCACGACAAGCTGATGGACGCGCTCAAGAAGGTGCGCGGAAGCCAGCGAATCACTTCGCCCAATCCCGAGGCTACCTACCAGGCGCTGGAACGCTATGGGCGTGATCTGACGAAGCTTGCGGCTCAAGGCAAACTCGATCCCGTGATCGGACGCGACGAGGAAATCCGCCGCGTGATCCAGGTGCTGTCGCGCCGGACCAAGAACAACCCGGTTTTGATCGGCGAGCCGGGCGTGGGCAAGACCGCGATCGTCGAGGGTCTCGCGCAGCGCATCGTGCGTGGCGACGTGCCCGAGGGATTGAAGGACAGGCGTATCGTTGCGCTTGATATGGGCGCGCTGATCGCGGGCGCGAAGTTTCGTGGCGAATTCGAAGAGCGGCTCAAGGCCGTGCTCAAGGAAGTCCAGGAAGCCTCGGGCGAGATAATCCTGTTCATCGACGAGTTGCATACGGTCGTGGGCGCCGGCAAGGCCGAGGGTGCGATGGATGCGTCGAACCTGCTCAAACCGATGCTGGCGCGGGGCGAATTGCATTGTATCGGTGCGACCACGCTGGATGAGTATCGCAAATATATCGAGAAGGACGCGGCGCTCGAACGGCGCTTCCAGCCCGTGATGGTTGACGAGCCGAGCGTCGAGGACACCATCTCGATCCTGCGCGGACTCAAGGAGCGCTACGAAGTGCATCACGGGATCCGGATCAAGGATTCCGCGCTGGTAACCGCCGCGGTGCTCGCGAAGCGGTATATCACCGACCGCTTCCTGCCCGACAAGGCGATCGACCTGGTTGACGAGGCGGCTGCCAAACTGCGCACGGAGAAGGAATCAATGCCGGTCGAACTCGACGAGATCAACCGGCGCGTGATGCAGCTTGAAATTGAGCGCGAGGCGCTCAAACGCGAGACCGACCCGGCCTCGCGCGAGCGGCTGGAGAAGCTCGAGAAGGAACTCAAGGACGCGATTGAAAACCGGGACCGGCTGAAGGCGCAGTGGGAGGCCGAAAAGGGCGCGCTCGAACGCCTGTCGGCGCTCAAAAGCCAGATAGAGGAAACCCGGGTTCAGATCGAAAAGGCCAAGCGCGAGTACGACCTGAACAAGGTTGCCGAGCTTCAGTACGGTAAACTCGCGGAGCTCGAAAAGCAGCTTGCCGCCGAGGAAAAGAAGGTCCAGCAAAAGTCGGGCGGCGCCGAGCGGCTTATCAAGGAAGAGGTTGACGAGGACGATATAGCTGAAGTCGTCTCACGATGGACAGGGATTCCGGTCTCGCGCCTGATGGAAGGCGAGGTGCAGAAGCTCGCGCACCTCGAAGAGCATCTGCATAAACGCGTCGTCGGACAGGACGAGGCTGTTTCCGCGGTCGCTGACGCAGTGATTCGCGCGCGCGCCGGACTGAAGGATCCCAACCGCCCGATCGGCTCGTTTATCTTTCTCGGTCCGACCGGAGTCGGCAAAACCGAGCTTGCGCGGGCGCTCGCTGAGTTCCTGTTCGACGACGAGGGCGCGATGGTGCGGATCGACATGTCGGAATATATGGAGAAGCACACCGTCTCGCGCCTGGTCGGTGCCCCTCCGGGCTACGTCGGATACGAAGAGGGCGGCCAGTTGACCGAAGCGGTTCGGCGGCGTCCATACTCGGTCATCCTGTTCGACGAAATCGAAAAGGCGCATCACGACGTGTTCAATATCCTGCTCCAGCTGCTCGATGACGGGCGGCTGACGGACGGCCAGGGCCGCACGGTGGATTTCAGGAACACGGTCGTGATCATGACCTCGAATATCGCAAGCCAGCTAATTCTCGGCTTCAAGGGTCAGGACTACGAAAAGATGAAGGAGCAGTGCCTCGAAGTACTGAGGCAGAGCTTCCGTCCCGAGTTTCTCAACCGGGTCGACGAGATCGTCGTGTTCCATCCGCTCACCCGCGCTGAACTCGAACAGATCGTCGATATCCAGGTCGCGCGGCTCAAGCGCCGGCTCGAAGAGCGCAAGATCGAGCTTAAGCTGACCGACAGGGCGCGCCAGTACTTCGCCGAGCATGGCTACGATCCGTCCTACGGCGCGCGTCCCCTGCGCCGGCTTATCCAGCGCGAGCTGGAGACCGCACTTGGGCGTAAGATCCTGGCGGGCGAGGTGCGCGACGGCTCACTGGTCGAGGTTGACGCGGGGGCGCGCGGGCTCGAGTTCAAATCCCGTCCGCTCGCCAAGGCCGCCTGAGTGCGAACGCCGGCTGGTGACTGCAACTGCTGCGGAGAAGCCGGAATCTTCGACTTCTCCGCTTTGATTTCGGTTGCACGCGTCCGCGAAAAGACTAAACTAGCATCAGGATTGCGAATGTTCCGCTGAGTCCGCTATTAGATTGGATCGTCACGGCACGAGAACCGGACGTAGCCGGCCGTTCGCGAACGTCAAAATCACAACCTAGAGGACCACGATGCTGAAACCGAATTCGTCCTTCCCAAAGGGAGAATCGTATTGCACGCGCGCCGGGCGCGCCTTGCCTGGACTTGCCGCGGTCAGCATGTTTGCTCTGCTTGCGATTGCGGCCGGCCCGCTCGCTTCGGCTCGCGCGGCCGACGCGAAGCCGGCGTTGACCGTGACGATGACGGATACGGCGCCGTTTTACAATCCCGCCAAGGCGACGATCAAAGTTGGCCAGACGGTTGAGTGGGTAAACAAGGGTACAACCGTTCACGATGTTTCGACCAACGTGAGCAACGCGCGCAACCCGAAGGACGTTGAGCTTCCCAAAGGGGCCAAGCCCTTCGACTCCGGTTTTATTCCCCCCGGCGGCAAGTTCAGCTATACGTTCACAGTGCCCGGCAAGTACAAGTACTTCTGCGTGCCGCATGAAGACGCCGGGATGATTGGTTATCTGACCGTAGAGAAATGACTTTCGGAGTCGGGAAATTGCGACAACTCCTACGCCTGCCCGTTCGATGCCTGTTCGCAGGAGCCTTCGCGGCCTTAACTTTCGTGCTTGCGGCGCCTGCGGCATGGTCTTTCCCGTGGAGTATCGACATGTATCGCGGACCCGCGATCCAGCCGCTCGAGGTAGCTCCACGCGTGATGCCGGCGGGCACGATGCCGGTGAAGGGTGGTATGCCGCCCATGTCGCGCGAAGAAATGACTGTCAAGCTGAAGAACCCGCTTCAGCCGACCGCTGCCAACCTAAAGCACGGTGAATTCCTGTTCATGACCGATTGCGCGCCGTGTCACGGGGATAACGGCAGAGGCAAGGGTCCCGTGGCGCATCTGCTCCGGGTCCCGCCTGCGGATCTGGCGATGGGCCTGAGCAAGGCCCTGCCCGACGGGTATATCTACGGCACGATCCGCAACGGCGGAATCGCGATGCCGTCGTACGACGATATCATGTCGTCGCATGAGCGATGGCAGGTGGTGCTGTTCGTGCGCCACCTCCAGCAGGAAGCGGCCCAGAAGACGGCAAGTAAGTAAGCTGGATCAAGGGAGCGTTGAGTCGCGCGAGGTACGGACTCAACGCTCCTTTTTTTGCCCGGAACACTGGTGCGGGGCTTTTCCTGGCCCTCAAATCTGCGTTAAATCGGCTGGGTCTGCGTTTCTCCATCCAAGGCAGGCGTGCAAACTGAACCGAAGCTCAGGCACTGACAGCGTAGGTCCGATGCAGATGAAACGACTGACTGCGGCCTTGGTAATGGTGCTAGTGGCCCTCGCGCCGTGTTGCGCCAAAGCTGCCAGGGGGCTCGATGCCGAGCAACTGGTCAGGCTTGCGCTTACTGTAAATCCGCGGGTGCGTGCCGCGCGCGCTCGCTATCTCGCGGCGGTTCATTCGATAAAGCAGGCATATGCGCCGAACGATCCGGTTTTCTCGTTCTTCAACGGCGACAGCCCGCAGAACCCGCTAGGTTCGGCCTCGGAACAATCGTTTCAGCTTAGCGAATCGTTTCAGTTCCCGGGCAAGGCGATGCTGCAGACCGACGTTGCGCGTCGCAATGCAGAGATAGCGCGCCTTTTCTACCTTGCGACGGTTCGTGACGTCCGCGCGGCGACGGAGGCCGCTTACTATCAGATCCTGCTCGACGGCGCTCTTGCGCAGGTCAGCGCCGAAAACGTGGCGAACCTGCAACGCGTGCTCAAGGTCACGCAGGTCGCATACGCGGCGAATCAGGTCACGCAGGCCGACTTCATAAACGCGGAATTTGATCTCGCCGCAGCGCGTCAGGTCGAACGCGAAAATCGTGTCGCCGAGGCCAACGACGAAACCGCGCTGAATCAATTGCTCGACAGGCCGCCGGGCACTCCACTCGAACTGGAGCGCACGCTTCATCTTGAGCCGCTGACGGCACGGGTGGATACGCTGGTGTCGCAGGCGGCCGCGGTTCGCCAGGAGATTCTCGAAGCCGCGCTAAGTGCGCGCAATTCAAAGACCGCGCTGCAGCTTGCACGGATGGAATATCTGCCTGACTTCACAGCCACTTACATTTTTACGCATTACCTTCTGCCGAGCGGTGCGCCCGCCCCGAACCTGACCCAGACCCACGGGTTCATGATAGGGTTCAACCTGCCGGTCTTCTTCTGGCTTCGGCAAAACGAAGACGTGAAACAGGCTGCGTACTCGCTCGCCGCGGCGCGCGCGCATCTGCGATCCGTACGCACCCAGACCGCCGCGCTGGTAACGTCGCTGTACCGCAGCACCCAGTTCGCATACGAGACCGCGGGCCTCTACAAGGAGTCCCTGGTGCCGCTCTCGCGCCAGGATATCGAGGTATCGCTGATTGCCTATCAGTCGGGAAAGGTGGATTACCTTGCGCTGGCGGGTGCGCTCAGGCGTGGATACAATGCTAACGTTAGCTATCTTCAGGCGGCCAATCGCTTTCTGGCCGGCCGAGTAGCCCTGGAACAGGCGATCGGAGCGCCATTACCCAAGTGAGACGAGCACGTTTGGCCGCGCTTACCATAGCCGTGTTTGCCGCGATGGGCGCGAGCGGATGCCAAGGTCAATCGGCTGCCGCACCCGCGCCGACGCCACGGCTGACTACGCAGCTTATCAAACGGCCGGGCCGCCCGCCGTTGCTTGCGATCGAGCCATCGCAGGTTCCAGGGATGTCTTTTACCGAGGTGCGGAAAGTCGCGCTTCCTGACGTGCTCGAGGCCAACGGCGTGGTCACCTTCGACACCCGCAGGGTCGCAAAGATCGTTGCGCGTGTCTCCGGGCGTATTGAGGCCTCGCCGATCGCCGTCTGGGACCAGGTGCGCAAGGGCGAGAAAATCGTCCAGCTATACAGCCCCGACTTCATGACCGCCGAAGCGGAGTATCTGCAGTCGCTCAGCACCGCGAGTCTCAGCAAGGCGCCGCAGATGGCCGGGACGGGCGACCTGGCCAAGGCGATGGTGCAGGCGGCGAGAACCAAACTTGAACTGCTCGGAATGGATTACCGCGACATCATGAAGCTCCAGACGCCGCAGCCGCGGGTCTGGATTCGCTCGCCAATCAGCGGCACCGTAATCAAGAACCAGGCCGTCATCGGTTCGCAGGTTAACCCGGGCGACGTGCTCTTCGTCGTCGGTACGCTCAACAAAGTCTGGGTTACCGCGCAGGTGTACGAGGACGACCTTGCGCGAGTGCATGAAGGGCAGGAACTTCAAGCCGTAACGACTGCGTTTCCCAACCAGGTCTTTCGCGGCACAATCACCCGCATCAGCCCTGATATCGACCCGCAGACCCATACCGCAGCGGTCCGATGCGATGTGGAGAACCAGGGCCTCCGGTTGAAACCGGGGATGCTCGCGCGGGTGCGGATACTGACGAAGCCGGGTTACGCGCTGGTGGTTCCGCAGGGCGCGCTGGTCTTCGACACCGATTCGTATTACGCCTTCGTCCGATCCGGTGAAGACGCGGTCGAGCGGCGCAAGGTTGATATCGGTCCGTGGAGCGAGCAGGGCTACACAAGGGTGATTTCCGGATTGAAGCCGGGCGAGCGCGTGGTTATCGGCCAGACGCTGCAGGTAAACGCCCTGTGGCATCGGGCGGTTGAAGCCGGCTCCTGACGCGGCAATGGTCGGGCGATGATTAAGGCCTTGATGGGGCTCGCGCTGCGCGAGCGGATAATTGTCATCGGGGTGGCGCTGGCTCTGCTCGGTGCGGGGCTGTTTTCGTTCTCGCAACTGGATATCGAAGCTTATCCCGATCCGATTCAGCCGATGGTCGAGGTGCTGACGCTGCCGACCGGGCTCAGCGCCGAAGAAGTCGAGAAGATGGTCACCGTGCCGCTCGAGTACGGGTTGGCCTCCTCGCGCAACCTGGTGCGGATGGATTCGATCTCCTTGTTCGGACTCTCGGACATCCGATGCTACTTCACCTGGGACAGCGACTACTATTGGGACCGCGTCGAGGTAATCAACCGGCTGGGCTTCGTCACGCTGCCGCAGGGTATTACGGCGGGAATCTCGCCGGAAAACCCGATCGGTGAAATCTATCGGTACGTCGTCGAGAGCCCCGATCACAACCTGCTCAGGGAAAAGACGATCGACGACTGGGTCGTCGCCAAGCAACTGACCACCGTACCGGGCATAATCGGAGTGAGCACTTTCGGCGGACTCACGAAGCAGTATCACGTTGACGTTGATCCGCAGAAGCTGACTTTCTACAAGATTCCGCTGCCGACCCTGGTGAGCGCGATTCAGAATTCGAACACGGATGCGGGCGGCAACTACTTGAACCTGGGCGAGCAGGCGTTCGACGTTCGCGGTCTCGGGTTCATCCACTCGCTCAATGACATCCGCAACATCGTGCTCGGCGTCCACGAAGCCACGCCCATCACCGTAGGCAACGTGGCCAACGTGAGCATCGGTTACGCGCCGCGTCTGGGGATCGTCGGGATGAACGATCACGACGAGGTGGTTACCGGCATTGTGCTGATGCGCAAATACGGCAACACGCTTGAGACGCTCAAGGGCGTGGAGAAGAAGGTTGCGTGGCTCAACAGCTCGGGAGTGATGCCCAAGGGCTACAAGGTCGTGCCGTACTACGACCGCACGGCGCTGGTGAGAACCACCCTGCGCACGGTGTACGAGAATCTCAGCGTCGGTATCGTGCTGGTCTTCCTGGTTTTGATTTTCTTCCTGGGAAGCTTCCGCGCCGGATTGATTGCCGCGGTGAACATTCCGCTTGCACTGTGCGGGGCGTTTACGCTGATGTGGCTCGGCAAGACGCCGGCCAACCTGATTTCGCTCGGCGCGATCGACTTCGGCATCATCATCGACTCGACCGTGATCGTGATGGAGAACATCCATCGCCACATGGCGATGTCTTCCACGCCGCAGCGCGAAGGGGCGCGCGCCAGGATCCTGCGCGCGGCGGAGGAAGTCGGGGGTCCGATCTTCTACTCGACCCTGATTTTCGTCATCGCGTTTCTGCCGCTGTTCACGATGCGTGGGGTTGAGGGCGCGATCTTCTCGCCGATGTCGCATACCTACGCGTACGCGCTCGGCACGGCGATCCTGCTTGCGGCCACCCTTTCGCCAGTGCTGGCTTCGTTCGCGTTTGCGCACGGGATCAAGCACAAAAAGGAACGCCTGTGGGGGGTCATCAGCAGCTTTTACCACGGCGTGTTCGAGAGAATACTCAGATGGCCGAAAATTACGCTCGCAGCCGTGGTCGCGATCGCGTTTGCGGTGTTCTCGCTTTATCCGAAACTCGGCGGCGAATTCCTGCCCAAGCTGGAAGAGGGCAATATCTGGGCTCACGCGATCATGCCCTCGACGATGTCGCTCGACCAAGGCGCCAGGATCGTCAACCAGATTCGCCGCGTGTTCATGTCGTTCCCCGAGGTGACGACCGTCGTTTCCCAGCTGGGCAGACCCGACGATGGGACCGAGACCACGGGGTTCTTTAACTGCGAACTGTACGTGGACCTGAAGCCGCAATCCGAATGGCCGGCGGGGCTGACCAAACCGAAGCTGATCGGGGAAATCAACGCGAAACTCACGCGAGAGTTTCCCGGCGTGAATTTTTCCTACTCGCAGAACATCGAGGATAACGTCAACGAGGCGCTCTCCGGAGTCAAGGCGGGCGCCAACGCGATCAAGGTTTTCGGCCGTGACCTCGACACCGACCAGTCAGTAGCCGCGCACGTTGCCGCGGTGCTGAAAACGGTGCCCGGCATTACGAATGTCTTTGCCTATCAGTCGCTCAACCAACCCAACGTCCTGATCAGGCCCGACCGGACCAAATGCGCTCGCTATGGGATCAATGTCGGAGACGTGACCACGGTGGTGCAGGCGGCCATTGGCGGCGACGCGGTCACCCAGGTGATCCAGGGCGATCGCCGGTTCGACCTGGTCGTAAGATGGAAAAAGCACTACCGCACGAGCCTCGACGGAATACGTAATATTCGCGTCACCGCGCCCGACGGAAGCGAGATCCCGCTCGGCCAGCTCGCCGATATTCGTCTCAAGGAAGGTGCTTCGTTCATCTACCGCGAGAGCCTCCAGCGCTATGTGCCGCTGACGTTTTCGGTACGCGGGCGCGACCTCGAGGATGCCGTGCGCGACGCCAAGGCCCGCGTCGCGCGCCAGGTCAATCTGCCGCGCGGCACTTACCTCGAATGGGTCGGTGAATACGGCGAGCTGAAGCAGGCCAACGAGCGTCTGATGGTGATCGTGCCGGTCGCGCTGCTCCTGATCGCCGGCGTGTTGTACGGCGCAACCACGTCGCTCATCGACACGTTCGTCATCATGGCACAGATACCGGTCGCCTGCGTGGGCGGAATCCTTGGCCTCTACGTGACAGGGACGCCGTTCAGCGTTTCCGCGGCGGTCGGCTTCATCTCGATTTTCGGCATCGCCACGATGGATGGCATTCTACTCAGTTTCTACATTCGGCAGTTGTGGGAAGAGGGCCATCCGTTCACCGAAGCAATCGTGATGGGCTCGGACCGGCGTTTGCGCGCCACGATGATGACCGATCTGGTCGATGCGCTCGGGTTGTTGCCGATGGCGCTCTCGACGCGGATTGGCGCGCAGACCCAGCGTCCGCTTGCGATCGTGGTGATCGGCGGCGCGCTCGCGATCATGATACTGACGCGGGTGCTCCAGCCCGTACTCATCTATCTATGCCATCGAAGGCTCAGGCGCGCCGACGCCGAAGGCATGATGCCAGCGAGCACCTGACGCGCGTATCCGGCGCTCGAAGGTTCGACCCCGGCCGTGGTAAACGGTCTCAGGAGGTGGCCTCCGATGGAGTTTGAAACGCTTGCCTGGGGATACGGACTTATCGAGGCGCCGCGCGTTGACGAGCGCGAGCGACTGTATTTCAGCGACGTTCCGAACGGAGGTGTCTATCGGCGCAACCCGGACGGAAAGATCGAGACGGTGCTGGCAAAACGCCGCGGCGTGGGCGGGATGATTTTCAATGAGGGCGGCGGAATCGTGATGACCGGCCGCGGCCTCATCCTGTTCGACGAAACCACGGGCCTGAGCCGCAACCTGTTCGTCGAGTGGGAAGGCAAGCCGCTGATGGGGCTCAACGACCTGACCACCAACGATGCAGGCAGCGTTTACACCGGTTCGCTCGGCTTCAATCCGCTGAGCGACGCCGCGCCGGTTCCGGGAAGCCTGTTCCGAATCGATCCGCCGAATCGCGCCACCAAGTTGTGGGACGGAATCCTGGTCACCAACGGTCTCGGCTTAAGTCCCGACCGCAAGCTCCTCTATCACTCGGATTCCCCCACCAGCGCGGTCTGGGTGTACGACGTTATGGCCGACGGCGGCGTGAAGGATCGGCGCATCTTCGCGAAGATGCCAGAGGGCCATCCCGACGGCATGGCAGTCGATGCCGAAGGTGGTATATGGGTCGCCGCGGTACGCGCGGGTGAGGTCGTTCATTTCGGCCCCGACGGCGTGGTGCGCAAGCGTATCAAGGTGCCGGGCACGATGGTGACGAGCCTGACGTTCGGCGGACGCGACATGCAGGATCTTTACGTCGTGACCGCGGACAACACCGAAGACGCGTCGCGAAAAGGCACGATTTTCAGAACCCGCGCCGACGTTCCCGGCCTCAAAGTTCCAAAGGCGCGGTTCTAAGCGGGCTCTGCCGGGCCGATTTCGGCCGCCGTTTCAGCCGCTGCGGGCGGCGCTTTCAACCGCGCACCGACTTTTGCGCCGCAGCGCGGAAGCCGGAGGCCTGTTGAAGCAGGTCACTGCTTTGGCAACGGCGGCGGGACGCCGATCGACGCGTGGTCTATCACGTAGCGCCACTTGCCATGGGATTTGTGCAGCAGCTCCGTGGTGCGCACCCGCGCGGTCATCGGTTTGCCGTCAGGGCGGGCAATCGTCGAATCCCATGAGCCGACATTTATGATGTAATCCTTGCCGAGCGCGCGCGGGCTGAAGCTAATCATCCTGAGCGAGAGCTTTGCGCCGCCGACGCATTGTTCCCGGCCGAATGCCTTGAGGCGGATTCGGTCAGGCTTTGCGCGCTTCGAGGGGAGATGATGCGGGCGGGGCGCCTTCCTGCGACGCCGCGAGCATCACGGCCGCGAGAACGGTCAGCACGAAAGCGCCGATCCGCATCGCGCGCGCGGCCGGTTCCTCGGGCAGGCGCTCGCCGAAGACCACCATTCCGCCCACGATCGGGACGACGTTGGAGAGCGCCGACGAAAGCGGCATCGCGATCATCCCGCGCAACTCGTGGAACGCGTTCTGGAGCATCACGAGCCCGACGATATTCGCGGCGATCGCCGCATAGACGTAGGGATCTGCCGCGATTCTGAGTGCGAGCGCGGCGTGTGGATCGGCGATAAACACGTCGGTCATCGCCTTGGTATAAAGCGCGGCGAGGCCGAAGGCGACTCCCGAGGCGGCAGCCTGAGTTGCGCCGCTGCCGGAAAGCCGTTTGGCAACGATAGGACCGAGCGCGATTACGATCCCGCCGAGGGAGAAAATCGTCAGCGAGGGAACGTCGATGGGGCCTTCGGCGGTCCCGCCCGCCAGGGATAACGACAGCATCGCGATTGCAGCGACGATCGTGGCGATTCCGACCCATTCGCGCGGACGCGCCCGCTCCCCCAAGAGCACGGCGGAGAAGAGAACGAACAGCGCGATTCCACCCTGCATCATCACCGCGACCATCGAGACGGGCGCGCCCGCGACCGCGATGATATACAGCGCATAGCCGAGAGCCTGCACCGCAAGGCCGCCGATCCAGACCGGATCTTTCAACCAGGCGAGAACCGCGCGCGCGGTTCCCGAGCCCTGGGCGAGCGGAAGCGCGGCAGCCCGGCTCTTCATCATGAGCAGGCCAAGGGCGAGCAGCACACTGGAAGCGGCCGCCAGCGCGAAATCCAGAACCATAGGCGGTTCCTCAGCCCAATTCGCGCATCGCTCCGCCTGCCAGCAGCTTGAATCGCCGTCCGCCCCAGCGAACCGTGTTGCCCAACAGGCTTGCGAAATAGATTCCGGTCATCACAAGGTCCTTCACCGGCACAAGCCAGAGGTCGCGGAACGAAGCCGGGAGATCGAGGACCTTGTCTATCATTATCGCGGCCATCGTGTATCTCGCCAGCAGCAGCGCCGCGAGCGCCCCAAGCGAAGCCGTGCTGAAAGCGCTCGTCAGGGCCAGCACAAGCGCCCAGAAGGGCCCGTGGATGATGAGCGTCGCGAGGCTTGCGGGCCGGACCGTCCGGTACGTTCGCGCCCATCGTAGCTGATGGTTCCAGAACTGCACGAAGCTGCCCTCCTCCGGGGCGATCGTGACCAGCGAACTGGAAAGCCTTACGCCGAAACCCTTATCCGCTACCATCCGGCCAAGATAAAAGTCGTCGGCGAGCAGATTTCCAAGCGGACGAAAACCGCCGATCGCGTCGAGCGCCTTTTGCTTGACGGCGATCGTTGCTCCGAGCGCATGGCGCATCGGCTCGATCGCCTCCGATAGCAGCACCATCGGGGCGAAGTCCGTGTTGACGAAGAGCGCTTCGAGCCTGGAGCCGAGCGAATCGCCCGGACGTCCGCGGTAAAGGCAGGTGACGATCCCGGTATTGTCGCGCTCGAACAGTTCGCCCACGACGCGGCTTAGATGGTCGGGTTCCACGACGATGTCGGCGTCGCTGAGCACGAAGGCCTCGGTTGCGGGCGACGCGCGTTCGGCCATCCGAATCAGCTTGGCAACCTTGCGATTGGAGCATCCGGATTCTTCTCCGACAACGATTTCGAGGTTCGCGTGGGGGAAAAGAGTTTTCAGCGCGACCGGCGCTTCCAGCGCGCGATCCCCCCGGTCTGCAACACCGAAAAGGTACTGGACACGCGGATAGTCGAGTTTGAGATAGCTCGCGAGATTGTCGGCAAGGGTGGGCGACAGGCCGTGAAGAGGCTTGAGCACTGCAATCGCGGGCGGGCTGGGCGGCAAGGGTGGAGGCGGAGCGTTGCGTCGGCGCACGAAGCGCAGCGCGACAGCCGAGGCGACCGCGTAATAGACGATCGCCGCGGCGACACCGATAACCGCGATAAGCCGGAGAAATTCCATCGCGCGAGCAGCTGCGCGGCCGCCCGTGTTCAGGCGGCCGTGCTCAACTGCCTGGTAACCTGGGGAAACGTGGGCGGCTGCACAACCCGCTCAGGCCGTGGCCTGCTGCTGGCTGCCCGCGCGCATCTGATGGCGTCGCGCACGCATCGTGGACAGGAACTGCAGTCCTTCCTTGAGCAGGCGCTTGCACTCTTCGCTCGATGTCACCATCTTGCGCACGGACTTGAAGATATAGCGCGGGCGGAAGTAAAAGCTTCGGTAAAATCTCTCCACCGCCCCATAAATCTCGTCGTTCGAGAGGCCCGGGTACTTGATCGAGCACTTCTGGTACCCCGATTCATCGAGCATCGGGTCGACGGCGAGGTAGCCGTTCTTCGTTACGTACTCGAACAGCTCGGTTCCCGGATAAGGCGAGGCGAGCGAAACCTGGATGGTTTCGCAGTCCATCTCGCGCGCGAACCGGATCGATTCCTCGATGGTTTCTCTGGTCTCGCCGGGAAGGCCGAGGATAAAGGTGCCGTGGATCAGGATGCCGAGCTCATGGCAGTCGCGGGTGAAGCGTCGCGCGCGCTCGAGGCTCACGCCCTTCTTGATATTTTTCAGAATCTGCGCGTTGCCGCTCTCGTATCCAACCACGAACAGGCGAAGTCCGCCTTCCTTCATGATCTTGAGAGTTTCGAAATCGACGTTGGCGCGCGAGTTGGTGGACCAGGTGATTCCGAGTGGCTTGAGGAGCTGCGCGATCCTGCGCGCGCGCGCAGGATCAGCGGTAAAAGTGTCGTCGTCGAAGAAGAGCTCCCTCATCTTGGGGAACTTCTGCTTAAGCGTGGAGACTTCTTCGAGAACGTTCTCGGGGCTACGCACGCGGTAGCGATGGCCTTGGGTTACCTGCGGCCACAGACAGAACGTGCATCGCGCCGGGCATCCGCGCCCCGTGTACATCGACACGTATGGATACTGGCAATAGGGACTGTTGTAGCGAAGATAGTCGAGATTTTTCGCGTACACCTCGGTCACGAAGGGCAGCTTGTCGAGGTCCTCGTTGGTGAGCTGGGCGCGGTCCGGGTTGTGGTGGACCGAGCCGTTCTTGCGGTAGCTGATCCCGTCGATCCTGTCCCACGGGAGCCCCTGTGCGACTTCGACCATCGAGTAATCGAATTCCTTGCGCCCCGCGATATCGATAGCCGGCGACAGGGCCAGGACCTCGTCGGGGCGGGCGGTCGGATGTCCGCCCACGAAAGCAATTATGCAGTTGGGATTGGCGGCCTTAATCGCCTCGGCCGTGCGCGCGTCAAGACGTAACGACGGAGTCGAGGTATGAAGTACGACGAAGTCGTAATTCTTTGCCTCTTCAACAGTTTTCGCGACTGTGTAATCGTGCGGCGGCGCGTCGAGAAGCCGCGCGCCCGGAATCATCCCGGCCGGATAGGCGAGCCAGGTCGGATACCAGAACGACCAGACCTCGCGGGTGGCCTGATAACGGGAGCCCGCGCCTCCGTCGAAGTCTTCGTAGGAGGGCGGATTGAGAAACATGGTTTTCATGAAATCCATAGAAGAAGTCCGTTACTCCGGGCCTGTCCGATTGGTTAGCGACACTATACAAACCAGGAAATTCGAGCACAAGGTTATCTGAAATCGCCCAAGCGGTCACGAAAGGAGTGCGGTTTCAGCCGTGAACGCGGAAAAGGTGGCGGGATTTGCTCCATCTACGCCGCGATTTCGGCCTTTCCCGGCTTTATCGCCGGAAGCCTGAGCGTCGCGAACGGAATCGCACCGAGCAGGCCGCCCAGCATTGTTGCGAGGAACCATAACAGACCGAGCGCGATCGCGTCCGCGCGGCTCACACCCGCCATCCCGAACAGCATCAGGTAGGTGGTCTCGCGCACGCCGAGTCCGTTGAGCGTGATCGGGAGGCTCGCAAAGACGTTGGCGACAGGGACGACGAGCATGAACAGCCCGAGCGGCATTTTGAGGCCGAGTCCCAGCGCCAGCAGGTATTGGCAAACCGCGAGAGAAGCCTGCAGGATGACCGATAGGCCGATAGCAGGAAGCCCCCACGACGGATTGTGCAGGTAGGGCGCGACCGCGCCGACTGCGCGGCGGAGCAGCCGTGGGCCGAAGCGGGCGAAGCGGGCGATTAATGGCGAGGCGAGATACCCCGCCAGCACTACCGAGCCAACCCCGACGATAGGTGCGATGACGCTCGATGGAAGCACCCCGTCGTTGAAAAGGATCGCGGTTGCGGCGGCGAACCAGAACAGCGCTACCAGGCCGTAGCCGCGATCGGCGACCGTGCACGCGATCGCTTCGGGCATCCGATGGTGGCGGCGGCCAAGATAAAACGCCCGCGCCGCGTCTCCGCCGACCAGTCCCGGGACGAACAGGTTGGTGAACATCCCGACGAAGTAATACGCGAGAAGTTCCCGGAAGCGTACCTTGAGACCCACAATCCCCGCCAGCAGCCGCCATCTGTAGGTCGACATCACCTGCCCAGCGACGTAAAGGGCAAAAGTGGCGGCGAAGAACCCGGGACGCTCGTGGGCCAGGACGTCAAGGGCGGGGCGGGCGTCGAAATGCCATATCAGGAAGGCGATGATAGCAATCCCGATTCCGGCCTTAACCAGAAAGGAAAAGTAAGGATGCGGCCGCCGCGACGGTGGCTCCGCTATCGCGCGATGGACTTCAGTTGCCGGCGAGTCGTTCATCTCGGTTCAGGACAGCGCGCTTGGTGTGTTCGGAGCCGATCACAGTGAAGGCGCCGAGCTTCGGTTTGAGGCGTGCGAGGTCCGATGCGTCAATCACCAGGACGGTCGGCCTTGGCTGCGACCACAGCCGCAGCATCTGGGCGTCGGTCTTGAGGAAATAGCCGGCGGCATCCTTCGAATGATGCGCGCCGTAGGTGAGTTCAGTCTCGGGACCGACCAGGATCACGCGCCGGTGCGTGTAGAACGGGAGCGACTGCACGTAACGGCGATAACAGATAAGGGTTGCGTCGGGTGCGCGTCGGGCAACTTCGCGGCTCAACTGCGCGTATGAGCGCAGCGGTTCCGCCTCCAGCCGCGCCCAGCTTCCGACCAACAGTGCGCCAGCCAGGGTCAGAACCAGAAGCGTCAGTCCTGCGCCCGGTTTTCGCATCAGGAAAGCGAAGGTCATCGCGGCCCCTCCCGCAACCGCCACCGCGCCGATTCCGTAGAGCGCGGGCCGAACCGCCATCGGATAGGGGCTTCGAAACATCGGTGCCAGGATTGCAACGAGGATTGCCCCGACCCCGGTCAGACTTATGAGCGGACCAACTTCCTTAAGGATTCTCGAATCCGGAGCGCCGGGTCGACCGGATAATTCCTCATCCGGCCACGCACACGACGCGACCCCGTCGGCGATCAGGACTGCAAGCGGCGGGAACGCGGGCAGGACATAGGGGATGAGTTTCGCGCTCGCAAGCGAAAACAGGCCGATGATGGTCGCGCTCGCGGCAAAGCAATAGCGCCGCGCCGGATTCGGGCTCATCCGCCGCCAGGTCAGGAACGGCACCAGCACCGACCATGGAAGCAGTCCTCCGACTATCACTGGCACGTAGTAGTAGAAGGGCTCCTCGTGGCTGTAGGAGGGTACGAGCGCGCGCTTCAAGTACTCGCCGACGAAATAAAAATCGACGAAGCCGGGCTCCTTGAGGCTTATCGCTACGAACCACGGCGCGACGATCGCGACCATCACCAGGAATCCTGCAAGTGCATGAAACCGCCGTATCGCGCCGCGAAGCTCCCCCTCCCACCACAGGAATACCGCCATCGACGCGACCGGCAGCGCCATCCCGACCGGTCCCTTGGTCAGAGTAGCCGCAGCCATCGCGAAATACGCAATCCAGCACCACCATCCGCCGTCGAGATAATGAATGAACAGCGCGTAGAGCGCCACGGTTGTCATCGCGGTGAGAAGCATGTCGGTGGTCAGCACCTGCGCCATCACGGCGAAGATCGGTGCGGTTGTCAGGATCGCCGCGGCAAGCATCGCGCGGCGCCGATCGAAGGTGCGGCGAACAAAGAAGAACGTCGCCGTCACCGTGCCCAGGCCCGACAGCGCGGGCACCAGCCGCGCGGCGAGTTCGTTCAGTCCGAACATCTTGAAGCAAAGCGCCGTCAGCCAATACAGGAGCGGCGGCTTCTCAATGTATGGGACGTAATTCAGATGAGGGACTATGAAGTTGCCGAGCGCAAGCATCTCGCGCCCGATCTCGGCGTAGCGCGCCTCGTCGGGTTCCCACAGCCCGTAGCTTCCGAGATGGAAGAAAAAGACGACGACGCCGAGCGCGATAACCGCCCGCGTTGCAAACGCGTCTTGCGCAAGCCATCGTGACGGCTCGCGCTCAAGCCCGGAAGCTGACCTTGCCGCGCCCGATTCCGCGTTGAATACCGATCGCGAAGACACCCGTCGGCTAGTTTATCCGCACCGTCGCGCCTGTGAAACGCGCGGACCCGGGTTAAAGCCGGTCGAAAGCGCCAGGTGCGCCGTCAGTATCCCTCCGCGCCGCCCCCTTTTCGAGGGTCGAATGCGCCGTGCAGGTTGCCAGGCTCGATTGTGATCGCGTTGACCGCCCCGAGATGAGGCACCACCCGGAGCTTGTAGCCCATCTTGCTTAGCGCATCACGGGTTGAGGCCGGTATCGCGCGCTCGGCGAAAATCACGTCGGGAGAAGCTTGTTCGTGGATGCGCGGGCTCGAGACCGCCTGTTCCGGTCCGAGATGAAAATCAAGAATATCGAGCGTCACCTGCAAAACGCCGGTCAGAATCGTGGGACCGCCCGAACCTCCGGTGGTCATCACCGGACGTCCCTTCCTGACCACGATAATCGGCGTCATGCTCGACAGCGGGCGCTTGCCGGGCGCGATTTGGTTGGCCTTCGCACCCTGCAGCCGATACACGTTCGGTACCTTGGGCGCGACCGCGAAGTCGTCCATCTCGTTGTTCAGGACGATTCCGAGCTTCGGCACCATCATCTTGGAGCCGAAGATCGTATTGATCGTCGTGGTAAGCGCGACCACGTTGCCGTCCTTGTCCACCACGCAGAGATTCGAGGTGCCGTGGTCGTGTGCCTCGGGAATCATCCTGGATGCGCGGTCATGATGCAGCGCGCGATTGCGCGCTTCGTTGATGTGCTTGGCAGAAAGCAGGACGTCGAGCGGCACGTGGACGAAAGCCGGGTCTGCGTAGAGCGCGCGGTCGATGAATCCCTGGCGCATCACCTCGGCAAGGCGCGCCAGGTACGGCGGCGAGTTGAGCCCGAGTCCCGGCAGATGGCCCGGCTCGAGCATCCCGAGCATCTCGAGCAGCACTCCGCCTGACGAGGGCGGCGGCATCACGTATACCTCGGTGCCCTGGTAGGCGCGATGGAGCGGTTCGCGCCAGAGCGCGCGGTAATCCGCAAGGTCGTCGGCAGTCATGATCCCGCCGCTCTTCCTGATATACGACGCGATCTGCCGGGCGATCGCGCCATGATAGAATTTTTCGTCGGGGCGGTCGCCGAGCATTTCAAGGGTCCGTGCGAGTTCCGGTTGGCGGATGATAGCCCCCTCGGGTGGCGCGGAGCCGTCGTGTTCGAGAAAGATTTTCGCGAATTCAGGATTGTCGGCGATATACTTGCGCGACCATCTTATTTCGCCGGCAAGAAGATGGCTCAGCGGAAAGCCGTTGCGCGCGAGCTTGATTGCGGGTGCCGCGACCTGCTGAAACTTCATCGTACCGAACCGCTCAAGGGCGGCCGCGATTCCCGCAACCTGGCCGGGAACGCCAACCGCCAGCGGCCCGAGCAGCGCGAGCTTTTCATCCGGATGGCCGTTTCGGAAATACATGTCGGCGCTTGCCGCCCTGGGCGCAGTCTCGCGGAAATCGAGCGCGAAGAACTTTCCCTGCCGGGCGACGTAGATGAGCATGAAGCCGCCGCCGCCGAGTCCGCATGAGGCCGGGTTGGTTACGCCGAGCGCAAGCGCGGTCGCGCATGCGGCATCGATAGCGTTGCCGCCCTTCTTCAGGATCTCCAGCCCCGCCTGCGTCGCCTGCTCGCTCTCCGAGACGACCATCGCATGCGGCGCCTCGGCCGAAAGAGCCGGCACGCAGGCCAGCACGACAGCGATAACGGGGACGATCAGAAGGTGGACGAACAGAAACTTTCGGTTTCTCATCATGCCTCGCATAACGCGCGGATTGATCGTACGAGCTGAAGGACTATCTGCGTGTTACTAACAGCCGAAGGCGGGCAAGAAAAGCCGACGAATTGTCAGAACCCTGGGCGAACCGCCGCGGGTTTGGATTTGAGCGCGGGTAGTGCTTTGATTGGGAACGCTTTCGAAGCGGAGGAAATGTTAGATGGATTTCGCCGAAATCATCTACGAAAAGTCCGACCGGATCGCGACCGTCACGATGAACCGGCCGGACAAACTCAATGCCTGGACGCCCCGGATGGGCGCCGAGATGCGCACCGCGATGCTGGATGCGGAGCGCGACGACAATATCGGCGCGATTATCGTGACCGGCGCAGGAAAGGCTTACTGTGCGGGCGCGGACATGGGCACGCTTAGCGAGATCTCGAAAGGACGTGCCTCCGCGACGGGCCGCGAGAGCGAGGAAGAATTTCCACCCGGCGTGCGTGACGACTACCGCACGCGCTATTCGTGGCAGCTCGCGCTCAAAAAACCGATTATCGGCGCGATAAACGGCGCATGCGTCGGACTGGGCTTCACTCACTGCCTTTACCAGGACATCCGGATCGCCTCGGAACGAGCCCGCATGGGCCTCATCTTCGTCCAGCGCGGGCTTGCGATCGAGCACGGGTCGAGCTGGATGCTGCCGCGGATCGTCGGCCTTTCAAAGGCGGTCGAACTTGCTATTACCGGACGCCTGGTGGATGCGAACGAGGCGCTTGCAATGGGACTCGTCAGCCGCGTGGTGCCGCATGACAAGCTGATGGAGACGGCGCGGCAAATCGCGGGCGAAATCGCCACCAAATGCTCTCCGCTCGGCGTCTGGCAGGCAAAGAAAATGATCTACGATCACATGTTCACCGACCTTGCCACCGCTATTAAGGAAGACGACGCCTCGATGACGATGATGACGCAGTCGGAGGATTTCAAAGAGGGCGTGAGGGCGTTCATCGAGAAGCGTCCGGCGCGCTTCAAGGGGCGATAAATCGCCGAGGCGACGCGGCGCAGACCACGTTAGGTTTCGAGCGGATGCTTGAACTTGCGGTCCGGATGGCGCACGGCGAGAACCGGGCAATGGGCCTTCTGCACCACGCGCTCGGCCACGCTGCCCATCAGGACATGGGCGAGCCCCGAGCGCCCGTGAGTGCCCATCACGATAAGATCGACGTTCTCGGCTTTGGCGGTATGGATGATTTCGAGAAAGGGCGAGCCGACCTTGAGCAGGCTTCGCGCGCGAAGGCCGCTGTCGCGCAGGCGGTTGACGATCTTGTCCAGCTCGCGCTGCGCGAGCAGTCTCTGTTCCTCCGCAATTCGCGACATTGCGCCGACGTCCATCATCGGTCCAAGTTCCGGACTTACCATCACCGGTGGCAGCGGCTGGTCCACGTGCAGGACCACTATCTCGGCGGAAAACCGCCGGGCTATTTCTTCGGCGTAGCTGAGCGCGAAGTTGGAATCCTCGGAAAAGTCCGTCGCGCAGAGGACCTTGTTGAAGGTTGGCACGAAGCGAACCATACCCCGGCCCAAATCGGGGAGCAAGCGGCCGTAAAACGCCGCCAGACCGGGATTGTCAGCGGGATTTCCGCAACGCTCATGGTGCACTAAACTCAAGCGCGAGGTCTGGATGCCCAAATGCGCAGACAAATCGGTATTACACTGGGGGACTTCGAGAAAGCCCTGGATGAGTTCTTCGACGAGATGCTGATCTCGCGATGGCGCCGGGCAGCCGGGGAGCCGCAAGAGTTCGAACGTTCACGGGTCATCGAGCAGCCCGACCACTACCAGGTCTGCGTCGAGATGCCGGGCGCCGACCCCGAGCGTATCGAGGTGAGAGTTGTCGGACAGCGGCTCAGCGTGCGCGTGCCCTCTGACGAAGGATATCTCGAGAGCACTTATTCCTTCGCGCAAAACATCGATCAGGACCGGGTTAGCGCGCGATGGGCCGAAGGTACACTGGTTATCACGCTGCCCAAACATAAACCCCGACAGATCAAGATCAAGCAGGGCTGATTATCCGCCCGGCTCGCTCCAGGGCTGAATCCGATGGCTGAAATTATCGACCGTGGCGACTCCAATCTTACCGAGGAACTCAAACCCGCTGCGCCCGCGTTGGAATTGGGGGCGTCCGAGCTGCGCGGCACAATCCCGCTTGCTCCCGACGAGCTGCTTCGCGCCGCAAGCGACGGCAAAGCGGTGGAGCTTCTTGGGCAGGGGCGCGCGTTTGACGCTATCCGCATGGCGATCGGGATCGACGCGCCCGGGTACAACGTCTACGTGTGCGGCGTACGCTCGCGCGAGGAACGCGAGTCGGTGCTCGGGCTTCTGCGCGAGCGGGCGGCGCGGATGCCGGTGCCGGGCGACTGGGTCTATGTGCATAATTTCCATGCGCCCGACGCTCCGCGCGCCATCTACCTCGCCGCCGGCAAAGGGCCGGAACTGCATGACCGGATGAACGAGCTGGTTCGGTTCATTATCGAACAGCTCCCCAAGGCCTTTCGGCGCGAGGACTTCGACCAGGAGCGAGCCACGCTGCGCGACAAGTACAACAAGCGTGCGCAAGAACTGTTCGGCGGCCTTGAGGAACGTGCCCGCGCCCGCGGTTTCGCAGTCCAGAGCACGCCAACCGGCCAGATAATCTTCATCCCGCTCATCGACGGCCGAATGCCCGAATCGCCCGAGGAGCTTGCGCGCGCGATGTCGCAGAAGTCCGAGGAGGAACGCGAAAAACTCGCCAAGGCGCAGGAGGAGCTCCAGGACGAACTTGCCAGCCTGATGCTCAAGCAGCAGGAGTTGATGCGTGAGCTGGTCGAGGACATTCGCGGGATCGAACGCGCCTTCGCCGCACGGCTGATAAATCCCGCAGTCGAAGAGATGAAGCGGCACTTCGACAACCCCGCGGTGCATTCCTACCTCGACCAGGTCGCCGCCCACATGCTGAGCCACCTCGACCGCTTCCGCGAGACCCCCGAAACTCGCGGCGCGGAGGGTCCCCCGGGAGCGCGCGGACCCGGCGACGGTCCCCGATGGATCGAGTACCAGGTTAACGTCATCGTCGACAATTCAGGACTGAGCGGCGCTCCGGTCGTTTACGAGGACGCGCCCTCGTACCGCAACCTCTTCGGCACCATCGAGCGCTGGATCGACCCGTTCGGCCGCGCGGGCACCAACTTCATGCGTATCGTCGGCGGCTCGTTTCTTAAGGCCCATCGCGGCTTCCTGGTCCTCGACCTTGAAGACGCGATAATCGAGCCCAACGTCTGGAAGACCCTCAAGCGAAGCCTCAAGTCGGGCCGCATGACGGTCGAGACTTTCGAGCCGTTTCCCTTCTTCTCCCTGAGCGGCCTTCGCCCCGAATCGATCGAGGTCAGCACCAAGGTGATCGTCCTGGGCGGAGCCTACCTGTACAACCTGCTGTATTTCTGGGACGCCGACTTCGCCGAGCTGTTCAAGGTCAAGGCGGAGATTCGCCCGGTCGTCGACGCCGACAAGAACGCCGCAGCGCATTACGCGGCCCGGGTTGGCGCGCTCGTCAAGCGCGAGGGTTTGCCCGAGTTCGACGGCGAAGCACTCGGTCGCGTGGTGCGCTTCGGGATGAGGATGGCGGGTGATCGCGCGCGGGTGGTTGCCGTGATGGAGCCGATCGACGATCTGGCGCGCGAGGCGGCCTACTTCGCGCAAAGCTCCGGCGCCCAAAGGGTCAGGGCCGAACACGTCGAGCGTGCGCTCACGGAGCGGATGCTCCGGCTCAACTTCATCGAGGAGGAAATCCGCAGGCTTATCGCCAACGGCGTGCTCGTCGTTCATCTAACGGGCAGGGCACTCGGCCAGATAAACGGGCTCGCGGTTCTCGACGTCGGCGGCTACAGCTTCGGACGCCCGTCGCGCGTCACTGCGACTGTTGCGCTTGGTCAGGCCGGGCTTATCAATATCGAACGCGAGGCGCGGTTGTCCGGCTCAACCCATGACAAGGGCGTCGCGATCCTGAGCGGCTTTCTACGTTCGCGCTTCGGCCAGCAGCATCCGCTCGCAATGACCGCGAGCATCTGTTTCGAGCAGTCCTACTCGGGTATCGACGGCGACAGCGCAAGCTCGACCGAACTCTACGCGCTGCTCTCGGCGCTGAGCGGTGTTCCGATACGGCAGGACCTGGCCGTGACCGGATCGGTCGACCAGTACGGCCACGTGCAGGCCATCGGCGGCGTCAACGAGAAAGTCGAGGGCTTCTATCGCGTGTGCAAGGCCGTCGGCCTGACCGGCACGCAGGGCGTGCTCGTGCCGCGCAGCAATCTGTCCAACCTGATGCTCGATCCGGAAACGACCGAGGCGATCGAGAAGGGCGCGTTTCACATCTATCCGGTCGAACGGATCGAACAGGGAATCGAGATTCTGACCGGTGTGCGTGCGGGCTCCCTCGAAGAGCCGGGCACGATAAACTATCTTGTCGATCAACGGCTTAGAAAGATGGCCGAGGCGTTGCGCGAGCGCGCGGCGGGCGAGACTCGAATCGTCCACGAGGCTCCGCCCACGCCGCCTGCGCCGAAACCGCCCGCGCCGCCGGAGCCCCCGCGATGACGGCGCGCGCAGGCGGCCTGATACCTGCGATGGTGGAGGCGCGATGCCGATAGACCTGCGTCTTGACCCGGACGAGGTGCCGCTGCTCAACGATCTGTACGAATTCACGGTAAGCGCAGCGTTCTTCGAGCGGGGGATGAACGCGCCCGCGTCCTTCGACGTCGGCGTTAGACGGCTCCCGCCCAACCGCGGCTTCATGGTGATGGCGGGCGTGGAGCGCGTGCTCGAAGTGCTCGAGAATTTCCACTTCGAGGAGTCGGCGATTGCGCACCTCGAATCGCTCGGCATTTTCAAAGCCGATTTCCTGGATTTCCTGCGCAAGCTTCGCTTCACGGGAACGGTCCGCGCGATGCGCGAGGGAAGCCTGTTCTTCGCCGGCGAAGTCGTGATGGAGGTGAGGGCGCCGCTGATAGAGGCGCAGATAATCGAGCCGATCGTCCTCAACCAGCTCGGGATTGCTTCGGTGCTCGCGACCAAGGCGGCGCGATGCTTCGCGGTGGGCCAGGGAAGGCGGCTTGTCGAGTTCGGGCTCAGACGCGCGCAGGGCGCCGACGCGGGCCTGCTCGCGGCGCGCTCGAGCTATCTGGCGGGATTCCACGGCAGCTCCAACGTGCTTGCCGGAAAGCGCTACGGAATCCCGGTGTTCGGAACGATGAGCCACAGCTTCATAATGGCCCACCAGGGCGAACGCCGGGCGTTCGAGGATTTCGCGCGCAGTTTTCCGAAGTTGAGCACGATGCTGGTCGATACGTACGACACGCTCCGGGGGGTGCACAACGCTGTGGACGTCGCGCGCAAGCTCAAGGCCGACGGGATCAATATCCAGGCGATCAGGCTCGACAGCGGCAACCTGGAACAGTTAAGCAAGCAGTCGCGGCGGATTCTCGACGACGCCGGACTGCGCGACGTCGCGATCTTCGCCAGCGGAAATCTGGACGAGTACAAGATTGCCGAACTGCTCGCCGCCGGCTCGCCGATCGACGCGTTCGGAATCGGGACCGCGCTCAGCACCAGCGATGACGCGCCCGCGGCCGACTATACCTACAAGCTGAGCGATTACGCCGGACGGCCGCGGCTCAAAACCTCTGCGGGAAAAATCTCTCTCCCGGGCAGAAAGCAGGTCTTTCGCGCGCTCGACGGCCAGGGGCGCTATCGGGGTGATATCCTCGGCCTTATCGACGAAAGCCCGGCGAGCATCAGGCGCGAGTTCAGACCCGAGGCTGAGAACGTCACCGCGATGCTCGAAGTGCTGTTCGAAGACGGAAAGCGGGTTGTGCCGCAACCCACGCTCGAGGAATCGCGGCAACGGTTCCTCAGGTCATTCGAGGCGCTCGACCCACGGTTCAAGGCGATCCGCAGCCCCGATTCTTATCCCGTTAAGCACTCCGCGGCGCTCGGCGCCATGATCATCGGCGAGAAGCTTCGCGCCGAGACGCTGCAGGATTGATCGCGTCGGCGCTGGCGGGCGAGGAATCGCAAGCATCTTCGCTCCAGATGGCGGCCGCCTGCACAGACGCCGGCTTGAAGGCCATCATCGATGCGCCGCGCTCGCTCTCCGTGCCCCGGCCCGACGCGATCCGAACGGTTCTGCAAAACCTCGAAAAACTTTCCTTTCCACAGTGGCGCAAAATTCTTGAGCAGCGCGTGAATCCGCGGCACTCGCGGCGTTCCATAACAGGGAGGATCACCGAGCGGCACGACAAGCAGTTCCGCGCTCGCGATCTGATCGAATCTGCGCTGCATCTCGGCAGGCAATGTCAGTCCCGGAACAAGGTACAGGCCGGTTGGTCTGCCAAACCCCGGGAAGAGAAGGTCTGCCGCGCCTCTGCTCTCGAGCACGACGGCACGCTTGCCGCGCACTGAGTCGAGCGCGCGGACCCATTCCTTTGCCTGTCCGGGCGAGGCCCATAACCCAGCGGTTGCAGCGCTCCGGATATGCGTCGTCCACAACTCCTTGAAGAAAAACCCGGGTGGGATCCACGAAATCACGGCTACCATCACGAGGGCCGCCGCCAGGCGCCGATAAGCCGGACCGATGTCAACCGCCGCGGCAACTCCAATCAGGGGCAGGTAGGAGTAATAGCCCCATGACCATCGGTTGCCGAAAAACAGTGTTACGAAAGTCACATGAAGCAGGGCGCAGGTGATGATCAGTTCGTCCCGTGCCGACAGTTCCGACCCGGTCAATCGCCTGCGCACAGAGGCTATCGCGGCCGCGAGTAGATATACTGTTTCAAATATCCAGAATCCCGCGACTGTTCCGAAATAATAGAACCACGACTTGGTCGGATCGTACCAGAACCGGCTTCCCGTACCCGTAAAGAAACCAAAATGACGATTCCGGTAAACCTTCATTCCAGTCAGCGGCAGCACGGTGTGGGCGAAGGGGATGAGGCCGAAATCCAGCACCAGGAGGATCACGAGAGCGGCAAAAAGAATAGTTGTCGGAATGAGCGCGCGTGCAAAGGCGCGTATCCGGTCAGATGAACGGCCGCGAAGTTCGCTCGCGATCAGAATCAACAGGAACAGCGAGTAAAAATATCCCATGCTCGGCTTGGCGAGAACCGCAGCCGAACTGAGCATTAGCGCTTTCGGCCTGTTCCCCAGGGTCTGCTCCGCCAGTGCAGTGCATATAAGAAGCGCTTCCAGCGCGTGGGCGAAGTTGGGATACGTCTCCTGCACGCCGTAACCTATGCCGACCACCATGATTGCGATTGCGAATGGGCCGAATCGAAGGCGGGCGGCGATCCGGGCGAGCGCCACCGCGATCAAGAGGTTACACACTATCACCCACGCCTCGTAGGCGTCCGGCGTGTTGCCGAGAAGGCCCAGCCAGACCTGCCCGGCAAATACGGAAAGCAGTCCATAGAGATAGCCGAAATCTACGGCCGGCCGGTATCCGTGAGAGATGAGATATTGAACGGTCAGGTTGGCGCCCCAGTCGCAAAAACCGAAGGCGTTCAGCGACATGCTGAGCGGAAGCCAGAGGATTTCGAACAACAGGATCTCGACGCCGAAAACCGCGCAGTACTTCCAGAAGCGTACGCGCTCCGAACCTCCGTTCACATCCGGCTCCTCTGCCGTCCCGCGTCCGTCCTATGGAGGCGTCCGCCGCCGCGGTGTTGGCTTGCGTCCGTCTTCGAGACCGCCATCTAGCAGGCTCGTGAAAAATTGCAGCCCGCTCCCTGTCTCTTGTCTCTCCCGCGACAGAGCGGGGAACAAGAGCGAGGGAGGAAGCCATTTTTTACCCAGCGCGTTGAAGCCATTCTTCGATGCCGATTGTGACTTCTGCTCTTCTCAACGCCCTGCCAGAGCAGCAATTCAGGGATGCGCAGGCGGGCCGATAGCGCTCGCGGCGCGCGCCCGGGTCCGAGCCCTGACCGCCATCCGGGCAGCCCGCGCGAGGCCCCGGCGGTCGAAAACCATTACGAGCTTTCTCATGAAGAGATTCCCCTTCGGCGGGCCGACGAGCCTCTGTGGATAGGGGAAATACACGCCAAGAGCCAACGGCGCGTATGCGTCAATTATCGGCTTGACCGCGCTGTACGAGCCGACCACTCCCACGCTGACGTTGCCGTCGCGCCATGGTCCGAGCCACAGGCCGTTGCGATCGTACACGCCCTGTCCGAGCGACCAGTTGGCCGGCAGGAACCCGAGCGTTTCGGCTCGAAACGGGGTCAGGCTCGCGAGATTGCGCCCGCTGGTGAGGTAGCGCTCGGCCGCGACAAGAAGTTGCTCGAAGCGGGCGCGGTTGAACGCTATCTGCCAGTCGAGCGCGTGGGTATTTTTGTAGGGCGCCAGCTCCGTTGGCGCAATCCGGTAGAGAAGCACCCCGTCAACTTCAACGGGCCGGGTCCCGAGCGTCGACAGCACGGGTCCCCACTCGGTGCGATCGCGCGGATCTGCGACGATGATCGTGCTTACGTCGTGCGCCGCAAGAAACGCCTTGAGCTGTTCTTGCGGGTCGGGAATCGCCCTTCTGAATTGAAACGCGTTGACAATCGGCCAGCGCTGGAAGTCGTCGATCACGGTGGTCCCCGTATGGCCTTCCGCCATCCGGAAGTACATACCGCTTTCGGCCTGCCAGAGCATGCTATTGCCCGACTGGCCGTAAGGCAGGATGACGACGGTTTCGTCCTTTGCCAGGTATTTGCGGTAGAGCCCGCTTGAGAAGAATGCTGGCGTGTGTGCGGGCTTGCTCCAGAAACGCGCGTCCGGATTCGGAATCATGAACACGACGACCGCCGCCGCGCCCGCGATTCGCACCGCTCGGGAACGTGCGTCTTCGGCGGTCCACAACGCCGCGCTCAAGGCCAGCGCGAGAAACGCGAACAGCATGAACCTGCCGGGCAGCGCGCTTCTCAGCAGTGGCAGATGATCGAAAAGCGCCCACGGCATCCCGAACAGCATATGTCCCGCGAAGTGAAGGCGCGGCCCGATCGCGCAGAGCAACGTGATGCCGAGAAAGAGCCCAAGCATCCTGCCGGTGCGCGTATCCCATCGCGAGCGCAGGTACGAGAACGCGATCGCCGCGAGCGGAAGCGCGATGTACGCGTCACACTCCGCAGGCCCGGGAAGGAGGGTAAAGGACGAGGAGACGCGTTCCATCAGCGCGTTTGCACCGAGCAGGTTGGTCGGCGCCGGTACAAGGAAGTTCAGCAGATCGCAGGAGAAGCGCTTGGGCGAGGCTATCGAACCGTGCGGGAAACCGAATGCAAAAAGATAGTACAGGTACGGCGCCGCCGCGGCCATCGCAAGCCCGTAGCTCGCGCCGACCGGCCTCAGGATGCGGCGAACGCCCTGCCCGTGAGCGTCCGAGCCGGCCGCGTAGTACGCAATCCCAAGGGCGATCGCGCCGAATACGGTCGTAGTCGCGAATATCTCAAGCGACACGCCGAATATCGCGAACAGCAGCACGGCCGCGAGCGGGACGAAATATTTTTCCGCCAGGCGTTCCTCGAGGAACAGCAGCGCAAGCAGCACCGCGAGCGGGATCGGAAAAACGTAAAGCAGGAAAAGCTGCCCGAGCATATGGCCCAGCATGTACGGGGAGAAACCAAAGATGTATCCCGCAAGCATCGAAGGCCAGTAGCGGCCCGTGACATGGCGCGCAAGAAGGAACGCGCTCCATCCCGCCAGCGCGGGAGCCAGGAGCGAGAGCGCGTTGAACGCCCCCAGCGGGCCGAGCGCGCGCGTAAGTGGCCATGCGCAGAGGCCAATCAGCGGCATCGAGGTCACCCACGCCAGGTTCACTCCAGATGGCGACCAGATGACCCTGCAAAAAAACGGGTCAATGCGATGGCTGAGCGCGTACGGCCACCATTCGAGCGCCCAGATCATCAGCGACGGGTCATGGTTACGCGCGCCGGCGCCGATTCGTGTAAAGAAATGGGGCGGGCAAATTCCCCGGCCGAAGAAAACCAGCGAGAGAAGAAGATACCCTAGAAACGCGTACAGCCCCGCCCGATCGCGCACAGAGGCGCGACTGTTCGCTCCCGACCCCACATCGCGAGGTTCGTCAACCGCCGGGCGCCTGCCGGCGTTATGCCGGGTTTCAGATTTCAGTTGCCTGATGGAATCGTTCCAGACGCCGATTTACTGGGGCGGGTGGAACACTCGTGCGCCCGCCCGCTCGAACCGAGCGCCCGCGCCGCCTCGCGCAGGCAACGCTCGGTCGTCGGCCAATCGATGCAGGGATCGGTGATCGAGACGCCGTACCTGAGTTTCTTCGGGTCGTCAGCGAGCGGCTGCGCTCCCGCCTCGATATTGCTTTCGAGCATCGCGCCCATTATCGCGCCGCTGCCCGCAACGATCTGGTCGACCAGCGCTCCGAAGACGGCGGGCTGCTTGCGGTAATCCTTGGCGGTTTGCGCGTGAGAGCAGTCGACCATCACCCGCGGTTCCAGTGCTGCTGCGGCAAGAAGCCCGACGCACTCCGAGATGCTTGCGGCGTCGTAGTTTGGCTTGCGCCCGCCGCGCAGGACGATATGCGTGTCGGGATTGCCGGTGGTGCGGATGATCGCGGTGACGCCTTCCTGGTTGATGCCGAGGAAACTGTGAGGTCGGCGTGCGGACTGGATCGCGTTGACAGCGACCTGGAGATTGCCCTCGGTGGAGTTCTTGAACCCGACCGGCATCGAGAGCCCGCTTGCCATCTCGCGATGGGTCTGCGACTCGGTCGTGCGCGCCCCGATTGCCGACCATGAGATCAGGTCGGCGATGTACTGCGGCGTGATCGGATCGAGCATCTCGGTTGCCGCAGGAAGGCCAAGGCGGTTGATATCGAGCAGCAGCCTGCGGGCTATGCGCAGGCCCTCGGTGATGTCGCAGCCGTCGTCCATGTGCGGATCGTTGATGAGTCCCTTCCATCCGACCGTCGTGCGCGGCTTTTCGAAGTAAACTCTCATCACGACGTAAAGCTGGTCGGCGAGAGCCTCCCTGAGCCTGACGAGCCGCGTGGCATAATCCATCGCTGCCACCGGGTCATGGATTGAGCACGGCCCCACCACGCAGAGAAGCCTGCGGTCGGCTCCGCTGATGATCCTGCGGATGGTATCGCGCGCTTCGACTACCGTATCGACGATCCTGTCGTCGGCCGGCAGGCGGTCCTTGAGAATCCGCGGAGCTATCAGAGGCTCGGCGGAAATGACATGGATGTCCTGAACTCTCCGCATCGGCTTAGGGTATATTTTGTATCCCAAAGGCTGCCGCGCTCAAATACACGCCGATGGCGCGCAAGCGGGAACTTGCGGCCCGGGTTTGCCCGGCTTAGGCTTCTGACTCGTCAGGGTCGGATCGGGAGCGGGAAAAACATGAAGGGCGGAAGCGGGCTGGCGGGCATGGCTGCCGAGCCGGAACGGGTCGCGCATGGTAGCGGAGCGCCGAGCGCCGGTGGCCGTGGCAGCGCGAGGCTTTGGAAGGCCATCGCCGGGATGGCGGCGGCGCTTGCCCTGGCAAGCGCGATAGTCTCGTTCGACGTATCGCGACAACTCATCCAGCGCGCCCATGCCACGAGCCGCAGGATCGCGGCGTTGCGCAAAGAGCTTGCCCGGCGGGAGCACGAAGCCGAGAGCGCTCGCGCCCGTCTGGCCGAGGTGCGAAAGAAGCTCTCGGAGCGCGGCCTTATCCTGCGCGTGCTGGTCGCGCCCGACCTGGTTTCGCTCAAAATGGTCCCATCGACACGCGCGACGAAGGCCGCGGCGACTCTGAGTATCAGCCGCCAGATGTCGGGCGCGGTGTTGAACGCAACCGGGCTCGAAAAGCTCCCTGCGGGACAGGCCTATCAGGCGTGGTGGGTTTCAAAAGGCGCATCCACAAAGGTAGCCGAGTTTCATCCGCAGGCAGACGGTTCAGCAACCGTGTATCTCGAGCCGCCGCCGCAAAAGGCGCAAGACCTCCAGTGCCTCGTTGCCCGCGGCAGGCTCGGGCAGGACTCGTCCCGGGTCACTGGACAGGTGCTGCTTCAGGTTCGTCTCTCGAAGTAAAGACGCGCTTCCCGCCGCAGCCTGACGCGGCACCCGGCGGTCTTCTATCCGCCGAGCGGGCCAACTATTCTGAATCCTCGGCGCGCAACGCCGCGACTGAAAGCTCAAACGGCACCGACGTCAGCGGCGCGCCTGCCACGGGACGGGGGAAAGTTTTTGCGATGAGTGGGGGAAGTGGTGGACGACGGTAATCCGCTTGCGCGGCCATCCGGAGGTGCTTGTGCCGAGGGCGGGCGGCGGCCCTTGTACGGGCGCAACTTCTGGATCGTGTTCGTGGCAAGCTTTGCGCTGAATTCCGCCGCAAATCTATTCGTTCTATTCCCCTTGTTCATCGTCCAATTGGGCGGCAGCGCAAGTTCGATCGGCGCTATCGTGGGAACCGGATCGCTCGCAGCGCTGCTTGCGCGCCCGGGCGCCGGTTTCGCGATAGACAGGCGCGGACGCAGATGGACCGCATTGCGGTTTCTCGTGCTCGACGCGGCCGCGATCGCGCTTTACCTGCCGATCAGGCGGCTCGGATGGCCGATCTATGCGGTGCGGATGGTCCACGGAGCGATCGACGGGTCGGCGCGGGTTGCGCTGTTCGCGATGGTGTACGGGATCCTGCCCGAAGGGCGCCAGGGGGAGGGGATGTCAATCTTCAGCCTGTGCGGGATGGGGTCCGCCGTGTTCGGCCCGATCCTGGGCGAGTTGCTGATTCGATACACGGGTTTTGAGGGATTCTTTGTCGCTTCGATGGCGCTTGCCGCCTTGGGCGCGCTCACAATCTCGGCCCTCCCGGACGACGCCCCTGCGCAAATCGCGCGGTCCGGGCAAAGCGGCGCGACGGTTGGTTACGGTACGATGGTCCGCGACCGCGGGCTCAGGCCGCTCTGGCTCGTGACGCTGCTGTTCTCGCTCGCGATCTCATCGCGGGGAAGTTTCCTTGCGCCAATCGCCTACGCCAGAGGGATCGGCGACGTGGGCGCGTACTTCGCGATCTACAGCGTGACAGCGGTTGTCGCCCGGCTTGCGACCGGCCGCGTGATCGACAGAATCGGGCTTGGACGGATGATCGTTCCGTCGCTCCTCACGCTCGGTGTCGGGCTCGGACTGGTGGCCGCCACCGGGCATACCGGGATGCTCGACCTGGCGGCCTTTTTGGGCGGAATCGGACATGGGTATCTCTATCCGTCGCTAAGCGGATTGGTTATCGCGCGCACGGCGCAGAACGCGATGGCGCGCTCATCGACTATATACATGTCGCTTTACGATCTCGGCGCGATGGCGGGTCCGTATTTGCTCGGAATAGTGGGCGAGTACGGCGGCTACGGCGCAGTATTCATCGCCGCCGGGATGTTCACGGTAATGGCGGCGGGCTATTTTCTGGCTGTCGAGCCAGATGCGCGCGGGCGGAGGCTTGCTTAATTCTCGGCCGGCGTCTAAGTTGTAAGTCACGCCGCACATGGCACCGCTTGTCTGGGCCCTGTGTTTCGGGTCTTCGGGAAGGTGCTTGCGCGGCTTGTTCTTTGTGTTTAGATTGTGAAGCGGCTCTGACGAGCTTTGGTTTGCCGGTCCCGGCAAATCGCTTTCCAGGGAGAAGAGACGCCTAGTTGACACTGTCGACCCTGTGCGGTACCTTTCTCCTTCGCCCCTGAGAAACGGGGCTGGTCTTTGAAAACTGAATAGTAGTGCATGCCTTTAATCGGGCGGCGGGGGATCTTG